>CWGT01000055.1_pt1 | contig 1074 bp, 2 predicted proteins | sample 705021 | NCBI WGS metagenome assembly CWGT01 (sample SAMEA3735911, study PRJEB9488) | human gut metagenome | biome: ENVO:mammalia-associated habitat; material: ENVO:feces | place: Malawi | collected 2009-02-27 | reverse complement strand
GGCTCACGCGAGAAGCCAGCGTCGCGCGGATGAGGCTGATGCGCGCTTCAAGCAGCGAAAGCTGAAGCGCAAGCAGAAGCATCGCGGTCATTGATCGCCATTTGCGGCGAGCCTCATACCATGGCTCGAGGCTGAGCTGAGGCGCCCTACTTCTCGCCCTCCAGCAGGCCCACGATGCGGTCAATGTCGACGGCGAAGCGGGGCCTCTCCTCGCGCTCATAGCGGTCGAGGTACGCCTGGCACTCGGAGACAATGCGCTTGGTATTGCCGTCGATGATGCGTTGGAGCGTCTCGAAGTAAGCCGAGCCCTCAATCCTGAAGCGACGCTGGTAGGCCTTGGTTATGGGGAACATCTTGATGTAGTGGATGCCATGGCGGCAGCCGGGGCGCGTCGTGGGGCGGGGTGGCAGTGCAAAGTATTGGTCTTTGGGCACGTTGGGGGCGATGTTGGAACGCAGCGGCACGGCGAAGTCCCTGCGCTTTCCGCGGAAACGCAGTCTCACCACCACGATGCAGGGGCGATTGTGCTTGAGCATGAGTTCGCGGTCGCCCTCGACGAGGCTGAAGAAGTCCTGGGAGATGGATACGATCTTCATCGGTTACGCCCCCCTCATACGAAGCGGGGCCCGCATCGCTGCAGGCCCCTACAGGTGGGCGATATTCTACACCTTGCGGCACCCCGTCGCCCACGGAGGTTAAACGTACACGTAAGCCATACTCTAAAAGCCGTGGCTTCCGGCAAGTAGTTTATACCACGAATCGTCACCTTCGATGCGCACGGCTCGCAAAATAACACTCGCTGGGCCGTCACCCCCCCCCGGCCGTTACCCTCCAATCTTCATTGGAGCCAGCAGATCAATTTATATAGTTATGGGGGTTTATCCTAAAGTAAATCAAATATATACGCCCATAACTAAGGAATTTTCTATTCCCACTCGATGGCTTCAGCTCTGCCGTCCCGTCATTCCAGTTGCACCCAGTTTTCGGTGACATCTCGAGCCGAGTGCCGCCAGGTGACATCATGCCGCGTTTCGTTGGCCCCGGAGACAAAAGCGGGGACAACTTCAAAAACTA
>CWGT01000079.1_pt1 | contig 1988 bp, 2 predicted proteins | sample 705021 | NCBI WGS metagenome assembly CWGT01 (sample SAMEA3735911, study PRJEB9488) | human gut metagenome | biome: ENVO:mammalia-associated habitat; material: ENVO:feces | place: Malawi | collected 2009-02-27 | reverse complement strand
GGCCGGCCGGTCCGGCCCTCAGGGTATCGGATTCCCACATTCATCCGTACATGTGCGGATGAATGTGGGAAGTGTTCGGATGAAGTTGCCAATCAAGGCTCCCACGAATTTAAAATCGGGAGCAAAAAGTTCTTGGTAAACCACGCACGGCTATGTTAGTATCTCTTTTGCCGAAAGGCGACGGGCGATTGGCTCAGGGGTAGAGCATATCCTTCACACGGATGGGGTCACAAGTTCGAATCTTGTATCGCCCACCATCAAAAGCGCAGGTCAGAGATGTTAAGTCTCTGGCCTTTTTCTTTTTGACACCAAGGGTGACACCAAATCTGACACCAAAATCGAATCGAAATTTTTAAACGCGTTTCTAGCTGATCTCTCCTGTGCTGACGTCATCGCGCGTTTTGCATAAAGCCCATGTGCTCTTTCATTGAATTTGCCATGGGATTCACGTACAAATGTGGAGATAGGGACCACGGCTCCAGAACTCCTACCAGCAGATTTGTGCCGCACGGCGATCTTTAGGCGAAATGCGTCAAGCTATTGGCCAGCATTTGGTCAGCTTCCGGTACTCACCCGCATGATGCCGCCATTGATAATCGGTCTACCTGCAAACATAACGGCACGCAGCCAAAGCTAGGGGAGGCCCATATGGACGAGATCATTTGTGCAAACACCGCGTTCCGCTACTGGCGCTGCCCACCGCAGGTCCGCGACCTCTACCCAAGACTGCCAAGCCCAGAAGACGGCTGGCGAGCTCTAGCCCAAGCCCCTTTCGTAACCGATATCCTCAAGACCCCGATTATTACCACCACAGTGCCCGGTGGCGTTAACTACCATTCGGGATTACGGACAACAATCCACTGTGATGATGCTTCGGGAGTGGATAGCACGCTGGAAACCGCGATGAGCTTTAGGGTTACCAATCCACTTGCGACGCTATTTACCATGGCACGCTTTGTGTCTCCAACCGATCTCGTCCTTGCCATGTACGAATTTTGCGGATGGTTTTCAATCTTTGAGCCCACCGCAGCAGCAGAGGCGGAACTAGACAAAGCCAATGACGCTGCCGAGAATGCAACCACCGAATCCCTCTTTGAACTCGATGAAAGCCAAGACGAGCCACAATGGAAACGCGTTTATGCGCGCATAAAAGTAAAAGAACAGGTAAATACGAAGGGGCCCAACGGACAAAAAACAAAGGAGGTAACAAGGCTAAAGGGCACTTCGCTCTGGATGAGGAAGCCGCTCATCGAATTACACGAGCTTCATGAGTACGCCAGTAAGATGAAAAAACGAAAGTGGGGTACGAAGTTTTACAACGCCGCTCAGCTGGTGACAGGTATAGCAGCTTCTCCGCTTGAAGTTGCAGGAATTTTATTGCTATCGCTTCCACGCTCTCGCGGCGGTGCCGGCTTTCGAAACGTTAATGTTAACGACCTTACGCCGCTTACCGCATCGGCGCAGATCATTGCAGGGCAAAAAGTCTGCTACGGGGATATCGTGATCATAAATCCAACCATAATGAAAGCAGGCATCGTGGAGATTCAGGGAGAGGTTATCCACGGATCAGGCGCCGTGCTCGACCACGATGCCAAACGCATGACGGCGCTGCAAAGTATGGGGTATGACGTCTTTCTGGTTACGCACGACATGCTTAACGATGCCGAGCAACTTGATGCGATCGTGCGAAGTCTTTGCTCGCGCTTGGAATTGCGCTATAGGTGCAAAAATAAGGCGCAAAAGACGACGGAAATGGAGTTGCGAGCCAACGTACTATGCAACTGGCTGGAAATCGGTCGTTAGACGGGTGCCTTGCTCACTTCCGGGCGCCCTCGGTCGGCTGCCTGCGATGCCCCCGCCACGAAACCGGCCCATCTACTACGTTTAACCCCGACCCCTAGACCATACCCCTTATTTCGCGAAAACCGCAGGCCGTTTACCTGCGGTTTTATTTTTGCCCGAGACGCCATGGTCGGGGGATGACGGCC
>CWGT01000060.1_pt1 | contig 2758 bp, 2 predicted proteins | sample 705021 | NCBI WGS metagenome assembly CWGT01 (sample SAMEA3735911, study PRJEB9488) | human gut metagenome | biome: ENVO:mammalia-associated habitat; material: ENVO:feces | place: Malawi | collected 2009-02-27 | reverse complement strand
AAGGTGAATACTTTTCCGCGAAGTGAACGAGCAAAAATGAGTCCCCGAAGCATTGACACTTTTCAGACGCTGTTTCCTGCGGTTTCGCCGAGTTTTTCCTGCAGTTTTGGCGTCAAAAAGTGTGGATGCTTCGGGGGTCCAAAATAGGTCGTTCACTTCGCGGAAAAGTATTCACCTTCGTTTTCGCGCAGACACGAATCCGGCCGCCACAACGCAAAACGGGGCCCGCGCGCAGCGCAGACCCCGTCAAAAAAGATAACTCCCGGTGCCTAGTACTGTTCGATGCCCATGTAGCGGCGGAACTCGGGACTGTGGTCGAACACCTTGCCGGGGGCGGTGCGCAGCTCGGCGTTGACCTTCTCGCGTGCGGCGGGCACGCCAGTGCGGCCGGTTTTATCGTCGGATGCCATCGTTACGCTCCATCCCGCGCATGCTCGGACTCAAACTCTTCAATCACCGCCATAAACTGCTCGCCAAAGGCGTCGGCCTTTTTCTCACCGATACCGTTGACCTGAATAAGCTCATCGCGCGTCTGTGGGCGTAGGCGGCACAGGCCGCGCAGGGCCTTGTCGGAAAAGACCATGTACGGCGCCATCTCCAGCTCGGTCGAAATCTCCTTGCGCAGAGCGAGCAGGAGCTCGAACAACTCGGCATCGTCGCCCACGCGCGGGCGCTGATTCAGCTCGGCCTCCTCGTGCAGCAAGTCCACCGCTCGGCGGGCGCGGGCCGAGGCCTTGCGCTTGGACGCACGACGCTTAATGGTAAAGGCAAACACCTCGTCCTCGACCTCGCCGGCACGCGGGCCCAGCCCCACGACCGGGTACTGCCCCTGCGAGGTAGCCAAATAGCCACGGCCACACAGCTGGCCGATGATGTCCTTGATACGCCCGACCGATTCGCTCGACAGTTCACCGTAGCCGCGGTCCTCGTCCAGATGCATCCGGCGAATGCGCTCGGTGTTGCCGCCGTGGAGCACATCGGCGATCAGCGACTTGCCAAAACGCATGGGTCGCGTGGCCACATAGCGCACAGCGGCGCGGGCCATATCGGTGACGTCCTCGACCTCGAACTGCGTGAGGCAGTTGCTGCAGTTGCCACAGCCCTCGGCCTCGTCCGTGGCGGTACTGTCCGTACCGGCCGCGGCATGCTCGGCCGCGACCTCGTCGCCAAAGTAGCGCAGCATGTATTCGCGCAGGCAGCCGGTGGTATTGCAGTAGCCCTCCATCTGGCTGAGCAGGCGATAACGGTTCTGGAGCGCCCACGCGCGCTGCTCGTCGTCGAGCGCCTCGTCGGCCACATCGCCGCGGTCGATCAAAAAGCGGCGCATGCGAAAATCGTTACCGTTCCACAGCAAGTGGCAGCTGGCCGGATCGCCATCGCGGCCGGCGCGGCCCGCCTCTTGGTAGTACGCCTCGATGCTCTCGGGCACGTTGTTGTGAATCACATAGCGCACGTTGGGCTTGTCGATGCCCATGCCAAAGGCGTTGGTAGCAACCATCACCTGAATGTCGTCGTCGATAAAGGCACGCTGGCTCTGGCTGCGGGCGTCGTTGCCCATGCCGGCATGGTAGCGGCCAACGCGAATGCCGCTGGGGCCCAGTGCCTCGGCAAGCTTGCCTGCCAGCGCATCGACTGTCTTGCGGGTCGAGCAATACACGATGCCGCTCTCGCTCGAATGCGCGATCACATAGTCGCGCACCCACGCGGCCTTGGCCTTGTCGCCCATCTCCTCGCAGCCAAAGTAGAGGTTCTTGCGATCGAAGCCCGTCACCACCGTCGCGGGATTTTGCAGGCCGAGCATTTGCTGGATATCGGCGCGCACGCGCTCGGTCGCCGTGGCGGTAAACGCTGCCACGATCGGGCGCCGCGGCAGCGAATCGATAAACTCGCGAATCTGCAGGTAAGCAGGACGGAAATCCTGGCCCCACTGGCTCACGCAGTGGGCTTCGTCAATGGCCACGAGCGGAACGCCGATGCCGCCTTCGGCTGCAGCTTCCTGCGCAAAGGCCAGAAAGCGCGGCTCGAGCAGACGCTCGGGCGCCACATACATAAGCTGGTAGCGCCCCTCACGAGCACGCTTGAGCACGGTATTTTGCTGAGCCGGCGTAAGGCTGGAGTTGAGATAACTGGGGCGCGCACCCGCCGCGAGCAGCGCGCGGGTCTGGTCCTCCATAAGCGACAGCAATGGGCTCACCACAAAGGTGATGCCGGGCAGCATGAGCGCGGGCACCTGGTAGCAGATAGACTTGCCGGCGCCTGTGGGCATAACGCCGAGCGCATCGCGGCCGGCAAGGATCGCATCCACCATGCGGTCCTGTCCCGGGCGAAACGCGGTGTAGCCAAAATAGGCGCCGAGCGTGTCGAGCGCCATCTGCTGCATGCTATCGGTCATGGTTTCCTAACGTCCAAGTCATCTGCCGCCGATTATACGCCGCCACGCGGACCGCTGCCGCACGGCTGTCAGCCACGCTCATTCTGCGGGCAGTCATTGGGGACGTTCTTGAATGGCTAGTCGTTTAAGAACGTCCCCAATGACTATCTTGACAAGCGCGGAAACGTTGCTGGTTGAACATAAGTCAGCGAAAACGCCCCTAAGCGAGCAAGGTGACGTGAAAGAGGAGGGAAGCGTACTTCGGTACACGACCGACGATTGAACGTCAGATTGCCGCTTAGGGGCGTTTGCAGCGCCGACCGGTCCGCCGTTCGTTAGAACGGTGGAACCAAAGGCGCAGCGTCGAGCTGTTACGCGGTTTGGTAA
>CWGT01000050.1_pt4 | contig 4608 bp, 4 predicted proteins | sample 705021 | NCBI WGS metagenome assembly CWGT01 (sample SAMEA3735911, study PRJEB9488) | human gut metagenome | biome: ENVO:mammalia-associated habitat; material: ENVO:feces | place: Malawi | collected 2009-02-27 | reverse complement strand
CAGCGCCCTTTCGTTTCACGCCACCTTGTCACAAATGCGACCCGCTCGCTGCCCGCGCCAAAACATCGGCGTTGCCCGACTAGTCGCTTTGGCACTTAGTAGTCGTTGGGGACGTTCTTGTTTGACTAGTCATTTAAGAACGTCCCCAATGACTACTTCGTTTTCGTAACCTTTCCGCAACAATTTGCCCGTCGCGCAGCTCGACTCCGCTCACAACGTCTCCTGCGCTACACTTAGTCGCACTGTGGCGCTGCAGCGCCGTGCCCGAACCAAGGGGGACACTCATGAAGAACACTCAGCTGCTGCTGATCAACGATATGTGCGGCTACGGCAAGGTCGCGCTTTCCGCCATGCTGCCGGTGCTGTCGCACATGGGTTACCGTATCCACAATCTGCCGACGGCACTTGTGTCCGATACGCTCAACTATCCCAAGTTCTACATCCACGACACCACCGAATACGTGCGCCAAAGCCTCGCTATCTGGGAGGAGCTCGGCTTTGAGTTCGACGCCATCTCGACCGGCTTTATCGTGACCGAGGAAGAGGCGCGCATCATCTCGGACTTTTGCCACCGCCGCGCGCAAAAGGGCACCAAGGTGTTCGTCGACCCCATCATGGCGGACAATGGCAAGCTCTACGCCGGTGTGCCCGAGTCGACCATCGGCCTTATGCGCAGTCTGGTCGAGTGCGCAGACTACGCGGTGCCCAACTATACCGAGGCATGCCTGCTCACCGATACGCCTATGGCCGAAGAGATTACACCCGATGAGGCCCGCGCCCTTGTGGACGCCGTGCGTGAGCTGGGTGCCAAGTCCGTGGTCATTACGAGCGCCGTAGTCAATGGCACGAACGCGGTTATTGGTTACGACCATGTGGCGGGGGAGTACTTTACGATTCCCTTTGAGCTCATTCCGACCTATTTCCCGGGCACGGGCGACACGTTCTCGGCGGTGCTCGTAGGCCGCGTTATGGCAGGTTGGAGTCTGCAGCGCGCGACGTCCAATGCCATGCGTGTGGTGGCTGAGCTTATCGAGCGCAATGCCGACCAAGAGGACAAGTCGGCCGGCCTTCCCATCGAGGCATGCCTGGATGTGATTGACCATGAGTAATGCCGACGAGGGCGGCGTCAAGCCTGCGGGCGAGAACAGACCGCTCGGCGCACCGCGTGGCAAGCGTCCGCGTATCCGCGTGAGCTGCGTGGACCAGCTGGGTGCGTGCCGCTGCCACCATGGTCACAAGCCGGGCGACGTTTTTGACTTCGACCGAGACCGCGGCAAGATGTGCTCCATGGCCTGTCACGTGGGCTTTCCCTATATCGATATCCTGCGCTACGGCGGAACCGTGCCTGGCAACGAGCCTGGTACGGCAAAGTTCTGCTGCCCCGAGGTCGATACGCTGAACGTCTGGCTTGCCGAGATCGTCGACGAGTAGCCGAGTGTGACAAAGGGACAGTCCCTTTGTCACACTCGGCGGTGGACGCGCCTCTTCATGCTCTAAATCGCAAATCTCTGCATTTCATCCGATTTTGTGCTCTAAAAACTCTGCATTTCATCGATAATCAAGCATATAAATCTTTGCATTTCATTTGATGGCACTGAGGGGAGAGCCTATGCTGCGTAGGAAAATAGCGGCCGAGCTGGAGCGTTGGCTGAAGTCTGCCGAGCAAAAGGCCTTATTCATCACGGGTTCTCGCCAGATCGGCAAAAGCTATTCGATTCGTGCATTTGGCAAAGCCAGCCACGCAAACTATATCGAGCTTAACCTCATGGAAAATCGCCAGGCAAAAGACGCTCTTCTCGAGGCGCGGGATGCCGATGATTTCATCAGCAGGGTGACGCTTCTCTCGGGAAAGTCGATTGCACCGGGCAAAACGCTCGTATTTATCGATGAGGTCCAAGAGGCCCCCGACATCATGACAATGGCAAAGTTCCTTGTTGAGGATGGGCGGTGCCGCTGGGCGTTTTCGGGGTCAATGCTCGGGACTCAGCTCAAGGGCGTCAGGTCCTATCCCGTGGGGTATGTTCACGAGCTTAGGATGTTCCCGCTCGATTTTGAGGAGTTTTGCTGGGCAATCGAGGTGAGCGAGGGGGCTCGCCAAACGATACGCGACGCGTGTATCAACGAGAAGCCCATTCCTGATTACATTCATGACGCGATGATGGCAAACTTCAGGACCTATACCGTTGTCGGCGGAATGCCAGAGGTCGTGCAGCGCTTCCTTGACATGCGGGGCGACCTTGCCTCTGTTCGTCAGCTACAGTCAGAGCTCAACGAACAGTACCGGCGGGATATCTCCAAGTATGCAAGTGGGCGAGCCCTTCAGGTGCAGAGCATTTACGATCAGCTCCCTATTATGCTCGAGGGCGAAAACAAACGCTTCGTGCTCAATTCCATTGACCCCAAGGCGCATTACGACAAGTACCAGCGAGATTTTGTCTGGCTTGTCGATGCCGGCGTTGCTCTCAAGGCCGATATCGTAACCGAGCCAAAATCGCCCCTGCTCAAGACGGCGCGGCCATCGCAGTTCAAGCTATATCAATCGGATACGGGCATGTTGATGGCGCGCTACCCCGTTGGAGTCGCCCAAGCGGCGTATCTTGATAACAAGGAGCCCAATCTGGGCGGCATTTACGAAAACGTGGTGGCCCAGCAGCTGGCTGCCCAAAATCGCCAGCTTTACTACTATCAGACAAAAAAGCGCGGCGAAGTGGACTTTGTGGTCGACGGGCCGGCTGGGACGGCTGTTCCGATCGAGGTTAAATCGGGCTCCTATTACCACGCGCACGCTGCGCTCGGTCATGTGCTTGATACGGCCGAATATGGCGTAAGGCTCGGAATTGTTTTCTCGAGAGGCAACGTTGAGCGCAACGGAGCTGTTCTTTATTTGCCGCTATATGCGACCTGGGCCCTTTCGGATGTTTTGGGTGACGCCCGTGCCGAGGGGATAAAGCTGGAGGTCAAGCCGGTCTAGGGCCAGTCCTCGATGCGACAAAGGGACAGTGCCTTTGTCGCATCCGCTATCCCGAGATAATGAGTGTGGATTTTCTCCCGTTTAGAGCGCGCTTGAACGTTCAAAGTGGGAGAAAATCCACACTCGATTTATGCCGATGGCGCGGTTCGCGCGCTCGCTTGCCTACAGTTGCTCGAGCATGGCGGTGCAGCCGGCGAGCACATCGCGGTAGGTGGCATCGAAGTTGCCGGTGTACCAGGGATCGGCCACGTCGCCGGGGCGCTCGGTCCAATCAAGCAAGCGCGTAATCTTGCCGTCGGGGTCGTCGCCAAAGATGCGATGCAGGCCGCGCGCGTTTTCAGCATCCATGTAGACGATGTGATCCCAGTCGCCATACTCCGCGCGACGCACCTGGCGCGCGCGGTGGGCAATGACGGGAATCCCGACTTCGCGCAGCTTGGCGACCGTGCCATGATGCGGCGGGTTTCCGATCTCCTCGGTCGAGGTGGCGGCGGAGTCGATGACAAACCCGCCCTCGCGCCCGGCGCGGCGCACCAGCTCGGTAAACACCGACTCGGCCATCGTCGAGCGGCAGATGTTCCCATGGCAGATAAACAGAATACGCTGCATGGATTGGTGGTTTTGCATGACGGTTCCTATTCCGAGCGAAGCCGTTTTTTCAATAGCTTAGCGAATAGTATCATCGGGTTTCAACTTACCCAGCGAACGCGATAGGTTCATGCTGGGAACCTCGACCGCGCGCCAAAACGCGATCGCAACAACCGTGCTTACGAGCAATGAGGCTGCGGCAATCGCATGCGGCGTGGCAATTCCGAGTTTGGGTAAAAAGGCAGCGAGGCCTCCTATGACGATGGCATGAGTGAGATACAAGCTATACGATATCTTTCCCAAAAAAGTCATCGGGCTCGTGCTAAGCACCCGGCGTGTAAAACCATCGATAATCGAAACTACTACGACCGTCATGCATGCGGCGTTCATGGTGGTAGATAGCAGTGCTTCGGCAATGCCACCGGGATGCCATACGAGCGACAGCTCGATAACGCCAACGGGAACAATGAGCAGTGCCAGCTCGACAGGGGCAGCCAACTTAATGGCTTTGATTTTATCGAATTGCTTGGCGATTATGACGCCAAGCCAGAACATGAGGCCTAGGCGCAGCGGAAAATAGCCTGACCAATACGAGACAAACACCGCTGCGAATATCGTTATGACCGCAAAACCAGGGCGTCGAATACGCGATATGCACCAAATAGCCAATGGAAGCGTGAGACTGAACCAAAGCTCCCAGCTCATAGACCATATGGGGGAGTCGACTCGTGCGAGGGGCGCACCATAAAGGGTGTTGACGCCATTGGACACATTGAACAGCACATCGAATTGCATAAGAATGTCGTGAATTATCGTGGGCAGGTCGGCGTCATAGGTAACGGCAAGTGCGGAACGCGACGTGGATCCCATGTGCCACGCCACATAACCCGCTGGGATAGCCAGCGCGATCGCCGCGAACATCGGAGCGCAAAGGCGAATGATTCTTCTTGGATAGTAGCCGGGCCAGTTGTACCTACCGCCGTCCTTTTGCTTAAACGGAACAAGGGACAGCACTATGCCAGACAAGATGAAAAAAATCAGAACCGATG
>CWGT01000058.1_pt1 | contig 5209 bp, 6 predicted proteins | sample 705021 | NCBI WGS metagenome assembly CWGT01 (sample SAMEA3735911, study PRJEB9488) | human gut metagenome | biome: ENVO:mammalia-associated habitat; material: ENVO:feces | place: Malawi | collected 2009-02-27 | reverse complement strand
GCGCGGTCATCTTCTTGCCGGTCTCGTAGACGTTCTTGCCGTCCTCGACGTAGCCCTCCTGGCTAAAGTGCATGATTTCGATCTTCTCGGTTTCCTTCATGGTTTGTCCTTTCTGTCTCCCACGCAACTCTATATATCGCGTTTCTTTTCGATACCAATTATAGACATACACCCAACGCGTTTTTAATACCACTTTGCAATCCAAGCCAATCCTCGGTAAACGGTCGAAATCCTCGGGTGAGTGGTATTAAATTGATATTGCCTGTATATCTAATGCCCCCGACGCTTTCCCTGCGTGGCAAAGAACAGCGTTCCTACCAGCGCAATGATTGTTGACGCCCCAAACAGCACCGTTTGAACGCCCAGAGCCTCCGCCAAAAACGGAGCGGCCAGCAACGGCAGCACGCCGGCGCTCATCAGGCCAAAACGTACAAAGCCCGTGATGCGCCCCAGATATTTGATGTCGGCACGCTCCTGAATCAGGATCATCTGCAGAGGCTCCAAGAAGCCCCACGCCAAGCCGTTAATCGCCTGGCCGACAATCGCAACCCCCAGCATATCGGTGCCCACGTACACCATGGATCCAATGCCCACGGTCATGAGCGCGCCCAGCAGCAGACGCAAATTGACATGACGAGCCGAGATCTTGGTCAGGGCAAATGCGCCGACCGACGAGGTAAGACCAACGACCGACGACAGCCATCCCAGCCAAACAATGTCCACGTTGAGCACATCGCGATAGAACAGCGACTCCAGCGAATCGAACGCGCCAAATGCGAAAAAGCCCAAAAAACCCGAGATAAAGATAAGCCGCAGGTCGTGATCGCAAAACGTAAGTCGGGCACCTTCGACCATGCCGCCAAGGATGCCGCCCGCCTGCTTCTCCCCCTTTGCGGGGGTAACGCGCTCGTGGCAACCCAAAGAGAGCACGGCCGCCACGCCCATCATGGCCGCCATGAGCAGGTAGACGGATTGCGTGGCAAAGCAGCTTACCATGGCGCCGCCAAGCAACGGGCCGGCGGTATAGGCGATATTGCTGTAGAACACCATGAGGCCGTTCACGCGGGTGCGGCCCTCGGTTGTCGATTCAAGGTACCCCGGAAACGCATGGGTGCAGGTGTTGATAAAACCGCCGGCAAGCCCCAACACGCAGGCGGCAAACACAAGGCTCGGGACCGTAAGCGGCGCCAGGCCAATGCCAAGCGAAAGCACTGCCGTGACCGCGCACGTCACAAACGATGTGCGGCGCGGGCCAAAGCGGTCGATGACCGAGCCCGACACCATATTGCCCACCGACGTCGTAAGGTTGCGCACGAGCGTGATGGCAGCGACCAAAAAGGCCGTACCAGCCAAGTCATACGTCGCCGCGCCGATAAGCCCCAAAAAGTACACCGCGTTGTTGGCGCACCACTGCAGGGACTCAATTAGAATTAGCCTGACTTCCGCCGGCGTCAGGCGCATGGCTTCGCGATCCTTCGCGAACATACGAACTCCTTTATACAAAAAGGGATGGAGGGCGCAGGTCCGCTCCATCCCTTTGCAAGGTCGATAAAACGTTGCCGCAGGCCCTTACGCCAGCACGCCGAAGAACGCGCCGACGATGCCCACGGCCATGGTGGCCACGATCAGCACCATGGGGTTGATCTTCTTGGACAGCAGCCAGTAGTAGAGCCAGAAGGCGAGCATGCCGAGCATGCCGGGCATGATGCCGTCCAGGATGTCCTGGAGGGTCTGGGCGTCGTCGCCCGAGCCGATGGCCACCGGGATGCTGGCCCAGAACATGTCCTTGCACATGGCGCCCACGACCATGACGCCCACGATGCCGACGCAGGTCATGATCTTCTGCATGAGGCCGGTCCTCTGGGCCTCGTCCAGGAAGCCCACGCCCAGCTCATAGCCCTTGATGGCGCCCCAGACGCGCAGCGCGAAGCCGGGGACGTTGTAGATGAGCAGGAAGGCGATGGGGCCGAAGGGGTTGCCGGCCTGGCACAGGCTGATGCCCACCGCGGCGGCGACGACGCGCAGCGTCGACAGGAAGATGGAGTCGCCGATTCCGGACAGCGGGCCCATGAGGGCGGCCTTGACGTCGTTGACGCTCTCGGGCTCGATCTCGCCGCGGGCGACCTTCTCCTCCATGGCCATCGCGATGCCGCCGACGAACGGGGCGAACTGGACGGTGATGTTGAAGAACGCGCAGTGGCGGTGCAGGGCCTCGGCGTAGTCGTCGGGGCGGCCGGCGTAGATCTTCTTGAGCATGTTGGCGACCATCAGGCAGAAGGCGATGTTCATCTGCTTGTAGTAGGTCCAGGAGAACTCCATGCCCAGGGAGCCGACGTTGACGGCGCTCTTGACGAGGTCGGAGCGCGTGATCTTGTTCTCGGGACTAGAAGTCATCGTCCTCATCCCCTTCCGCGGAGAGCTGGGGCTGGGCTCCGCCGAGCCCCAGCAGGTCGAACTTGTCGATGCCGATGATGATGGCGATCAGGGCGACGCCCAGGACGGGCACGTTGGCGTAGGAGCACAGCAGGAAGCCCAGGAAGTAGAAGGGCACGAGCTGCTTGGTGAGCACCAGGCGGCCGAGCATGGCGAAGCCCATGGCCGGCAGGATGTTGGCCGCGACGCCGAAGCCGTCAAGCACGAACTGCGGAATGAAGTCGAGCATGCCCTGGATCGCGTCAGCGCCCAGATAGAACGACAGCGAGCACAGCAGGAACGCCATGAGGACGCCCGTGGAGCCAATCAGGAAGTGCATCGCGTAGACGCCCTTGAGGTTACCCTGGGCAGAGAAGACATCCGCGCGGTCGACCAGGATCGGCAGGGCTGCGTTCAGGATGTTCTTGATGGCCAGGCACAGCGTGGCGATAGGCATAGCGAGTGCGATGGCAGCCTCGGTGCTCTGGCCCAGCTGGATAGCGAAGGCGCAGGCGAGCACGCCGCCGATCGTCTCATCGGGCGGAACGTAGGCGCCGATGGAGATCGAGCCCATGAACAGCAGCTCCAGGCTCGCGCCAATCGCGAGACCGGACTGCAGATCCCCCAGCACCAGGCCCACGAGCGGGCACAGGACGATGGGACGGAACGCGTAGAGCGTACCGAGCTGGTAGTCGAACTTACCAAATGCGGCGATAAGTCCGATGAGGATTGCTTGGGTAAGCATACATCCCCCTTTCCATATAGGACACTACGAAGAGACGGAGCTCTTCGAAATTAACCGCCTAGAGCACGCTGGCGCAGTCAACCTTGGGGTCATCGGCCAGAGGACGGATCTCGACCTCGACGCCACGGTCCAGTATCTCACGCACATCGGCTTCCTCGGCCGCGGTCAGGAAGATCTGGCGAGAGACCTGACGCGCGTCGGGACGCTTCTCGTCCTTGGGCTTGGTGTTGCCCAGGTTAATCGACTTAATCTGCGGGCAGCCCTCGACCAGCTGCTTTGCCTCGGCGATGGTGGCGACGCAGATAATCATCTTGTACTTGTCGGTCACGCCCGAGTTAATGGCCTCGATGGCGTTCGCCATGTCCTTGATGACGAGCTTGCAGCCGGCAGGCTTGCCCATCTTGAGCGTGGTCTTCCACACCGGGTCGTTGGCGACCTTGTCGCCCACGCAGAAGATGCAGTTAGAACCAAGGCCCTGGACCCAAGAGACTGCGACCTGGCCATGAAGCAGACGATGGTCGACGCGAAGGAGCTGAATCATAATGTGACCCCCCAAAGGTCTTGTGCCGTTTTACGGCGTGTCAGTAGGTGCTGCGGATTAGAACTCTTCTTCCTCGTCGTCATCGACCAGCAGGTCGTTGACAAACTTCACGCGCGTGTCGTCCGCAGCGACGATGGCGCGAATCGTCTCCTCAACCGGAGCCGACTCATCGGAGAACAACAGCTGGATGAGCAGCGGAAGGTTCATGTTGGTGACAAGGTAGGTGCGGGGACGCGTCTGGACGATCTTGGTGAACTCGTTGTTCACACTGCCGCCAAAAAGGTCGGTGCAGACGACGACATCATCGTCGGCAGACATGCCTGCCAGCAGCTTTTGGGCTTCCTCGGCCACGTCCATGCGGTCGTCGACAAACATCGAAAGGTCGTGAACGTTGTCGCGAGCACCCGAGAGCAGCTCAATGCTCTCTTTGATGCCGGTAGCGAAGTGCGCATGGCTGGCGATGATGTACTGTCTCATTCTGCGAATCCTTCCGTGACTGACGCGTCCCCGCGCTTGGCTTTAGTAGTCGAACTGGTGATAGTAACGACGATACTTGAGGTTGTGCTTGGTGACCGTCTCGTAGTAGCGGGCCAGGCGGTCAGTCACGAGCACCGTCAGAATCCACGGGGAAACGATGACGCGGAAGTCGTCGTCAAGGCCGGGGATGGCGAACTCGGCGGTGTCGATGATGTTGATGTCGGTGTCGCCGGTCACGCCGCGGGTGAGGAACGCGCGAGCACGCTCGTCGAGCTTGCGGTTCTCGTCCTCGCCCATGAACAGGAACACGGGGACGCCCGGCTCCACGAGCTCGAGCGTGCCGTGGAAGAAGTCGGCGGACGTAATGTAGCGGGTGCGCTTCCACTGCATCTCCTCGAGAATGCACATCGAGAAGAGGATGGTCTCGCCCCACAGGGCGCCGGAGCCGATGAACATGGTGTAGGGCGCGAGGGCGTACTTCTTGGCGAGCTCCTCGGCACGCGGCTCGAAGCGCTTACGGATATCGAGCATGTCCTTCCAGATGTCCTTGGTCTGCTCGATGAACAGATCGAACTTGGGGAAGCAGCCGCGACGGTTGAGCAGGCGCAGACCGAAGCAGTCGGCGAGGTAGTAGCCCTTCTCGCAGCCACCGGAACCATGGTCAGAAGCCATGGCGACGCAGTTCTCGGCACCGACAGCCTGGCCGATGGGACCCTCGGGCTTGGTCATGGCGTAGACGCGCACGCCCATGTCCTTCATCTTCTTGACGGCCTCGAGGACCTCGGGGGTGGTACCGGACTCGGAGGCGGTGAGCACGACGGACTTGTCGGTCATGCGCTTGTGGCCGGAGACGTTCCACTCGGCGGCGTGGATCAGGTAGACCTCCAGGTCGCGGTCGCCGAACTTGTTCATGAGGTACTCGAGCTGCATAAACTCGTCCCAGGTGCCGCCCACGCCCATCAGGAAGACGGCGTCGTAGCCCTCGTCGGCGACTTTGTCGGCGAGCGCGGTCATCTTCTTGCCGGTCTCGTAGA
>CWGT01000062.1_pt2 | contig 5651 bp, 3 predicted proteins | sample 705021 | NCBI WGS metagenome assembly CWGT01 (sample SAMEA3735911, study PRJEB9488) | human gut metagenome | biome: ENVO:mammalia-associated habitat; material: ENVO:feces | place: Malawi | collected 2009-02-27 | reverse complement strand
GGCGGAGAGCAGGAAGGCGCCGGGCAGCCCCGCCGCCCAGACACGCGTGTACGCCGCGGCGTCCGCGAGCGCGTCTGCCGGGACGCCGAGTGCGCCGTAGAGCGGGCCGGCGAGGACCGCGCAGGGCAGCGCGACGGCGGCCGAGAGCGCGATTGCCGCGAGGAGCGCCGTCCCCTCCGCACGGGAGGCGCCGCGGGGGGTCGCCCGCCCCGAGGCGGCGCGAGACGAGCACCGTGGCGCCCACGGAAAGGCCGAGCGAGAGCGAGTTGGCCACGAAGCCGACCATCGTGGCGTTGGCGAGCGCGGCGAGCCCCCGCTCCCCGACGAACGCCCCCACGACGAGCATGTCCACGACCTGGTCGGCGGACTGTAGGAGGTTGGCGCCGAGCGCCGGCAGCGCGAAGCGCGCGAGGTTCGCGGCCGGGCGGCCGCGAAGGAAGTCCATTTCCCCTCATTGGGTTTTCCTTTGCACGATCGAGACGAATAGGGCCGCGGCAGCGAAGCCGCGGCCCCAGGACTCGAACCGTGCGCGCACAAAGACATGGGCCGGCGGAAACCGGTCGCCAAAGTGCGCAGGTTGTACCGTCAGCTCCTCGCGACTTCCTGCCAAGCATCACGGGGAGCGGCTCCAATCTGGAACTCACCAATCTCGAGGTACAAGGAAAACCTTTCCTCCCGATATTTCTGGGAGAATTTTACCTCCTCAGGACTCCATCAACAACGAGAGCATGGCCGAGATTGGCAGAAGATTCGCAGCCAGCGAATCGCAACCTTCCTAGATAAGCGCTTGTTCTTCCAATACGGCGCATCAGCGTTGCGCAAACCGCAAACAAGAGGAACATCACAACTGCGCCCACCAACTTACAGTGTCGACAGAACCCCCGAGGGACAATCGAAGCACCTCGATTCTGTGCGAAACTCTATAGCAAAAGACCCTTTCGGTCTGCAGAGAATTCCTGAGGAGAAACAATGCCAGCAAAAGACTCTGACGATTCTACCGACCAGCTCATCAAACAGATTGATAGCTATCTTCATGACAAGCACCGCCGCTACGCGATAGCCCTCGAAGGTGCCTGGGGCTCCGGCAAAACCCGCTTCCTTGAAAAGAAAGTCGCTCCGCATCTCAAAAACGAGAATATCGACCTCGTTAGAATCTCGATGTTCGGGGTCTCGAGCGCTGACGACCTTTACGAACGAATTGCGATGGCGCTCATCCATCTAAGCGACAGAAGCAAAAAGGCGCAATCTGCAATCGGAACGATTGGAAGCAACCTTGGCAGACTCGCAAGAGAGATAGTAGCGAGGGCGGGATTCCCTCTTAACATCTCGGTCAGCATGCAATCAGCCGTTTGCCTGATGCTCCAGAAGAAGCACTTCCTCGTCTTTGATGACGTCGAAAGGCGCTCAAAAGAAGGCGACGATTTGGCGCTTTTTGGAGCAGCGAACGACCTTGTCGAAGGAATGGGGGCGAAGGTTCTTTTTGTCACAAATACCCTGTCGAGCGACGAAGCTGACTCAACGCGAGAGTTTGATAGAAACGTTCGTGAAAAGCTCGTCTGGAAGATCTACCGATTCAAACCGAGCCCGACGACGCTGGCGAAAGACATTCTTACCGTTGGTAACCGCCCCGTTGATGATGTTGACGTCTCCGATGCCATAATCGCAGGGGCAGAAGCCAGCGGATGCGTAAACGCGCGAGCAATGATTCGGGCCGAACACCTCGTTCACAAACTATGCGATCTTGAAGCACTCCGGGACAAGGCAGTGGCGCCTCAAAACCGATTCGATGCCCTCCGAGATGCGGTTAACTTCGCACTGCTTACTTGCATGGGAGAGGCCCCCTCTCGACCTGAAAGGGAAACGTCTGCAGCTTGGCCTAGTCCAGAAGCATTAGAGTACGAGCGCAACGTTGAGCTCTACGGCCGCTATACCGATTATCCCGAAATCGATAAGGCGTTCAACCCCTCCGGCCATCTGGCAAAAGATGCCCTCGAGCAAGGATTCCGGTCCTACATCGACAGGAGATATCCGAACAATGCCGACACCCTGGAAATAATGAAGATCGCCGATAAGCTGAGGTACGTGTACAGTTTCGACGACGAAGAGGTAGACCCCCTTGCCAAGCGATTCTACGAGGTGGCGCCCAAGGCGGACTTCTCGATCGCATGTCTACGCGATGCTCTCGCCGTTTACTTTTCGCTCTCAGACCTTGGCTACGACTGTCCGTTTACGTTGAGCGAGTTCGCCGAATTCTGCAAGCGGGCAGTGGCCGTCAATCCAGAAAATGCCCTTGAGCGCCTCTCGGGTCCAGAATTTCTCCTCGATGAGAGGCAGGAGAATAGGGAGCTCGTTAGCGAACTCCAGCAATGTGCGCAGAAACAGCTCCGGGAAAGGGCATCGAAACTATTGCCGGTATCTATGGAACATGAATTGACGGGAAAGGACCTTGCAAGCAGGCTCGAGGAGGCGGCGAAATGGGATGTCCTAGCCCTTCTAGAAGCCGATCCGAAACTGATAGTCGCAACGTTCTGTGGAGGACGTGCAGAAGATCAGGAAAGTCTTCGGATCTTCTTCGTGCATCTAGGCCGTACATCGCTTGGAACTGGGAAGGCATCGGCCGCCATAGCTGAATGGGTATCCGAAATAAAGCATGAGCTGGAAGAGAGCCGTGTCATGACAAGAACCGGCAACATGAGAAAGCGATGGTTCCTAGATAATCTCGGCGAGTTGTCATCTCGTCTCGCGGACCGAGAAACAGCTTCCTAGATCAGCCCGTCGCTTCACCAAAGCAAGCGAAGTCTGGAAGCCCGAGATTGAGCCGAAGCCGCAACAAAAAAGCCCTCTTTAATTAATCTCCAGATAGCTTCGCAACATGAAGGAAGGTCAACCGATGATCAGCAGCATCCACATCGATAACGCCGCGACGTATTCCAATATCACGATTGAACCGAAGCAGATTAACTTTGTCTATGGTGGAAACGGAACAGGCAAGACCACGCTCTCAAGAGTCATCTCTGGCACGTCGAGCGGAAGCTATCACATCGAATGGGAGAACGGCACCAACCTGGAAACCCTAGTCTTCAATGGCGAGTTCGTTGAAAAGAACTTTAGCGAGAGGATTAGCGGCATCTTTACCCTCGGTGAGGACGACGACAAAACAGCCAGGCGAATCGAAGAGCTCGGCAAAGACATCGACGATCTTGACGACGAGATTACAACCAAAAGCAACTCCGTGACCGGGCAAAGGGAGAAACAGCAGGAAGCCTTCCTGCAGTTCGCAGAAGCATGCTGGATTCAGAGGAAGACGTTCTCGAGATTCTCTGAAACCCTTAAAGGGACCTTGAAAGGCAAAGACACCTTTGCGAAGTCTTGCCTAGCGAAAGCGGCTGAAGTTGCCGCAGATGGAAGTCCGCAAATCGAAGACTTGTTCGACGAGTATGCTCGCCTCTACAGCAATAACCTTCAAAAACAGGAAAGGATAGAACTCTCGGAACTCAATGAGATTGCCGTGCCGGAAGCCTGCAATCTCCTCACTGAACCAATCACGGGAAGCGGGAATACGCCCATCGGCGCCTTCATCGACTACCTGCAAAGTAGCAACTGGGTCAAGCAGGGGGTGGAGCTCTACCCTCTGACAAAAGGCAGATGCCCTTACTGTCAGAGAACCCTACCCGCAGAACTCGAAACTGAGATAGAAGCCTATTTCGATGATAGATACGAGGAGAGTGTGGGGGCGATCAGAAGCTACCAAGCCACCTATGCCTCCTTCCGAGACAGGGTCATTCAATCCATTGAGGCAATCAAAGAATCTGTGCCAAATGAATACGATGTCAATGTAGTTAATGCGGCAGCAGAGGCACTCAATCACGTGCTTGACGTCAATCTCTCAGCGATAAAACAAAAGCTAGTTGACCCTTCCTCTAAAGTGGAGCTGAGCGACGAGGCGGAGGCGTTGGACACAGTCAAGGCAGCTTTCGGGCGAATCGACAAGCAGATTGCCGCGAACAACGAACTGTGCGACAACATCTCATCCGCTAGATCGGATCTCTCTCGCAGAGTCTGGGGGTTAATCCTCCATAACCTCAGCTCAGCACAAAAGGCCTACTCCAGAAGCGTGGGAGGATGCGAGAAGGCGATAAGCTCAATCCAGGCAATTATCGCCAACAAGGAGGATGAGAAAAGGAAGAAGCAGGCAGAGAAGGCCCACCTCGAGACGACGAGGACCAGCATCACTCCGACAGTAGACGCTATCAATTCATTGCTCGAACGCTTCGGCTTCACCGGCTTCAGCCTCTCCGAAGACAAGCAGAGTAAGGGGATGTACAGAATCGTCCGCCCAGACGGCGCCGACGCCAGAAGGACCCTCAGCGAGGGAGAGTACAACTTCATCTCGTTCTTGTACTTCTATCACCTCGTATACGGCAGCCTGGAGACGGAGGGGATAGACACACCGCGCGTCGTCGCAATCGATGACCCTATATCCAGCCTCGATAGCAACGTGATGTTCATCATCACTTCGCTCGCCAAGGAAATCGTCAAGGACTGTAGGGATGGAAAGCACGGAATCAAACAGGTTTTCATCCTGACCCACAACGTCTACTTCCATAAGGAGGTCACGTTTTTGGGGAGCAGGTCAAAGTGGCCCGAAACGAAGTGCGCATACTGGATCATTAGCAAGGCAGATGAGCGAACGTCCATTTCCCATCATGCAGACAATCTCATAAGCACCTCCTACGAGTTACTCTGGGACGAAATAAGGGATATCGGAGACGCGCCGAATAAGAACGCTTTCAATACGATGAGAAGAATTCTCGAATACTACTTCAGCGTCATCGGAGGTATCGATTACGAAAAGTGCATCGATATGTTCGATGGCGCCGACAAGATCACCTGCAAGGCCCTCGTGTCGTGCATCAATGAGGGGTCCCATTTGATTTCTGACGACTTCGTCATTGTTTTTACTCCCGAAGCCATGAAATCCTACCGCAGAGTCTTCAAGGAAATATTCTATAAGCTGGGGCAACAGGCGCACTACGAGATGATGATGGAGAAAAACGCCTCCCTACCGCTGCAAGCCTAACCGAACGCGGAAACGATCAGACTAACAATAGGGAAGTACGACAACATGGAGAGCCAAGGGGTCAGTCGTCCCGGGACACACAAGCTGCCCCGCAGAAAACCACGGGGCAGCCTCTCCTTATAGCGGAATATTAGAACATGAAATCAGAAGTCCTTCTCCCTCCGGTCGGCGTTGCCCGCCGCCACGCAGCACGCGTAGGCGACGAGCGTGACCGTCGAGGAGAGGACCGCGGTGACGACGCAGGCGATCACGGTCCCCATCGCCTCGCCCCCTTCGCTCCGGCCTTGGGGCGGAGGGTGCTGCGCGCGGCCGCTCCGGCCTCGGCACGGCGGCGGGAGCCGAGCGCGATGGCCCCTCCCACGCATGCGACCGCGCCCGCGGCGCACGCCGCGGGGACGACCCAGGACCAGTCGCCCGTCTGCGGGAGGCCGCCGGGCGTCGTCCCCGGGGCGGTCCCCGGCAGCGCCTCGTCGGCCATGGTCACGGCCTGCACCTCGGCGGTCTCCCCCACGGTGAAGGGGACGTCCTCGGCCAGATCGTAGCCCTCGGGCGCCTCCGTCTCGCGGAGGAC
>CWGT01000086.1_pt2 | contig 6232 bp, 8 predicted proteins | sample 705021 | NCBI WGS metagenome assembly CWGT01 (sample SAMEA3735911, study PRJEB9488) | human gut metagenome | biome: ENVO:mammalia-associated habitat; material: ENVO:feces | place: Malawi | collected 2009-02-27 | reverse complement strand
ATCGGCGCGCCAAAGAGCAGCGGCTCGTTGCAACGTAGTCGGAATAATAGAACTTCCCGTTTTTCACTCCTGCAATCCCACGGCACAAGGTATGTAAAGCCATTAGCAAAACTTGCAAAAGTTAGCAAAAGTTGCAAAAATTAGCAAAACTTGCAAAGGAGCTACCATGGAGTACAGAAAGAACCCCTTTACCCCGACGTTCGGAAGCATCCCTCCTTTTCTAGCGGGTCGCGAGCATATCCTGCGTGACATCAACCGTGGCTTTATCAATGGCCCGGGAGATCCCAACCTGTCGACTATTTTTACTGGCGCAAGGGGAACGGGCAAGACGGCGCTTCTCTCGCTCCTTTCAGAAACGGCGCTTGAACGCGACTGGATCGCAGCAAATGTCTCCGCCATGCCAGGCATGCTCGAAGATATTATCGAGCGAACCAAAGAAGCCGCAGATAGCTACCTCTCACAGCCTCATGCGCGCATAAACGGCGTTCAAATTGGTCCAGTGGGCATCGATTGGACATATGCTCAAGAGGCCCAGAGCAACTGGCGCACACGTATGAACAGCATTTTCAGGCAGCTCGAGAAGCATGACATCGGGCTTCTCATCACTATCGATGAAGTCACGGTCGATCTTGATGAAATGCTCCAATTTGCCTCTGTCTACCAACATTTTGTACGAGAGGGCAAAAAGGTAGCCCTTCTCATGGCGGGACTACCCTACAAAGTATCGGCGCTGCTGCGCAACGATTCCGTTTCGTTCCTCAGGCGCTCCCAGTATCATCAGCTGGGACGAATCACTGATGTTGAGATTGCAAATGCCTTCCGCAAAACCATTGAGGCTGGAGGACGCTCAATCACGCCAGAAGCGCTCGAGGATGCTGTGAAGGCTGTCGACGGATTCCCCTACATGATGCAGCTCGTCGGATATCGCACTTGGGATGTTTCGGAGAACTCGCCCCAAATCAGCACATCCGATGTCCAGCAGGGTTCCCTGCTCGCACGCATGGAGTTGCGCGATCGCATTCTCGAAACGACCTATCGAGAGCTTTCCGATAAAGACATTGAGTTTTTGCTCGCGATGCTGCCCGATTCTGGACCCAGCAGGGTCTCGGAGATAGCCAAGCGTATGGGCGTCGCCAGCAACTATGCAAGTCAATACAAACGCCGCCTCCTGGAGGACGGCGTTATCGGGGAACGTGGACGTGGCCTCGTCGGCTTCGACATCCCCGCGTTCAGGGAGTTCCTGAGCGAGAAGGCCTCCTAGCACGCCGAGATTGTCCGCAAAGGCATCAACGCATGGCAATCAGTAATCCTCTTGATAAGGGCAGCACGCATTTCCGCTTGCGCTGATTGCCATGCGCTCTTCTTGTCCTTAGGCCAGCTTGCGAGCGAGCTCGCACACCTCTTTCAGCTTGGGCGAGGATGCCATGCTGTCGCGCTCGGTCATGCCGCTAATGGTGACAATGCCCTGGTCCTCCCACTTGCAGTACGCGCAGGCTGACTTGTACATAGCGATCGCCGCATCATAGACGCTCTCGCTGTGGCTATCGAGCAAAAGGGCCGTCTTGGTGAACGGGAATCCCGTGGCACCGAAGGCGTACAGGCGGTCGATGACGGCCTTCTCCTGCGCGGTGATATCGAACCAGTAGATAGGCGAAGCGAAGACGACCATATCGGCGCCTTTCAGCGACTCAATCACGTCGGCCATGTCATCCTTCTGCACACAGGTGCCCTCATGGGTAAAGCAGTACTGGCATCCCAAGCAGCCGGCGATCTTCTTGCTGGCAACGCGGATGACCTCAACCGTATTGTCGCCCTCACACGCGGTCTCGGCAAACGCCTCGACCATGGCGTCGGTATTGGCGCCCTTACGCGGGCTGCCGCTCAATACAACGATTTTCATAAGAATCCCCCTCCTTCATGCCGCAGGCGCGCAGCATGTTTTTTTGTAACCAAAACGAATGGAGTTAATCAATCGCCTCGTTTCAGCCACTCCCACTCTTTAGAAGGATCGTCGCTGGAGACTTGGCATTAAATCAAGGCACGCCTTATTTCAGATGCTCCCCAAAGAACGCCTTCAGCTTTTCAAACGGAATGACATCCATCTGATCGTAAAGGTCGGTGTGGCTGGCTCCGGGGATAATGAGCAGCTCCTTGTTGTCTCCGGTCAACTTGCCGTACGCGGTTTCGCTGAAATAGCGGGAGTGCGCCTTCTCGCCGTGCACCAGCAGCACGGCGGATCGGATCTCGCCGGCGTACTGCAAAATCGGCATATTCATAAACGACAGCGAGGACGTTGCATTCCAGCCGCCATTGGAGTTCAGGCTGCGGGGATGGTAGCCTCGCGGGGTCTTGTAGTAGGCGTAATAGTCCTTTACAAACTGCGGTGCGTCCTCCGGTAGCGGATCGACCACGCCGCCCGCCAGCATCGGTTGTAGAAGGCCACCTTGCTGTGCTCGACCTTGTCGCTTTTGGGGAACACCTTGTCCCATTCTTGCGTCAGATTCAACTGCTCCATGCTTAAGCCTGCCTGCTAGTCGCTTTAAGGTATTCCTCACCACCCACAGGCTCCAGCCACTCGTTGGAGGCATCCTCGCCCGGAACCTCCAACGCCAGATGGGAGAACCAGCTGTCGGGCGCGGCTCCGTGCCAATGCTTCACCCCCCGGGGCGATGTTGACCACGTCGCCGGGGCGCAGCTCCTGTGCCGGCTTGCCCCACTCCTGGTAAAACCCTCGACCAGCCACGCAGACGAGGATCTGCCCGCCGCCGCTTTTGGCGTGATGGACATGCCAGTTGTTGCGGCAGCCGGGCTCGAACGTCACGTTGAAGACGCCCACCTGCTCGGTGGAAAGGGGCGCGAGGTAGCTTTGCCCGATAAAGAACTTCGCGAAAGCGTCGTTGGGAGCACCGATGGGGAAAACCATCTCGTTTTGGTGCTGAGCCTTTGCGTCGGCGGCATCGTCGTCCGCCCAGACCTCCTTCGCCATGCGGAAGGCAGCCCACGCCTTGGGCCAACCCGCATAAAACGCTGCGTGCGTAAGGATCTCCGCTATCTCCGCCTTGGTCACGCCGTTGTTCTTTGCGGACGTCAGGTGATATTTGAACGAAGAGTCCGTCAGCCCCTGCGCCATTAGGGCCACCACCGTCACCACGCTGCGGTCGCGCAAGGAGAGCTCGTCCTCCCGGCCCCACACCTCGCCGAACAGCACATCGTCGTTGAGCTGTGCGAATTTGGGAGCGAACTCCCCCAGGGCATCTCTGCCGGCCGTCTGCTTAATTGCCATAACCAACTATCTCCCGTCGATGGTTCTGAACGCAAATCAGTTTCCGCATTACGGAACACCCCTTGCACTCCCTGCTTAATTGACGAGAATGAAGGTAATACCTAAACCTGACTTTAGGTCAAGGATTGAATTCGAGATTTATCCGGAGGAGCCATGTACACAATCGGCCAGGTGTCGGAGATGTTCGGCTTGCCCGCCTCGACGCTGCGATATTACGACAGGCAGGGACTGTTCCCGGGATTGGAGCGAACGGCCGGCATTCGCCAATTCGGCGACACGGAACTTGAGGCGCTTCGAGTTATCGAATGCCTAAAGAAGGCGGGGATGGAGATCAAGGACATCCGGCTGTTCATGGAATGGTGCGCGGAAGGCCCATCTACATACCCCCAGCGCAAGGCCATGTTCGAGGACCGGAAGGCCCACATGGAGTCGGAGATCGCGAAGATGAACCGCGCACTGGACATGCTGAAGTTCAAATGCTGGTATTACGAGCAGCTGAATCAAGGCGATAACGAGGCCGAGCTGAAGGCCATGATTCCCGACGGCTTGCCGGAAGAGGTCAAAAAGGCCTACGAAAACGCCCACGCTCGATAGCGACGTTTGATGTTGAGGGGGCTTCGGCGCGGAGCCGTATTTGGTTAGGAGTGCGAATGCCGCTTCTGCTCCTTGGGCTCTATCCGTGTTTGCTATATCGCCCACAAAGGAATAGCCTGCACCTTATCTGTTAGGGAGTATGGCTCAGGGGTCTGGCAAACGACATGTCCAAACCCAACTTCATACCCCGACAGACCCTCGAGGCAACCGAAGTGCTTGATGGCGTCAATTCTGACTGTGGACGATGTCTTGATCTCGACGGGATGGAGAACATGCCCTTCTTGTATCACGAGGTCAATCTCGCGCTTCTTTGCGTCGCGATAGAACCAAACGTCTCGTACGTTTCCGCCGGCGTTCATATAACTCTTGAGAACCTCCGACACCGCGAAGGTCTCAAATACGTGCCCCGCGACAGCGCCAACTTGCAGCTGCTCGGGCGTGGTCCACCTAGTCAGGTGGCAAACAAGCCCCGTGTCCATAAAATATAGCTTCGGCGTCTTGGTGAGACTCTTGCCAATGTTTGGCCAAAAGGGCTCGATAATGCGAACGATATTTGATGCCTGCAGAACGGATAGCCAGGCCTTCACCGTCTTATGATCAACGTCAATGGCGTTGCCGATGTCCGAGGCGTTGAAGAGCTGGCCAGACCTAGCCGCACATGCAACCATGAAGCTGTAGAACTTTGCCTCGTTCTTAACGTTAATAAGGTCCCGCACATCGCGCTCTAGGTAAGCGGAAACGTAGTCTGAATAAAATGAATCCCAGTCAATAGTGCTGTCCTGCAGCTCCGGCATCGAACCGCGATGAATAATTTCCCAGATGTTTTTATTGGGAGCTTTCTGCGCCACTGCGACCGGAGCGGGAACATAGGGGTGCGCCGTCCCCACATTGCCCATAAGCTCCCTCACACTTAACCCCGACATTTCGAGAATCCTAATTCTGCCAGCTAATGACTCACTGACACCCTTCATGAGCCGATATGTTTGGGAACCCGTAAGTACGACTTGTCCCTTTTTAGTCGATTGGTCAACAATCCACTTAAGAGGCGAAAACAGCTCGGGGACCCTTTGAACCTCGTCAATGATCAGCGGCAGGGATTTTGATTCGAAAAAGAGCGCAGCGTCCTGCTTGGCGAGCAGGTAATCGCGCGGGTTTTCCATGGATACGTAGCCAAAGGAGCTGCCTAGGTGCTCCCTGAGGACGGTGGTCTTTCCAACTTGCCTTGCGCCAGTCACAAGAACGACCTTGCCCTGTCGTAGCAAGCGATCTATAGAGGATTCAATTTCGCGTTTGATGTACATCAGCATAGCCTCCCGTCTTGGAAGGTCATTATCGCAGTTCGTTATATGTTATGTCAAATTTGGGAATACTATTCCCAAATTTAGCTATCTATCACAACAGTAATTATTACCTCATAGCCTTTGTTCTTCGTTTTCTCTCCTTCTTGTTGAGTGTAAAGGAAGGATCCATGGCAGGGGCAAAAGAGGGGGTTGTGTTCGCGCGCAACGGCATCGAGAACACTGGCTTTGCGTACGCGTTCTCCCTGATAGAGGGCAAGTACAAGCTGCCAGTTCTGTTCTGCCTGTACCTGGACGGCACGACGCGCTACAACGAGCTCAAACGCAAGCTTGCGCCTGCTACTTACAAGTCGCTCACCTCTGCGCTGAGAGGTCTGGTCGCCGATGGTCTTGTCAAGCGCGTTGAGTACCCCCAGGTACCACCGAAGGTGGAGTACAGCTTGACCGAGCGCGGCTTGTCGCTCATGCCAGTGCTTGATGAGCTCTGTCTTTGGGGCGAGGCCCATCGCGATGACCGGGTTCCGTCGTCCGGCTGGTAGGCGAAGGGGGCGACGGAACGTAAATCTTTCAATTGCCTAGAGAAAGATTGGATTGTCTTATTGGCAGAGAGCCGCGCGTGTCGCCCCTCACGCAGATTCAGTTCATGACTTTCTCGAACAAAAAGTCCTCTTCGAAACCGGGGAAAGGGGTCTCGCCCGGCTCCATGGGCGGTATGCGCCGATCGGGATGGCGACTGTTGTAGAACTCGACTATCTTGAACCCGCACTTGCTGACGTAGACAGTTCGTCTTTGAGAACGGCCGCGTGGTGCGTGTCGCACTTGCCGGATACGCTACCAAGACCAACCGCAAGCGCCTCAAGAACGCCATCTACGGCGGCAGCAAGCTGCTGTATGCGCAGGTGCTCAAGGAAGACCGCGACCTCGCGCTGGTCTCGAGCGACTACCGCCTGATGAACTTCAACACGTCGCTGCTCAAGACCAAGACGACCACCAACACGCAGGGCGTCCAGGCCTTTACCGCCAAGAAGGGCCGCTCGGTCACCACCGTCGGCACGAG
>CWGT01000043.1_pt1 | contig 6616 bp, 4 predicted proteins | sample 705021 | NCBI WGS metagenome assembly CWGT01 (sample SAMEA3735911, study PRJEB9488) | human gut metagenome | biome: ENVO:mammalia-associated habitat; material: ENVO:feces | place: Malawi | collected 2009-02-27 | reverse complement strand
TAGATGAAGTCGGCGCCCTTGATGCACTCGATGTCGTCGGAGATGACGACCGAGCCGCCGGAGACCTTGCAGTTCTCCTCGGCGATGGCCATCATCTGCTTACCGAACTCGGCGCGCTCCTCGACGGTGCCGACGTGCAGGCCGCCGTCGGGGATCTGGTGGCCCTTAGGTCCAAACTGGACAAACTTCATGCCGACCTTGGAGGCGATGAACATGAGGGAGACGCAGACCTGGGTGGCGTCGCCGATGAAGGCCAGGGTGCAGTCCTCGATCTTCTTGCCCTCGGGGAGGTTCTCGAGCATGGTCATGAGGTCGCCCATCTCCTGCGTGGGATGGTTGAACTCGGACATGCCGTTGATGACGGGCACAGCGGAGCCCTCGGCGAGGCCGACGACGTCCTTGTGACGGTCAACGCGAGCCATCATGATGTCGAGCAGCGAGCCCATAACGCGAGCGGTGTCGCCCAAGGACTCGTGACCGCCGAGCTGGATGGTGCCAGGGCCATAGAACTGAGCATGACCGCCGAGGTCGGTCATAGCGGTCTCGAAGGAAAGACGGGTGCGGGTGGAGACCTGCTGGAAGATCATGCCAAGGCTCTTGTTGCGGAGCAGGTGCGGATAATAACCGTCAACCTTGATGGCCTTCTTCATTGCCAGGCCAAGATCCTCGATAGCCATGATCTGCTCTTTGGTGAAGTCGTTGGTGTCGATGAAATCCTTAGGCAGTGCCATGTCGATTTCCTTTCCGCCGGTCTTGCCGACTATTACTATGAGGCGCTCGAACATCACGCCTCGTGTTGACAAGACCATCATTCACCCGTATGCAATTTTCACCTAGTTTATTCGGGATTAAAGACCGTTCACGGAGTTACATCCCCTCTAAACCAATATAAACCCGCAGGCAGCTGGCTTGTAGGGGGTTTACCGTCTGGAACCGCGAACGGTATACGGCTATGCTGTATCTCGGTGTTTAATCCGCAATGGAACGCAATGGAACGACCGGCGGAGGCATGTATACCGGGGGGATATAGCGGGCTCCATAAGAGATCAAATGAGACAGGACGGTGACATATGGACACGCTCATGTTCTTCTATACCCTAGCGATACTCGTAATCTGTATTGTGACGGCAGTGCTTTCGCTTGCCGCCTACGCCTCGTCTCGTCGACAGTTCTTTATCTATGGCAGCGGCGTTTTTATTTGCTATGCCATCGAGATGACCGAGATCTTCTTTTTTGAATACACGTTGCAAAACCGAAGTTTTCCGGCCAATGACTATTACTCAATTACCATGCCTGTAATGCGGACCCTTGTGGCGACCGCTTCACAGGCTTTTATTTGGGCCATTGCCATGGACTTACTTGATAAGCATTCCAAGAAGTTGTTCGCCATCCCCGTTTTAACGTTTTTGCTGTGCGAGTCGCTGATTATCGTCGCTGTCCCCTCCGGCCCCATGCATCAGTGGCTCTACTACACGATGCGTCAGGTATTCCTTGTCTTTATGGGACTGTATATCTTTTGGACGGCTCATAAGAGTACAAAGGTTGAGCTGAAGACACGCGTTAACAACCAACGAAAACACCTGATTATCGGCGCTATTCTGGTCGGTTGCATCGTTGCCGAGGATTTCTACAACATCCTTGTCGTCCCCATGAGTCTGGCGCCCTCTTGGCTGCAGCTATATCTGTCCGAGCGCAACTTTAGCGAAAACGTCTTTGCGTGCTACTTTGCGATTCTGCTGATCATCTACTCCTACCACGTGCTTTCAATCCGCATGCAGGAGGCGCCCGAGGAAAAGAACGTCAGCGATCTTGATCGGCACATAGAAGAGCAGATGCCCTTCTATCGCAACGCCTACAAACTCTCCAACCGCGAGACCGAAGTCATGCGTCTGGTTGTGCTGGGCAAGTCGAACCAAGAGATTGCTGACGAGCTATTCCTTGCCGTGGGCACCGTCAAGACACACATCCACAACATCCTGGTCAAAACCGAGCAGCAAAACCGCACCACGCTGATCCTCCACTTCTGGAAGCGATAACCCACTAAAAAGGGACAGGTTTATTTTGGCAGGTTTTATCTGGGCAAACGCCAACCGCCGCAAGGGAGCTGCTTTCCCTCGCGGCGGTTTTCTGGCTCACGCTTTCTTTCGTCTCAATCTGTAACATATGGAGACCAAATCGCCGTCTTACTGTTACAGATCGAGACGAGCTACAGAACGCGCGTCGAATAATCTCAATCTGCAACAGGTAGAAGCGTTTTTGCCAGTCAGATGTTACAGATTGAGATAAACGCAGGAGCGGCAGCGTTAGATCAATCCTCCGCAAAGTAATTCGGAGAGAATCTGGTCCTAGGGTTATCTACCAGGTACGATATGTGCACTTATATTTCGTCTCAAACCCAGGCATTCCGTTCCCGCGTGGGCTTAACGCTGCACCTGTATAGAGGATCGTTTGCCCCGTACGAGAATAAGAGGTTTTGAAAGACAACCTCTTGTATGTCTGGTCGAAGCAATCAACATTCTCGCTCGGGTAGCTCGCGGTGGAGAACGATTTGTAGGTGTCCAAGACATCCGCCGTCACAAGACGACAAGGTGCAACAGAACCCGTATCTGGCTGCGCCGTCGCATAATTGGGAATTGCGCCCATCGACAGTGCAAGCATAAAACATGCGGCCAATGCCTTCACCAAGTTCTTCGATATATGTCGTTTCATGGTTGTCTTCCTCTCCTAGTTTTTGCTGTCGTTCGTCTTGAAAAGCTGCGCGTACACATTACCGATCCATTTCGAATCACCTCCCATTTCTCTGGTAACGACACGCGAGTCATCCCCTGTGAGCAATACGGAGGCATCGCAGAGCGATTCGAGGTTTCCGATAAGATGAGAAGAGATAATGACATGTGCTCCTCTACCCGCTTCATCTCTAAGAGCATTCGAAACGATTGCGACATGTCCCACATCAAGCGCATTCATGGGCTCATCCAAAAGGACGACTTCGCAATAAGACATATAGGCCATCGCAACATTAAGCAATTGTCTATTTCCATCAGACAACCTAGATACGGGCATATTCTTCAACTCAGTCAAGTCAAAGAGATTAAGCACTTGATCCAAGGTACGAGGCGAATGCCAAATTTTCTTGCATCGATCGAGATGGAAAGCAACGGTCATGTGCCGAATCAATAGAGGCGGCCCGTTCGGAACTAAGAAGAAAACCTTTCTCATTTGCTCACAGTCAACGCACGCTTTCGCATGAAAACAGAGAGAACCTGACACGCGCACTGATGGCCCAGCATCTCCCCAAAGAGTATTCAGTAGCGTAGTCTTGCCATGTCCATTTGGCGCGACAAGACCCCATATCTGGCCAGCGGGCATATCAAACTGCAATCCCTTTACCAGCTGGTTTTTTCCAACCGTCAACGCATCCAGCGACAGAGAGAGCAAGCTTTTCTCGCCCAAACTATCCGGGCGAATATGGTTCCAGGCCCAGCGATTCTTGCTTTTTAGACACGAAAACGAAATGACCCCCAACGCGCAAACAGCAAACGCGCCCATCACGGCAAAGAGGCAGTGCGATGCACTGGCTTCAGGAACGAGAGATACCTCCGCTCCATTGGCGTAAGATGCGCCGCCGAGCGCAAACGAAAAGGCAGAATAGCTCGACACCATATACGGCAGCAACGCATGCCATGGAGCATCTTTGCTCGCATAAAACGGAAGCTGGCTTATGCCCCCCACAAGAGCGATCACCATGGACGAAATGGCCCTGTTTCTGCTTCCGGCGTACACGCACACGCCCAAGCAAGCAAACATCATCGACAGCACAGCTTCAAAGACGGCAAATAGCCCTAGCTGAACTAACACAGTTCTTTCGACTACGTCACCATACTGAATGAATACGACTGGGTACTCTGTCTGACCTACACCGTTAAACACCGTTGCCAATACAAAACAGGGAGCCAACGCCAGAACCAAAACCAGCATCGATGCAATACCAGAGACGAGAACGCGGCATGCATTCATCTCTAACTTTGACAACAACGCTCGATCGTAGAACCGCTTTCCGTCCCCCTCAAGCGACATATAGAGGACGAGGACCGGGACCAAAAGCCACGCTATTGCAGGAACAGCGCCGCAATAATATGCGAGAAGAATCATCCCGGGCATTTTTGTTGTTGAGTCGTACGATTCCGGATGGGCCAGCATCGATATGGCTCGGGGAAGACGTTCTTGGGCTTCAAGCGATAACTCCGAATCAACACCATTCAAATAACCGAGTCGGTATTCCTTGAGCAATAGATTGTCGTAATCGGCAATCGCATCGTAATACTCTCTGGAGCCCGCCTTGCTTTCAAGCGCCCGATCAAGGCACGCCCTTTCGTCGGCAATGATGCTGTTGAGCTCCTGTGGGGCAGTGTCATAAACGCCGTCAGAGACTTGAGAGACCAAAAGGGCTCTCTGGTCTTCGATGGAAGCTCTACCATATAGATAATCTGCTCCCGTTGGAACGGATAGAAATACCGGGATGCAGAATACGAGCGCGAGCAGCGCCGTCAGCAACATAATTCCCCGGTTGCGCGCAAGAACTTCTAAATTAAGCCGTACATATGTGAGGCAATCACAGGTCTTCACAGCAAGCACCTCCGGTTCGCAACACACGAGTCGTCGGACCCGTTGTCCGGAAGTATCGCCTTCATCGTCAGAACTGTCTGTAGACGTGTAGGATGGATTTACAATCTTATTTGTCTACAGGCTTCTACCTGCTATTTTCTATAACATCTGCCATAAGACTAAAAACCCTATCTCTAAGTTCACGCTCCGAGTGAACTCCAAGCAAGGCATAGCTCTTGCTCTTGGCCTCTTTGACGGTTCCCCGAGCAACGTTAAGATGCGCGCAAATCTCGGTGGTTCTATTGCCATCAAAAACGCATGTCATGATATCGGCATAAAGCGGCGTGAAACCAAGCCTCAAGAAGGCCTCACGCACGGTATCGCGTCGATCACCCACCCGAACCGTATCTTTCGAACGCAAGAATAGCAGCGAATTACCCATAAGGATAAGTACGACAAGGAACGCAGTCACGCGTAAGGCAGGCATAAGGCCGCCAACGGCCTCACCGCTCCCAACGGACTCAAAGAAAATGTACAGTCGACTTACCACATCGTGAACCCAGAACGCTGCTCCAGCACCCACAGACACCGAAGAAAGGGTGAGTTCAGGCGAAAGGCACAAGTGCATTTCAGACATCCACCGTATAGCCGCACGGCAACACAGGGCCACAAGCACTATAGCTATCGATAGGATTATCGCATCATGCTCAAAGCCGAAGCATACGAGGATTTCCTCGATGCCCATTCCAGACGCATACATAAACAGGAAGCAGACGAAGACTATCCTGCAGTCCTGATTGAACGATGAGGACTCCAGCGATTCTGAACGGTGATCATGGCCTTTTATTGCGTCAAGATGCCACGCATCCTTTGACAAGAGAAGTCCAGCCGTCGCCTCTGAAATGCTTTTATATCCGGTTTTAGTCAAGGCCCGCGACAAATAGGTACGGGCAGTAGACGGGGAAATGTCCAAGGCAGAAGCAATCTCCTCGTACGTTTTTCCCTCTATCCTCATAGAGAAAACCGCGGACTCCCTTTGAGAAAAACCCGAAGCCGTAGGGATATCGGCAACTGCAGAGTGTTTTCCTCCTAATTTGGCGGCCGCAGAAAAAGCGCTCGTTAAGTCGGGGAAAAATCGCGTTATGGCCCTGGCAAGGATACTGCCCAAAACGGTAACCAGAAGCAATACGATCTCTTGATGCCCACCAAAGCTCAGGAGCACAGCTCCGATGTTTATATTGCGCGAAAACAAACAATCCGTATCGAGAATAACGGCGGCATTACCAAACGCAAGAGGTTCGACGAGCAAGGCAGCAACCCCCATCTCGGCGTTAACGGAAAGGAAAGAACCGATGGAGTCCATCAACGGGACGAGAAGAAACTGAAGGCCAACAAGCAAAGCAATCAAGAGTACAACGGGGCTGTAAAGTGCGAGCTCAGGATACCCGTGGAGAGCAGAGCCATCGGCCACATGTTTCCCCTTTAATCCCGCACGTATGTTTGCGAATTCACCGCCAAGCGCCCAAGAACAGCAAGCGACAAGCAAGGGGGCTAGTAACAACAAAATGAACGCGAGCGCCGAAACCACAACATGAAATTGATGAAAGACATTAAGAGATATCGTGTACATCACAAGAAGTGCAATGTCTACGAGCATAAGTCCAAAAAGCCTTTTGGAAATACCCTGTCTCACAGGGCGAGAGATGAGGCCCACACAGAAGCCCGAAAGCAGATGCAGACCGATAAGAACGGTGCCAGAAAGGCCCGTATAAATACTTGGCGCAACACAATACAGACCAGCCGCCCCTATAAACAACATAATTGAATGCCAGAGGAACGAGCGCGTCACGTTTTGCAGGGTAGCTGCCTCGGTTGCCATAAAATCAAAGCTCCTAGATAGCATTTTGGTTATTTTAACATCGTTCCCGGCGTTAAAAAACTGTTACCCGAATTAATCAATATCCCCCCTCCACCAAAAGGCACCACGCTGATCCTCCACTTTTGGAAGCGA
>CWGT01000070.1_pt1 | contig 6948 bp, 8 predicted proteins | sample 705021 | NCBI WGS metagenome assembly CWGT01 (sample SAMEA3735911, study PRJEB9488) | human gut metagenome | biome: ENVO:mammalia-associated habitat; material: ENVO:feces | place: Malawi | collected 2009-02-27 | reverse complement strand
ACCGCTGGAGCGACGAGCTCGCGGACGTGGCGGACAAGGTGTACACGAGGGAGCTGTTTATACGGGACTAGGGAAGAGGGCGGAACCAGGCTGATCCGCTTCAATCATTCGCTATTTTAACCGCGTCGAGGGCGGGGGTGTTCGGCATTAGCCGATACACCCCCGCCCTTCATTGTTCTTCGCAGGTAAAATTCGCCTAATTCGAGCGATCGCTCAACGTGATTCGTGCCTTGAAACCGGCTCCATATTCTCCCGCCCGTGCCTGGTCATCCAACTTGAAGCCGATGTTATACAGCTTCCCCGACTTCGTCTTCCGAACCAGGCCATGCTCCAACATGAATGCGACAACGCGGCGATGTGCTTCGACGTCGTCCAAGTTCAGGTAGAAGCAGGCGACGCCTCTGCCGTTCTCGATAACGGACTCGAATGAGCTGTGCTTGCATTCCGCGACGACCATTCCGAGGGCCACCTTGCGGCAGACTTCCTCCGCGAACTCGATATCGTTGAAGTAGAACATCCATTTCCCGCACCTGCTCTCGTCTAGCGCAGGTGCCAGCTCGGTGTCGATGTAGAACGAACACCATGGGTTGTCCACCCTGACGATTCGGCCGTCTTCGCTCAGCATCGTCTTCTCTTCCATCCATGCCTCATATGGTTTGAGGGTGCTTTCGTAGTACGCGATTGTTCTCGGAGAGCACCCCTCGACTTCCTTGTCGGTAAGGAAGAGACCGAGTAGACTCGAGTTGCTGGGCACGCTGCTTTCGGCATGGCTACACATGGTGCTTTCGAGCACTGCTTTTAAGATTGCTTTATCTGCAGATAGTCTAGAACCGGCTACATCTGTGTTAGAACCATATTGATCATCGCTTCCACCGGGGGCTCCTTTCCCCTTGGTTCGATGGAAACAATTCTGAAGTGCAGGCCTATGTTCCGGTAAATGATTATTTAGCTGAACTCGGAGAAGCCCTTTTTGCTCAAACAATTGAAGAGAACAAGCGAGAAAATCATTACCGTTCAGTCGAGTCATTCTGCGAAGTCAAGGGCGGTTAGAGGCTCCCTAAAGGTTCAGAGCTAATTGCAGAGGCAAACTCTCATCCATATATTCGAGTCCGCGACTTAAACAACGCTTCTGTTCTCTTACTCACTTCGGAAATGCTATATATCGACGATGAAACACGATCTAATATTTCGCGCTACGTTGTCAACACTGGCGATCTAATTGTTTCCGTTGTCGGAACGATTGGCCTTACGGCGTATATCGGAAAAACGCTCGATGAGGCAAACCTCACAGAGAATTGCAACAAACTTACTTCGTTTAAAGGCGACTTTGCGGCGTGGTCGTATTTCTTTCTTCGTAGCTCAATGGGCATGGAAGCTATTAGGCTTGGAACTGTTGGTGCCGTTCAGACCAAGCTTGCATTAAAAAACATTAAGTCGATGAACGTCCCGTTTGCTCCAGCTTGTGCAATAGAAAGAACGACTTCGACGCTCAATGGTATTCTTGAGCTCATATAGGCTAATATACTCAAGTCGTAGGCTCTTGGCGAACTGCGTGACGCATTGCTTCCCAAACTCATGTAGGGCGAAATCGACGTCTCTCAGTTTGGCGCTGTTCGGATGGATTAGGTATAGAGCGCTATGGCAGGGGGGCGAAGATGATGATTGTTGTAAATGAATCGGCTGCTGCTTCATATCTATACCTAATGGGATTAACCATAGACGAAGAGCTGCCGCTTACGCAACACCTCTCTCTATTGCCGGCCACGTGCAAGGCCTCGCCGGACGACATGATAAATTCTGTGATGAAATATGGCAGCGGAGATGAGACCGATTTAGGTGTCTTGATTGCCGTCCTTAGGAAAACTACAGCTCAGTTGCGCGTTGTTGGAGAGGGCAAAGAGCTTGCAGTTCGAGTTTGGAATGCCCAATCTGCAATAGTTCTATTGTCCGCGCTTTTGAATTGCGAATTGTATTGGCATGTTCAGAGCGATTCGCGGACAGAAGATTTTTCGCCATGCTCGGCAATCAATGTTGTTCTTTCTACAAGGTTGTTCATTCCAAGAAAATTGAAAGTGATCAACGATTCAGAGAAGCAGTGGATAAGACAGCATTATCGGGACGCATGGGAACTGTTTGATAAAAACACGCGATTTGAGACCGCGGTGAATTCCTTGTGGAGCTACAAGCAATCGCTTCGACCTTCAGTTCAAATGGCGATTATATGGGCTGGGATTGAGTCATTGTTTGGAGTCCGGAGCGAACTTGTTTTTCGTGTCAGTACTCTCGCAGCTTTGTTTCTTGGAGGAGGCAAGCAAAAACAGCAAGAAATAAAGAAACTATATAGAGCAAGGTCAGAAGCCGTTCATGAGGGAAAACAACCTTCTGAGTCTTGTGTTTCCGATTCTGCAAAATTATTGCAAGCGCTAATCTTGGAATGCGTCGAACGGGGCTGTTTACCAAATGAGGACGGTTTGCTTTTCGGATTCGAAGAAGGATCGGCTAAATAATCATTTATCGCCCTACGAGTATTTGCAGATGAGACACCGATGCGTTTCAGTTGCATTGCATAGACAAGATAACGAAAAAGCAGCAAATCAAGAATGGCGATTCGCAAACATGGTTTATCCGGAGTTTTCACCAACCGCATCTTTGCGCGCCGCCTCAAATGAAACCCATAATGGAGTTTGGGCCATTCCAGAGTCACTTGCGCAAAGGTATTGCGAGTTTTTGGATCCAGTGATTTTGAGACGTAGCGTCGCCACTCAGACCGCGAACGCTTCATCGATCTGCAACTTCGGCAAAGCAAAAGGCCGAACATATGACCATGTTTTGATTTATCCAGTTGCCGATATGGCCTCTTGGTTGCAAGATGCCTCGACGGATCTGAAGCCGCAGACACGCTCCAAGCTCTATGTTGCAATTACTAGGGCGAGGTTCAGCGCTGGCTTCGTGGTTGCTGACAATAAAATAAATGAGCTTCCAGACACGCTAAGCGTCTGGAAGCCATAAATCAATCACGTGTTTGTTTGTCAGCAAAAGCGGATCCCTACGTGAACCTAAAGACGGCCTTGATCAGCCATCCGTTGAACCTGGAGATGCACTTACCAGTCAACTTCATCCATATCACCCCAATCCTCTGAAACAACTCTCATGTCACCCTTCTCTGGCTGCGTCTCGGTTGCGCCCAGCGCCTATTTGGCTACTTCCGCTTGTATCCTGAGTAATAACCTCCGCTGCTGCAACCAAGGTGGCGAATTGCTGCCTTTGCCATATGGATCTGTATGTAAGTGCTTCGAGGTGATGATGCCGATCCCACTTCAATTCATGGACGCATCGAAATAATAGGGCGGAGTCGCTCTCTCGATCCCGCCTCGCAAACCCGAATAGTTCTGACTTTCCCGTTATCCGGAACATCTGGGGAAGTTCGCGTCCCAGTCCGGAAAACCCAATGCCTGAAACGACGATGCCAAGGGGTTACTCGGTCAGCTTCTTGCATCCGTGCCAGGTCAAGGGAAGGGGCAGCCTGTAGAACGAGGTTGGCTCCATAGGGATCTCCTCGAGCCTTCCGTTGCCCCGCCGAACCCATGAAGTTCCGCTTGCGTCGGTGAAAGCCGTTTCGGGTGCCGTGCGTACTCCCATTCCGTGCCCTTCCGTCGGGAGCCATATGCACCATGCTCCAGGAGGAAGCGTGCCGACGCAGACGCGGTTGGGATAAGCGGGGCGGTTATCCTCACCTTTGAAAGAGGGGCCGGCCCCGCTAATCCCGACGCAGGTGACGATTACGTCGTAGACGGGGGACTCGCTTTCGTTTCGAAGCACGACGAATTGCCAGACGAACCGATTGTCCTCGGGCTGATCAGTTCGGTTTCGATCCCCTTCGTACCATGCCGATATGCGGGATGGCTGATGCCGCTTGATGTCGTCCTCCCTGTTCCTTTTGCTCTGGCTGCCTTGCCAGAATGCGACAATCAAGGCCACCAAGGTAACGAGTCCGATGAATGCTTGGACAATCAGATTGGCGATGTCTATATCGATGCCAAAAATCATTGGATGGTCACCGGCTCAGCGTCGTGGGGCGATAATTCTAACTCCGAATAATACGGCTTGATCGATGGTCGACGTTACGTAAACGTCAAAATGGGTTTGTCTTAACAGCCTTATTTTCTTAAGACAAACTTGCCGCAACGCCAATTCAAAGAGTTTGCCGTGACGCAGACAGATGCAGTTGGTTGCTGAAAAGCGTGGTTATTTGGGCAGGATTCGCTTCAAAACGCCCGTCGATTATTACGATCTAATGCAGCCTGTAGGGTGGATGTACTTCGATAAGCAGTAGTCGACATGCTCTGGTTTTGAACGAAAAGTCCCAGAGACAATCGATAACGATTCTTCTTTGATGATGCGAGCGGCGCTACCATTAGCAGCGCCGCTTGTTTTCCGCTCGCAGATAGATCCCGCCATGTTGACCACCGAATGCATCTTGACCGACGTGCTCGTACTCCTATTCGGGCACAGAAATTGGAGGCGCGGCCCCCAGCGTCTACTCAGCGAAATTCGTTAAGAAAGCTGACATCGAACACTGTGAACTCCGTCATCGAATCGAATCTCATTGACTGGGATGCGTTCATTAATGATGACTTTGATGCCTATTTCAAAGCTCGCGTCATGGCTTTGCTGGACGCTATTGAGTTCGCACTGGGCAAGTCCATCTCCGATAGGGGCACCGAAGAAACAGTAAAGAGATTTGGCCGCTCATTGGAATAAGATGCTTCTTAGCTCCGTTATTGGTTATAGAAAGAAGGCTTAATGTCTGATTTTGAAATTTTGCAGCAGTTGTGCGAAACAGCAGACGAACTTTCAAAGAAATACATCAGCTCTAGTTCGCCTGACTTTAAAGCATGGAAGACAAGGTCGGACAGGCTTTTAATTAGGCGATTTGGAAAAGACAGCTACGAATTTAAAAGCTTTAACAAAATCAGCTACTCGTTGTCTTTCTTCACCTCCGGTACGCCCGACTCGGCTTTCGTTGAAGCCTGTGCGGACGGCCTGCGCAGTGCAAAAGCTGTGCTGGAGACATACCTTGATGAGTTTTCAGACGAAGGGGAAACCGGATCGACTGCAAATGTTGGAGATTATTCGAAGGTATTTATCGTTCATGGTCACAACGGAGAGCTTAGAGAAAGGGTCGCGAGAATCATCGAAAGGCAGGGCCTGACGGCGGTTGTCCTAAACGAGCAGTCAAATCAGGGCAAGACAATCATCGAAAAGCTGGAAATTGAAGGCGATGCAGCAGGAGCGGTATGCCTTTTTACGGCGGACGACGAAGGAAGAGCCCAGGCAGAACAGTCGGAAAAGCCCAGGGCTAGACAAAATGTTGTATTTGAAGCCGGATACTTTATTGGTCGGCTTGGCAGGGAAAACGTTGCAATTCTTGTTGACAAAGGTATCGAGATTCCCTCCGATCTACAGGGCGTCGTTTATACCGGAACAGACAGTTGGGAGTTCGGCCTCTTGAAAGAACTCAAGTCCATGGGATATTCCATCGACTTTAATAAGATGGATATCTAATCCGTTGATCCCTCCTTTCACCGACTGGCAAAACGATTTACACCTAATTGTGGACATTGCCCACACGATTTCTCTTTGCTCCCGCATTGATCTCGCTAAACTATAAATTGCTGCTACCAGGGCATTTTCTGGTGCACATTCTATTGGCTCCTGCGAAGATCGGAGCAGGTATGTTTGCTGCCAAGTCCCACACCAGCCGTCATTACATTCCGATTGTTGCCATGGCCTGCCTATGCGTTTTGCTGGGCGGGCCTTCTTATGCCGCTGGCGCGGAGAGCCTCATCATCGCGGGCGCGACGTACTACGAGCCGGGCGTGTCGGGCCCCGGCTGGGTCTGGACCGACGCCGACCACCTGGAGCTTAATGGCTACGCGGGCGAGGCCATCGGCGCCGAGGGCGACCTGGTGCTGACGCTTGCCGGGCAGAACTCCGTGACGGAGTCGCATGCGCCCGATGCGGACATCACGCTGTGCGGCATGGAGGTGTGGGGCAACCTGACGCTTCGCGGCACCGGGACCCTGACGGCGACGGGCTCGCAGTGCGGGATCCACGTGTCGCAGGCGCTCGTGGTTGACGGCTGCACCGTCGATGCGCGGGCAGACGGGGCCGATATTACAAACGAGGCGGTCGCCGGCGTGATTGCCGGCGACATGGCCGTGCGCGGCGGCGGGCGCGTCGTTGCCGCGGGCGCCGGGTCCGGAGCGGGCGTGCGGGCTTATGGCGTGTTTCTGCAGGACGCGGGCCTTAGCGCTGGTGTGGACGGCTGCCGGCTTTCCGTCGACGCCTCGTGGCTTGATGCGGCCGGTGCCGACGGCGGTGTTGCGTGCACGGTCGGGTCGCTTGTGTCCGCACGGTTTGTGACGCCTGCTGGTGGGGTCTTTGGTGCTAGTGGCGTGGTGGCTGCCTCCGGTGCAGTGGCACCGCATGTAGTGATTGAGCCCGATGTCGCCACACCTCCGGCGGGGGAGACCGGTGGGGGCGAGGTACCGGGTGGCGCGGGCGAGCCGGCTGGTGGCGCCGGTCCTGCCGGTGGGCAGCCCGGTGCCGGGTCCGCGACGGATCCCGCCCTGAAGCCCGCGACTGCGACGCCCAAAACGATCACGACAACCAAAACGACAGTAAACAGGACCACGGTGTCCACGCCATCCAAGGCCAAGGCTGCCGGCGCCGCCACCGCCACGCTCCCCAAGACCGCCGACAGCAACTGGATCGCCGCCTCATTAGCGCTATTCCTGCTAGGAGCAGCGCTTATAGCTGCCGCGCACCGCTGCTCGGTATCGCATGCATCGTCATGGCGGTTGTTCCCGCTTTGAGCTACGCAGGCAACCGATTAAAAGCGAGTTTTATGTTTCCCAAAGTAGGGGCGCACCGGCTAACGCCGGC
>CWGT01000007.1_pt1 | contig 8921 bp, 7 predicted proteins | sample 705021 | NCBI WGS metagenome assembly CWGT01 (sample SAMEA3735911, study PRJEB9488) | human gut metagenome | biome: ENVO:mammalia-associated habitat; material: ENVO:feces | place: Malawi | collected 2009-02-27 | reverse complement strand
ATAAAACCTGCCAAAATAAACCTGTCCCTAAATGGTAGGTTTTAGTGCTTGCCGTTGGCGGAGGCGGCACCGTTGACATGGTCGCGGGCATAGACCACGCCGTGCACGATGGCGAGACCGGCGGCGTCGGCCGCGCGGGCGCAGGTGTCATGGAAATCCTCGGCCTCGCGGGCGCGCAGCTGTTTAAGCACGTAGTCGGCGACGGCCATCTTGCCGGGAGGGTTGCCGATGCCGGTGCGGATACGGCTGAAGTCGCGGCTGCCCATCTTGTCGATGATGGAACGCAGGCCGTTGTGGCCAGCATGGCCGCCGCCCACCTTAACGCGCACGTCGCCGGCGGGAATATCGAGCTCGTCGTGGATTACGAGCAGCTCCTCGGCCTTGATCTTGTACTCGCGGCAGAGCTTGGAGATGGGACCGCCCGAGGTATTCATGTACGACTGCGGCTTGACCAGCACAATCTGGCGCTTGCCGCCATCTTCCTCGGGGTCGTTGATGTTGATGAACGCGATCTCGGCGCCGGCCTGGTTTTTCCAGTACGTGACGCCGGCCTGACGGGCCAAGTCGTCGATTGCCTTAAAGCCGGCGTTGTGGCGGGTCTCGGCATATTCCTCACCCGGGTTGCCAAGCCCGGCAACCATGCGAATCTTGAGCGGCTGTGCAGCTGCCATGTGCTTCCTTTCGTCGATTTGTCGTCTGCTATGGTGAGCGACCCCGTTACAGCTGTCAAATGGAGGGCGATCGAGGCTGTTTGGTGGCGTTTGGGCGGCCGCCAGAAGCCCAGGTGGGCAGTTTGTTCAGATACGTATAAAACACGAGCTATCGAAGCGCTCGATTCGATGCCGTAGTGCTGGTCGGTCGCTCCAACTGGTCGGTATAGTGCTGTTTTGAAGTCTGTTTTATTATCGAACAGGGCGAATTGCACAGAGTTGACGGCAAAACGGCTCGATCTGATGTGTCCATTTATACGTATCTGAACCAACTGTCCGCCCTTGCTCGGCAGTAAGTGTGCAATCCGGTTTTTAGACCGGCGCGAGGCCGATTCCAGCCCGCAGGGCGTTGAGCCAAGCGGCTTGACGCTTGCGATAACCCTTGATGCGATAGCGGAATCGAGCTCCCGCAAGTCGATGCATCGTCTGGGCGAAGGCTTCGAGTGCAACAAGGTCCTTCATTTGGTCACGATTGATAACCAGGACGTGGATACCCATGGCCTTGAGGCCATTGTTGCGATTCCCGTCGTGAATGCGAGCGTTTTGAAGCTCATGTCCAATTCCGTTGTATTCGTTGTCGACTCCGGCGGCCGGGCAATATAAGTCGCAGATGGCGTAGGGGATACCCGAGGACATGTTGACCGCAAGGGTATCGAAGTCGATTCTATAGTTGAGTAGCAGGCCTCCCATGGGCAGGCTGCAACATCCGAAACCGCCAAAACGCATGGGCGCGCCTAGGACGGCAAACATTAAGGATTCCGCTGGGGATGCGGATCCGGTGCGGGCGAGTTTAACGGCCGTGCGAAACGAGGCATAGGAGCTGCTTTTGGCGAACCGTGCGATTGCCTCGAGATCTTCGATGGTTGTAGCAGGTTCGCACTTGTAGTGTGCCTGTTCGTAACGGGCTTCGGCTTGTCCTTCGGGTGCCGGTTGGCTGCCCTGACAATCAAGATCGCCCATCGCTTCGAAGCCGTCGGCCTTGGGCCACGTATCGTCATAGGCGATGGGGTAGGTTGCCTCGGGCGGAAGGGAGTAGGTTCCGAGCAGCTCCATAAGGAGCATCAAGGTTTTGGCGACTGACTCATTTTTGGAACAAAGCATGGCCGTCATGGCGGGAGACGTAGCGTAGATGTCGGCTTCGATTCGCATGATTGCACTTTTTTGGGAAGCGTGGCGGAGAGAATGTGCTGGCGGAGTCGCTTGTCGGGACGCCTGTTGTCTTCGTTTGAAATGAGAAGATCAAGCGGTTCGGAATCGTCTTCATTCCAGGCGTCGAGGATCGAAAGCGCGCTAAAGTCTACCGCGTCATTATTGGGAATGCAGCCGGCTAGAGCTTGCGCCTGCTGTCCGCCGTCGATGGAGTCCCAAGGAAGGGCAGAGTATGCCCGTCGTGCGCGGCGAATTGCGCGGAGGGCGGAGAAATGTGAAATCACGGTGGTCATAGTTACAAGGTACTAAGCCGCTGGCGAAACGCGACTGCCATGCCGTTCTTTTCGCCCAGCGGGGTGCTGCGCGCCATGAACGGTCGGGTGTTAGGAAAACGGGGATATTACTGAGAGCTTGCGAGAAAGTGAGTCCCGCTGCTAATGTCAGCGATGGGTGTTGGACAGTTGGTTCAGATACGTATAAAGCAGCGTTTTGCTTGGGTATTTTCAGGGGCTTTTGAGGGCGAATGAAAGGCAAAGTGTGACGACTGCGCTCGAAAGCGTCGGGTTCGGGCTGTTTAGAGTATCCGTCGGCCATCTTCAGATGCCCTAAGAGGCTCATTAGGTTCTTAAATAAATACGTATCTGAACTAACTGTCCAGGGCGGGTTGGCGAGGAATAGAAAAGGGGCCGGAAGCGAGCTTCCGGCCCCTTTAAAAACACCAAAGATGATGCGATGCACGCTGGATTACAGCGCGAAGTCGCCGCCGACGAGCGTGGAGACGGGCTCTTCGTGGTAAACGGCGGAGATGGCCTGAGCGAACTCCTCGGCGACCGAGATGGTCTTGATCTTGCCGCCGACCTCGACGGGAATGGCGTCGGTGACGAGGCACTCGACAATCGGAGCGTCGTTCAGACGCTCGATGGCCGGACCGGAGAAGATGCCGTGGGTGGCGCATACGTAGATGTCGCCGGCGCCCATAGCCTTGAGCTCCTTGACGTTGGCGCACAGGGTGCCCGCGGTGTCGATCATGTCGTCGTTGATGACGCAGGTCTTGCCCTCGATATCACCGATGATGCCCATGACCTCGGCGGCGTTGTGGCGCGGACGACCCTTGTGGGCGATAGCGAGGCTGCAGCCGAGCATGTCGGACAGCTTCTTGGCGGCCTTGGCGCGACCCACGTCGGGGGAGACGACAACCAGGTTGTCGGTGCCGAAGTGCATGTTGTTGTAGTACTGGCCAAACAGCGGCAGTGCGGACAGGTGGTTAACCGGGATATCGAAGAAGCCCTGGATCTGACCCTGGTGCAGGTCGAGGGTGATGATGCGGTTGACACCGGCGCGCTCGAGCAGGTTGGCGACGAGGCGGGCAGTGATGGGCTCGCGCGGGCCGGCCTTGCGGTCCTGGCGGGCATAGCCGTAGTGGGTGATAACGGCGGTGATGGAGCGGGCGGATGCACGCTTGGCAGCGTCGGTGGCGATGAGCAGCTCCATGAGCATGTCGTTGACGTTGCCGCCGGCCACGGACTGAATCAGGAAGACGTCGGCGCCGCGGACGGTCTCGTCGTAGCGGGCGTAAATCTCACCGTTGGCGAACTGCTTTAGCGTAAGGCCCGAAAGCTCGACCCCAAGGTACTCAGCAATCTTCTGAGCGAGGGGACGGTTGGAGGAACCGGAATACACGCGGATGGACTTGCGCATATTCTCCGACTTCTCGGGATCATTAATCGGCATTACCCTTCTCCTTTATATCGAATGCCATATAGATGCCTTGTTGCATTGTAACCGCGCGGCGGGGTTTATCAGGTCTTGATAATGTCTTTACCGTCAACGGACACGAACCGACCACTCATCCGGTCGCGCAGGTCACAATAGAAAAAGGAGCCGTCCCCATGGGAACAGCTCCTTAGATGCTTGGTAAAACGTTATACCTCGTCGTCCTCGTGCAGACGGCGGCGATAATCGGCGGCCCAGCCCTCAATGTTTACCTGACGGGCACGACCCAGGCCCAGGGCGTCGGCCGGGACCGGCTCGGTGATGACGGAGCCGGCGGCCACGAGTGCACCGTCGCCAATCTGGGCGGGCGCGACCATCATGGTGTCGGAACCGATGAAGGCATCCTTGCCGATGACGGTCTTGTGCTTGTGCACGCCATCGTAGTTGCAGGTGATGGAGCCTGCGCCCACGTTGACGCCGGAGCCCATGGTGGTGTCGCCGATGTAGGACAGGTGCGGCACCTTGGAGCCCTCGCCGATCGTGGACTTCTTGATCTCCACGTGCGTGCCGGCCTTGGAGCCGTCGAGCATATGGGTGCCCGGGCGCAGGTAGGCGCGCGGGCCGCAGTCGACACCGTTCTCGATGACGGCCTCGATGGCGATGGTCTCATCGATGGTGCAGCCGCTGCCGACGGTGGTGTCGGTGAGGCGGCTGTTGGGGCCGAGCTGACACTCCTCGCCCACGGTGACGTGACCGACCAGATGCGTCTGCGGCCACACTATGGTGTCGCGGCCGATGGTGGCATCGGGGCCGATCCAAGCCTGCGTGGGGTCGATGAAGGTGACGCCCTCGGCCATCCAGTGCTCGTTGATGCGGTCGCGCGCGATGGCGGTGAGCTGGGCGAGCTGAATGCGGCTGTTGACGCCCAGGCCGTCGCGGTAGTCGTCGCAGTGGAAGATGGAGACAGCCTGGCCGTGACCCTTGAGGATTTCGAGCATGTCGGGCAGGTAGTACTCGGACTGCGCGTTGTCGTTGCCGATCTCGTTAATGTGGGCGGCAAGCTGCGCGCCGTCGAAGGCGTAGCAGCCGGCGTTGCACTCCAGCAGCGTGGCGGCCTGCTCGGGCGTGCAGTCCTTCTGCTCGATGATGCGCTCGATCTGGCCGTCGGCGCCCAGCTTGATGCGGCCGTAGCCAAAGGGGTCGGGCGGGGTCATGGTCATGACGGTGCAGGCGAGCTCGCCGGTGGCGACGGTTTGCGCGAACTTGGCGACGGTGTCGGCGGTGATGAGCGGCAGGTCGCCGTTGAGCACGACGACGGGGCCTTGCGTGATGCCGCAGGCCTCGAGCGCGACCTTTACGGCGTGGCCGGTGCCCAGGCGCTCGGTCTGCTCGACGCACTCGACCTTGGTGGCGCTGTTGGCGTAGGCACCATCGATGAGGGCGCGCATCTCGTCGGCGTGGCTGCCGATGACGACCACGACGCGGCTGCAGCCGGCCTTGATGGTGGCGTCGACGATCCACTGGACCATGGGCTTTCCCAGGATCTTGTGTGAAACCTTGCAGTGGTTCGACTTCATGCGGGTGCCCTCGCCGGCGGCGAGGATAATTGCGGTTGCGTCCATGTGATCTCCTGTTACGTTATAGAGACGTGTGTTTGGAAACGATACACGGCGCAATATGATACCGCAGGCATATGATGAGCGCGTAACGATTGATGCGCGATGGCCGATGCCGCTGCCGCCGGCGTGGTATTTGCGCTGGTTGTGTATGGCGGCGGCGCTGCGGCGTTGGCGTTTGAGCGAGGGATGGGGTGCCCGTGGATAATATGCGAGAGAGGTCGGCCATCGAGCCCGTCGCGGCATTTTCGATGTCGCATCCGGCGGTGCCGGCGCTCTACATGGTGCTGGCGCTAGGGCTCACCATGTTCTCGATGCAACCGGTACTGATCGCGCTGTCGCTTGCGGGCGGGCTGGCGTACGGGTTTGCGACGCGCGGCACCGCGCGCACGTTGGGGGCGCTTCGCTGGCAGCTGCCGGTGATTTTGATCATCGCGGTTCTCAATCCGCTGTTTAGCGCCTCGGGCTCGACGGAGCTGTTTCGTATTGGCATGCGTGCGGTGTATCTGGAGAGCATGGTATACGGCCTGTGCATGGGTGGGCTGTTTGTGGCGAGCGTGCTGTGGTTTGAGGCCGCGGCGTCGATGCTTGGCTACGACAAGGTGCTTGCGCTTTTGGGCAACGCCGCTCCGGTGATCGCGCTCATGATCTCGATGTGCATGCGGCTTATCCCACAGTTTTTGCGCCGCGGCCGCACGGTGCTGGCGGTGCAGGACGCGATCGATGTGTCGGGGCGCGCGCCCACCGATCCCGTGCGATCGCGCCTGCGGGCGTCGACCGTTTTGATGGGCTGGGGCATGGAAGATTCGCTTGAGCGCGCGGACGCCATGCGCTCGCGCGGGTGGGGCGCCGCGACTCGTCGCACGACGTACGCGCGGTATCGGCTGGCGTGCGGCGACGCTGCCGCGCTGGTTGGACTTGCGGCGTTTGGTGCCGCCGCGGTGGCAGTGGCATGGACCGCGACAGCGCAGTATTCGTTTTACCCGCAGCTTTCGGTGCCCGCGCCGTGGCTGGGCTATGTCGTGTATGCTGCCTGGATGGTGCTGCCCTGCGTGTTGCATGCGATCGATGAGAAGAGGTTTGGCTGATGGCTCGGTTGGATAGGGGCCCGGTGTCGGGCGCGGCGTCTGGCCCGGATATGCCGGCGATTGAGGTGCGGAACCTGAGCTTTGCCTACCCCGGGGCTGATGCTGCGGTGCTCGAGCGGCTCGACTGGTCTGTTCCCCAAGGCGCATTTGCGCTGCTTGTTGGCGGTACCGGATCGGGTAAGTCGACGCTGCTGTCGCTGCTCAAGCCCGAGATCGCTCCGACGGGCGAGCGCACTGGCGAACTGCTCGTGCTGGGCGAGGACGTTGCCGACATGGACGTGCGCGCGTCTGCGGAGCGCGTGGGCTACGTGTTTCAGGACCCTGAGAACCAGATTGTGTGCGAGACCGTGTGGCACGAGATGGCGTTTGGCCTGGAAAATCTGGGTGTGTCGCGCGACGAGATGCGCCGCCGTGTTGCCGAGACCAGCTATTTCTTTGGTCTGGAGGACTGGCTGCATCGCGATACCGATACGCTTTCGGGTGGCCGCAAGCAGCTGCTGTCGCTTGCTGCCGTCCTGGCGCTGCGTCCGCGTGTGCTGCTACTCGACGAGCCCACGTCTCAGCTCGATCCCGTTGCCGAGAAGAATTTTCTGCACGCGCTGTTTCGCGTGAACCGTGAGCTGGGCTGCACGGTTATTGTGGCTACGCATCAACCGCGGCCGATGCTCGAGTATGCGACGCGTGCGTACCAGATTGAGGGCGGTCGCGTGAGAGATGTGGTTGACCGGGCGAGTTTGGGTAGTCGCGAGGGGCTTTTGGCTTTGGACTCTTGTCGGCCCACTCAGGGGGCGGCGACGAGTGCGGCGGCAGCTATTCGCGAGGGCTGGTTTCGCTACGATCGCGCGGGCGGTTGGGTGCTGCGTGGGCTCGATGTGACGTTTTCAGCCGGCGCGGTGCATGCGGTCGTGGGCGGAAACGGCTGCGGCAAGTCGACGATGCTCTCGGTGCTGGCCAAGACGGCTAAGCTGCAGCGTGGCCGCATGGTGCGTGGGACGGCTTCGGCGGCGCTGCTGCCACAGAATCCCAAGGCATTGCTGGTCGCCGAAACGGTGCGCGACGAGCTGATGGAATGGGCTTCGGCCTGCGGATACGACGAGGCCGCAGCACAGGAGCAGACAGCGCGCCTGGGCCTGGCGGGCTTGGAGACGCGTCACCCGTACGATCTTTCGGGCGGTCAGCGCCAGCTGCTTGCGTTGGCAAAGCTGCTGTTGATTGGTCCGGAGCTGCTGCTGCTTGATGAGCCCACCAAGGGCCTTGATCTGGCAAGTCGCTGCATTATCGCCCGAGCCCTGCGCGAGCATGCGCAGGACGGCGGCACCGTCGTCATTGCCACGCACGACTTAGACTTTGCCGAGCAGGTATCCGACGACGTCGCCATGATGTTCGACGGCGAGATCGCCTGCATGGAGCCTCCGGCAGATTTCTTTGCCGACAACGTGTTCTACAGGGCGTGATGGGATGACGGATCATCGCGCCCCGCGCCTACTCACAAAAATGGAGATTCCGCTGCTCCTGGTGGTGCCGGCAGTGATGACTGCGGCGTTGCTGGCGGGCATTGAGCAGGCGGCGCTTGCCATGCTGGTTGTAGTGGCGCTCGTGCTCGCGCTGTTCTTTGCGGGCTATGAGACATCACGTCCAGGCCTGCGCCAGATTATGCCCACGCTGGTGTTGGCGGCGCTGGCCGCGGCGGGCCGCATCTTGTTCGGCCCCATTCCCGATTTTAAACCCGTGAGCGCTATCGCCATTATCGCGGGGGCCACGTTGGGTCGACGCAACGGCTTCATGGTCGGTGCGCTGGCGGCGCTGACCAGCAATTTCTTTTTTGGACAGGGCATGTGGACGCCATGGCAGATGTATGCCTGGGGCCTGGTTGGCTATGTTGGCGGTGCGCTGGCGCATGCGGGTGCGTTCGACCGTGCGGATGGAACCGTGCGCATGCCGGCGCTGATGGCGTACGGCTTTGCCTCGGGCTTGCTGTATGGCGTCGTGATCAACGCGTATGACATCATCGGTTTTGTGCAGCCGCTCACCTGGGCAGGCGCTGCGGCGCGTCTTGCTACGGCGGTGCCGTTCGACATCACGCACGGACTCGCGACCTGTGTGTTTTTGGCCGCCCTGTACAAGCCCTGGTGCCGCCGCATCAACCGCGTCGTCGTGAAGTACGGGCTGTAGCGGCGATTGCGCCGGGGCGAGAATCAATACTGCCTTGGTGTCATATCAAAACTATGCCGGTTTACGGGGCTAGATTGGCGCAGGCCGATCATACCGGCATTTTTCGAAAATAGACGAGCCGTCTACCTGCGGTTTTATTTCGCTCGAATTGCGTGTGGTTAGGGATCTGAGATCCAGCCCCGTAAACCGGCATAGTTTTGGAATGGCCGGTTGATATGACGGGCATCATGGCCCTCAGAGAGTCAATTGATCCGTTTTCTTCCGTCCCGAGACGTCCCCAGGGAATCGGTTGACGGCGCTCGCCACGAAACTGGCCCATCTACTACGTTTAGCCCAACACCCCCAAGCACAACCGCGTTTTATGAAAAACCTCAGGCTTTCTACCTGCGGTTTTCTTTTTGCGTTGTTCGCTGTGGTTGAGGGTAGTGGTTTAAACGTAGTAGATGGGCCGATTTCGTGGCGGGTGGGTCGCG
>CWGT01000075.1_pt3 | contig 9775 bp, 8 predicted proteins | sample 705021 | NCBI WGS metagenome assembly CWGT01 (sample SAMEA3735911, study PRJEB9488) | human gut metagenome | biome: ENVO:mammalia-associated habitat; material: ENVO:feces | place: Malawi | collected 2009-02-27 | reverse complement strand
GCACCCGCCCTGCCGGGGCTCCCGGGTTCCGTGACGACTCGGCCGTTCGGGTCAGGCGGGCTGAATTAAATTTGGTGAATGAGGGCGCCGATGGCGCCCTCATTCTTTATATATGTTGGGAACGCCAAGCGGTGGGGGTGGTGCCGGTGTATTGTTTGAAGGCTTGGGCGAAGGCGGCCTGCTGAGGGTAGTCGAGCCGCTCTGCCACCTGTGCTATCGTAAGCGAGCTATCTGCCAAAAGCTCCTGCGCCCGCTCCATGCGGCGCCTTCGTATGTAGGCACCCAGGGACTCGCCGGTTTGGGCCTTAAAGGTGGCGCACAGCTTGGATCGGCACGTGAAGAGTCTCTCGGCCACCTCCTGGATGCTCACATGTCTGCCCTTGTCGAGCGAGCGCTCTACAAGGGCAGACGCTTCCTTGGCTATAGTCACGCTGGCGTGCGTGCCTGTCGCCCGTTGCGCCTGTCTCTGGGCCGCATGCGAACAGGCGAGCTCCGCGACCATGGTCTCCACGATGCCTTGCATATAGATGTGTCCGCCTACGGTGCGGGCGCGGTTCTCGTTAATCCGACGCAGCGTGTGGCAGATGGCAGACGCCGCTTCCTCGTGCCACGGCTCGGCAAACGCCTCAAAGATTCCCGCGAACTCGGTGGGATAGCGGTGCTCCAGTTCGTCAAAATATCCAGGCAAAAAGAGCACCGAGCGCGAGTGGTAGAGTTGCCCTGCAAACAGTGGGCTTAATTCCTCGCCACAGTTATCTTGGATAAAGCTGCAAACGGCATTGTTTGGCCAAGGTCCATGCAAGAGTGTCAGGTTCGCAGGCGTTATGCCAGCCTCGGGCATGCATGTAAGTGTGGGCGCGCTGACCTCGCTCACGCAGGCGTACGGCTCAGGTGTGTATTCGGCCAGGTACATATCGTGCGTCGGGGTAATGAAATGCTCTATGACGATGCAGGTGGGGGAGAGGGGCATGATCCATGCGCGTCCGTGCGCCCGATCGTTTGCCACCTCGCCGGTAAAGACGGCGCCCTTGCCGGAAAGCTCCAGGCCAAACTGCTCAAACTGCGGTGCGTAGAGCTCGGTTATGTCGGTCGCGGCCCGATGCATTTTCGAAAGCGTCCCCTTCCTTTGCAGAAACATCCACGCCTGGCTCGATTGTGTGCCTTGGCTAACATATCAATGATAAGTTGATTACGGTTAACTCTCAAGCCGTTAGAAAGGAATCTCATGGCAAAGGGATCAAAAAGGGAAGGCGGCGGTATCGGCGAGCTACTTGCATATGCCGGCGACCGTAAATTCCTAACGTATTTGGGCATGGCGCTCTCGGCGCTCTCGCAGCTGCTGGGCTTTGGCCCGTATGTGTGCATCTGGTTTGTTGCGCGTGATCTGATCGCTGTGGCGCCTAACTGGAGCGAAGCCACCGATATCGCGATGTATGGCTGGTGGGCCGTGGGTTTTGCCCTGGCAAGCATCGTAGTGTATTTCGTGGGGCTCATGTGCACGCACCTGTCTGCGTTTCGCTGCGCGTCCAATATCCGCAAGACTGCGAGCGAACACCTGCTTAAGCTGCCGCTTGGCTACTTTGACATGCACGCCACCGGTGAGCTGCGCCGTATTGTAGACGGATGTGCCGCCTCCACCGAGACCCTGCTTGCGCACATGCTGCCCGATATCGCCGGCGCCACCGCCATGGTCGCCGGCCTGCTCGTGCTGCTTTTCGCACTCGATTGGCGTTTGGGCGCGGCATGTCTCATCTCGGTGGCCATTTCGTTTGGCGCCATGGCCGCCATGATGGGCGGCAAGGGCGCCGAGTTTATGAAGACCTACATGGGAGCGCTGGTCAAGATGAACAAGACCGGTACCGAATACGTACGCGGTATCCCCGTGGTCAAGGTGTTTCAGCAGACGGTCTACTCCTTTAAGGCCTTCCACGATGCGATCGCCGAATATGCCGACATGGCACAAAACTATTCGGGCACGTTCTGTCGAGGCCCGCAGGTGCTCAACCTTACCGCGCTCAATGGTCTTGTGGCATTCCTGCTGCCCGTGGCGTTGCTGTTGGCACCGGGCGAGACGGACTTCGCGCATTTTATGGCAAACTTCACGTTTTACGCGATATTTTCGGCCGTGGTACCGACGGCCATGACCAAGCTCATGTTTGTGGGCGAGGCCTCTCAGATGAGTGCCGATTCGCTGGCTCGCATCCGAAGCGTTATGGATTCCAAGCAGCTCTCCGTGCCCGCCCAACCCAAGCACCCTGCCGGCAACGACGTGCGATTTGAGGATGTAAGCTTTACCTACGAAGGCGCCGAGGCGCCTGCCGTCAACCATGTGAGTTTTAGCGTTTCCGCTGGTAGTACCCTCGCCCTGGTGGGTCCTTCGGGCGGCGGTAAGTCAACCTGCGCAAGCCTGATCCCGCGTTTTTGGGATGTTTCCTCGGGTCGAGTGCTCGTAGGCGGTGTGGACGTTCGCGATATGGATCCACACGAGCTTATGGACCAGGTCGCCTTCGTGTTCCAGACCAACCAGCTGTTCCGGCAAACACTTGCCGATAACGTGCGCGCCTCCAAGCCTACGGCCACTGATGACGAAGTACGTGCGGCCCTCTCCGCAGCTCAGTGCGACGACATTGTGGCCAAGCTCCCACAGGGCATCAACACCACGCTCGGCGCCGGCGGAGCATATCTTTCGGGCGGCGAGGTCCAGCGCGTGGCACTCGCCCGCGCGATCCTTAAAGACGCGCCTATCGTGGTGCTCGATGAGGCCACGGCGTTTGCCGACCCCGAGAACGAGGCGCTCATCCAGCGCGCCTTTAGCAAGCTGGCGGCGGGTCGCACGGTCATTATGATTGCGCATCGGCTCTCGACTGTAGTGGGCGCAGACCAAATCGTGGTGCTTAACCAGGGCAGCGTGCAGGAGTCGGGTACTCATGCCGAGCTGCTGTCCCAAAATGGCCTGTATGCCAAGATGTGGGCCGAGTACGAGCAGGCCGCGAGTTGGAAGATTACTGCTACGACCGCGGATGCCGCCGTCGCGAAGGGAGGCGAGGCCTAAATGTTCGCCTCATTCCAAAAGAAGTATTTCCTATCCGATAAAGGCATCGCCGGCGTAAAACGCGGTATCTTCTGGACCGCGCTCACCAATCTTATTACCATGGCCGGCATGGGCTTTTTATTCCTGGTTATGGCCGGCTTTGTCGAGCATCTCGCCAGCGGGGCCGACCTGCCGGATGCCCTGCCGATCGCGGGCGGCCTCCTGATCTTTTTCGTGTTGCTCTTTGCCTCTAACTGGCAGCAGTATTACTACACCTACTGCATCTTTTACGAGGAGTGCGGCAAGCAGCGTATGGAGATCGCCGAGCGCTTGCGCAAACTGCCGCTGTCGTTTTTCGGCCGTCGTGATCTGGCCGATTTAACCGAGACCATCATGGGTGACGTTCAGACTATGGAGCACGCCTATAGCCATGTGCTGGGAGAACTCTGGGGCGCCATCATCGCAAGCGCCATCGTGTTCGCGTCATCGCTGTTCTTTTGCTGGCAGCTGGCGGTCGCGGCGTTTTGGAGCGTGTCCGTGGCCTTTGCCGTGCTGTATCTGACACGCGGGCCCATGACCCCGGTGTTCGACCGCGTGCGCGCCGAGAAGGTCAAGGTCACCGAGGCGATCCAGGAGACGCTCGACTGCGTGCGCGAAATCCGCGCCACCAACCAGGAGGCCCATTATCTTGAGGGGCTCAACGCCGTGATCGATGCCGAGGAGCGCGAGACCACCAAGGGCGAGCTCGTCAACGGGCTTCTGGTCAACTCCGCCTTCTCCATTCTGCGTCTGGGCATTGCCACCACGCTGGTCACGGGCGCCACGATGGTCGCCTCCGGGCAGGTCGACTTTTTGGTGATGTTTGCCTTCCTGCTTATGGTGAGCCGTATCTACGCGCCGTTTGATCAGGCCCTTATGCTCGTGTCGGAGCTGTTTGTCGCCGAGTCGTCTGCCAAGCGCATGCGTTCCATCATGGAAGAGCCTGTAGCGCGGGGCAGCGAGAAATTTGAGCCCGTGGGCCACGATGTGGTGTTCGATCACGTGGCATTTGGCTATGGTGCGGGCGAGGACGGCCGCGCCGGCGAGAAAGTTCTTACCGATGTGAGCTTTACCGCCAAGGAAGGCGAAGTTACGGCGCTGGTCGGTCCTTCGGGTTCCGGTAAGTCTACGGTGAGCCGCCTGGCCGCGCGCTTTTGGGACGCCACCGAAGGCGCGGTCACCGTGGGTGGCGTGGATGTTGCGAGCGTTGATCCCGAGGTGCTGCTGCGCGACTACGCCATTGTGTTCCAAGACGTGCTGCTCTTTGACGACACGGTGATGGGAAACATCCGTCTTGGTCGTCGCGATGCCACCGATGAGGAAGTGCTTGCTGCCGCGCGTGCCGCCAACTGCGACGAGTTCGTGAGCCGTATGCCGCAGGGCTATGACACCATGATCGGCGAGAACGGCTCCAAGCTGTCCGGCGGAGAGCGCCAGCGCATTTCCATCGCCCGTGCGCTGCTCAAAGACGCGCCTATCGTGCTGTTGGACGAGGCGACAGCGAGCTTGGATGTGGAGAACGAGACCGTAGTTCAGCAGGCGCTCTCCCGTCTGCTTACAGGTAAGACGGTTATCGTTATTGCCCACCGTATGCGTACGGTGGAAAATGCCGACAAAATCGTTGTGCTCAAGGATGGTGTGGTTGCCGAGCAGGGCACTCCGGCGCAGCTCAAGGCGGCAGGTGGAGAATTCGCCCGCATGGTTGCGCTGCAAAAGGAAGCGGCTGCCTGGCAGCTGTAGGAAAGAGGTAAAGAGGTCGTCCCCTTGTCATGTATTCGAGGCTGTGGAAATCGAAGGTGAATGGTTTCCCCAGAAGTGGACGACCTTATTTGGACCCCTAAAGCATCGACACTTTTGGGGCTTTTTTCCTGCGATTTTGTCGAGTTTTTCCTGCGGTTTTGCTGGCGAAAAATGCGGATGCTTCGGGGGTCCGATTTTGCTCGTTCACTTCGCAAAAAAGTATTCACCTTTGATTCGCAAGGGCGGGGGCGGATTCCCGTGGGGGGGTGCGGATTTGCGTCGTGGTGGGTGAACCGCCGAGTACCGGGCGGTCTAGATCGTATATTTTCCAAAAAGTTAGCCGTTGTTGACCCCAATAGTTATACTAAACTAGTCTCAAAAGCGTGCTCGAGCAAACTAATGAACTCGGGTGCTAAGGCACCATGCCGCGCTTGTGCGGCAAAAGGGAGAAGCAACATGAAGAAGTCGACGTTTAACACCCTGCTTGTCGGTGGCGGTTTTCTGCTTGGTACGGCCGGCATCAAGCTGCTCACTAGCGCTCCGGTCAAGAATGCCTGCGTGCAGGGCATCGCGTGCGGTATGCGCGTCAAGAATTGCTACCAGGACATGGTCGAGCAGGCCAAGGCCAATGTCGATGACATGGTTGCCGAGGCTGCCTACATCACCCAGAGCGAGGCCGCTGCGGACAAGGCAGCCGAGTAGCACTCCAGGCACAAACTATGAGATTCTCGATTATTAGCGAGATCCCCGGCAGGACCCGTCTTCAATTGGCGGGTCCTGTGCCAGAGAGCGATCTCGATGCACTTCTTAAGCTCAGCGGCGACATCGACGGCGTGCACAAGGTGTGTGTCTACGGCCGTATTGGCCAGATGGCGCTCGAATATGACGAGCAGCGTCGCACGGCCGTGCTCGATGCCCTGGGTGCACTCGATGCTCAAGCTATCGCCGATGCCAAGTCGGGTTACGTGATGCAACTCGAGCCGCGCAGACACAAGCTCGTCATGGATCTTGCCACACTTATCGGCGCTCATTACGCACGTCGCTGGTTCCTGCCTACGCCGCTGCGTGCCATCTTTGTCGTGGCCGGTTACATGACCTTTTTGCGCGCCGCCCTCCGTGAGCTCGCACAGCCGCGCCTGACTGTTCCCGTACTCGACGCTTCGGCTATCGGCATTTCGTTCGTCAAACGTGATGTCGACACCGCGGGCCAGACGATGTTCCTGCTCAACGTGGGCGAGCTGCTCGAGGACTACACCCGCGCCATGAGCGAAAACGAGCTCATCAACTCGCTGCTCGATGTGCCCGATAAGGCACAAAAAGTGGTCGGCGACACCGAGGTGAGCGTTGCCGCGACCGAGCTTGAGCCCGGCGATCTGGTCGCCGTGCGCACTGGCATGTCCATTTGCATCGACGGTGTTGTCGAGCAGGGGAGCGCTATGGTTAACCAGGCGACCCTGACCGGCGAGCCGCTGGCCGTCGAGCGCAGCGTGGGCGACGACGTGTTCGCCGGTACCGTCGTGGAAGACGGCGGCATCTTGGTGCGCGTGCGCGCCAATACGGCGCAAACCAAACTGCGCTCAATCGTCTCGCTCGTGCAGACGGCCGACTCGCTCAAGTCCGAGGGTCAGTCGCATATGGAGGACCTTGCCAACAAGATCGTCCCGTGGAATTTCTTGCTTGCAGGTCTTGTCGCTCTTACCACCCGCAGCCTCATCAAGACCTCAGCGGCGCTGATGGTCGACTACTCGTGCGCACTCAAGCTCACGGGTTCCGTCGCCGTCATGACTGCCATGAGCGATGCTGCCAAGATGGGCGTCATGGTCAAGGGCGCGAAGTACTTTGAGTCGTTTGCCAAGGCCGACACCATTGTGTTTGATAAGACCGGCACGCTTACCGAGGCGCAGCCGCGTCTTGCCTGCGTGCTCACCACCGATGGCTGGAGCGAGGACGAGGTTCTGCGCCTTTCCGCCTGCTTGGAGGAGCATTTTCCGCATCCGGTGGCGCGCGCTGTGGTCAACGCCGCCCGCGAGCGTGGGCTCGAGCACCGCGAGCGCCACGCTGCGGTCGAGTATATTGTGGCGCACGGCATCGCTTCGTCCATTGAAGGGCGTCGCGCCATCATCGGTTCCGCGCACTTTGTATTTGAGGACGAGGGTGCGCAGCTCGAGTCCGACATCAAGGAGCAAATCGAGTCCCAGATGCAGGGCCTGTCGCCGCTGTATCTGGCGGTCGACGGCACCGTTGTGGGCGTGCTCGGCATCGAGGATCCGCTCAAGCCCGGGGTCCGTGAGGCCATCGCCGACCTGCATGCGCTGGGCGTCAAGCATGTCGTTATGCTCACGGGCGATTCGGAGCGCACGGCCGAGCGCATTGCGCGCGAGGCGGGCGTCGACGAGTTTAAGGCCGAACTGCTGCCCGAGGACAAGTACGCCTATGTGGAGCGCATTAAGAGCGAGGGGCGCCACGTTGCCATGGTGGGCGACGGCGTCAACGATTCGCCAGCGCTCGGTTTGGCCGATGTGGGGCTGGCCATGGGTGGCGGAAGCGACATCGCCAAGGAGGTCGCCGATATCATCCTGACCGACACGGATCTCGCCGCGATCGTGCGCCTACGCCGCATGAGCCAGGGGCTCATCGACCGTCTGACGAGCTCGTATGCCAAGGTAATGCTCACCAACTCGGCGCTGCTGGCATTGGGTATTACCGGCAAGATCACCCCGCAGACATCGTCGCTGCTGCACAACGGCTCGACGATTGCGTATAGCTTGGGCAACGCGAAGGCATATCTGCGTTAGCAGACGTGTTCGCCCACGTTATCTGGCCTGCGCCCAGACGGCATCGGTGTCGTCTGGGCGCAGGTCTTTTGCATTTGACCATTTGCTAGCTCTTCTATATAGTGTTGCTATCGGTGCTAGCAATTGAAGGGAGCGGGATCAACGTGGGTGCTGTTGGCGGCATGGCGCAGGTGAACGTTCGCGTAGATCGCCAGGTCAAGAACCGTGCCGAGGAGGTGCTGCGGCTTTCGGGCGGGTCACTGCCCGAGCTCATCAAAAAGGTGGTGGCCAAGGTCGCGCAGGGTGGCGGGCAGTGCGACGGCCTGCTTGCGGCCGTCGACGACCGCAAGCAGGCCGTCGCGCCCGATACTCCGTTCGCCGCATCATGGGCGGCGGCGAATCAGCTTTACGCGGACCTGGGCATCGCTACGTCGCCCGTATCCGACGATCGCGATTGGGACACAATCTATTCCGAAGCAATGGACGAGCGCTATCGCCAAAAGGGGATGATCCTGTGAGCGGGGCTTTCCTCAAAATAATGGTGGATGCCAACGTATGGGTTGATTCGTTTTGCGTCGACCATGTCGAGTCGCTTGCCGCGCGTGCGTTTATTGGGCAGGCGACGGAGACGGGGGCGTCTCTGTTCTTCCCGGTGCATATCGCTAAGGACGTACTGTACGTTGTCCAACACGAGCTGAAGCGTAGCGTTCTTGTCAGCGGGGGAGCGCTCGACGAAGCATCGGCACGAGCGATAGGCGATGCTTCGTTAGCGTTTGTTCGGAATATGACCGAAAACGCCACGGCCGTGGGTGCAGATGCGTCGGACCTTTGGCTGGCCGACAAATACTTAGCGCTCCATCGCGATTACGAGGACAACCTGGTGCTCGCCGCGTGCAAGCGCGCGCAGGTCGATTACTTGGTGACAAACGATCGAAAGCTGCTCGAACATGCCGATCTTGCAGCAAAGACCCCGCGCCAAATGATGCCGATTCTGGCTTTGGCCGAACGTGGCGGCGCGGCTATCGGTTGACGCGAACTGTTTGCGGGCCTCTTGGACACGATGCGCCAAGGGACCCGCGTCTGCTATTTACAAAAGCTCGGCCTTGATGGCGGGACTATCTGCGAGCTGCTCGGCTGCCTTTTCGTCGGAGCTGTTGAGGGCAGCGAGGCTGCGGTAGAGCCATTCGTTGACCTGGGTGTTCTTGACACCAGCGGTTTTGGTGAGGTTGGCTATAGCGCTGATTTCGGCAAAGAGTTCGGCCTTTGCACCCGTGAGCTCGCCAAGCTCGATGTCGTGATGCGCGGTGACGCCGCGGTTTTCGCTTACGTGGTCGATGAAGCCACGGACGGTTTCAACGTGCTCGGCGAGTGTGGCCTCGTCGGCGCCGTCGGTGAGCGCGTTGAGGGCGCCCGTGACCACGAGGGCAGGATGTCCACAGGGGACAAAGCCCTCGATGACATCCATAGCTTCGGTAATGGTTGAGCCCAGGCCCACGAGGGCATTGACGAGTTGCTGCTTGGTATCCATAACGGTCCTTTCGACGGGTCAATTGTGCTTGGCGAAAATATACGTGACGCGATCGGTAGCAAAAGTGCGAAGTACAGCGCACATTGGGGTCTTCACAGCTCGTGCATAGAACAGCTGTCTTCCTTGAGAACGTGGTAACATAGCACTTCACAAGCGGGGCTCGCCCCGTATGTTCCTTGAAAGGTCGACGGCTGTTGGGTACTCGTGCCCAATGCCATCCAGACTTTCCCGACATTCGGGGGCGACTGGTTTCGACACGATAGCTCTGAGAGAGGAAGCAAGCCGAGGTCTCCTCGCCTCGTTAAACAGGGGTACCGTCAAATTGAATTGACAACAACTCTTCTTTTGAGCCTATGGCTCTCGCTGCTTAGTTTATAGCGGCGCGTCAACCCGGTGATTTCTCCGACACCGGCGCGACGTCATGTTAGGGGAATGCTCCTGCGCACGTAATCGGTATGGCGCAGGCTAAGACCGAACCGGTTAGGACGCCGCGAGCGTGTCGCTGCGCGCAAAGTGTCCGAGACTAAACCAGCGACTGAGCTTGGAGATGCCAATCAGGGGGCTTTCGTGGACCGGAGTTCGATTCTCCGCGCCTCCACCAATAGTTACAGGCAGGTAGAGAAGTGTCTCTACCTGCTTTTTTATTACTTTCAGATACCGCGG
>CWGT01000040.1_pt1 | contig 10237 bp, 10 predicted proteins | sample 705021 | NCBI WGS metagenome assembly CWGT01 (sample SAMEA3735911, study PRJEB9488) | human gut metagenome | biome: ENVO:mammalia-associated habitat; material: ENVO:feces | place: Malawi | collected 2009-02-27 | reverse complement strand
GTCGAGATCAGGAAGCTGCTGCCCAAGGGCCGCGGCCTCAGGTTCGACCGGCTGGTCCCGGCGGACCTGGCGCTCGCGATGTCGCACGTGAACTCCGAGCCCCGCGGCGCGCTCGGCTTCGCGACGCCCGCCCGCGCCTTCCGGGCGATGCTGGGCGCCGACGCGGAGGCGCTGCTGGAGGCGTACGGCGTGGAGGACGTGCCCCTCGACGGGCTCGACCTGACGCCGGGCCTCATCGGGCGGGCGCGCGCAGAGAGGGGCGATGCCCCGCTGTCCTAGCCTAAGGGAAAACGGAATAGACTGACCGACCGTCCGGCTGAGTCTGGGAAGAGGTGCCGGGCGGCGGGCGGAGCATGGCCACCGGACCCATCGAAACACATCTCCACCGTTCCTTCAACTGGGAAAACGGCGCCCCCGGGCCCCGGGAGGGGCAGCGGGGGCGTTCGGCTAGGTGCGGGAACGGCCTATTTGCTCAATGTGTTCGGCTGAGATCGGAAATCAACCAAATTCGTGGGAGCAAACCGCACTGTTTCAACCCAGTCAGCCAACAAAACCGCAGCTAAACCACCATTTACCGCTTTATCCACGAGGTCTCGGGACGGCAGATAAGTCGCGCGTTGTTGTAAGCCATGTCGAGCGTGAGACAGGTACGCGCGGCGTAGAAACCGTCCTCGCGCTGGATGGTCAGCGCCAGTTCGGGCTTGTCGCCGGTTAGGCACAGCGGCAGCAGCAGCTGGATCCGGCCGCCGTAGAACTGCGGCACGGCGAGCGTGTAGTTGGCGGCGGCGCGGCGGGCGGCCTCGACGACAGCTCCCTCAAAGGCACGGCGGCGCAGCAGCGAGTTGCCCTCCCCCATCAGGCTTGCGGGAATACGCGTAAGGTTCTCCTCATCGCCCAGAATGTGGTCGATGTTGGAACGGATGGGCAGTCGATAGTCAAAGACCAGCTCGGAGGGGTCCTCGGCAAAGCGCACGCGGCACGGCAGGTACTCAAACGAAACCAGCATGGGGTCGCTTTCCTTAAAGAAGCCCTTTAAAAACCAGCGTTGGCGCGCGTCGGGCTTGGCGTTGGGCTCAAACAGGCCGTAGATGGTCTCGTAGCGGCGCGTGTACAGGCCGGTGTTGAATAGGCAGCGGTCGTCGTCGAACACCAGCGGCAAGTTGGACGGAGCGGCCTGGTCCACGTCGCGCTCGGTCAGGAACACCGCGCGGCTAAACGAGAACGACAGGTAGTTCTTGAGGATGCGGTTGCCGGGACCCCAGTCTTCGGGGTCGGCGAGGTCGGCCAGGCGTTCGTAGCAGGGCTCGGGGCAAAACGCAAAGTCGTACACATTGCTGCACAGGGTGCTAGGGAGTTCCATGTGGCGTCCATTCCATTCAATAACCGGCGTGCGGATGCTTAGATTTTATACGCGCGATGTAATCCCGGGGAGCACAACACAGTGGCATTAGGAGTCGTACTTTACAGCGATCGGTTGCCAGACTAGGTCTTCGATGCTGCAGTGTAAGGTTTTTGCGAGCGCCAATGCCGAGGAAACCGAGGCGCGGCGTAGGTCGAGCTGGTTCTGCTCGTAGAGTTGTATGGCGCGAAGCTTAACCCCCGATTGGGCGGCGAGCTGTTTTTGCGTTAGTCCGGCAGCCTTTCGTGCCGCTTTGAGGCCCTTTTTGTCTGCCTGGGCGTTGTTCCATTTTTCGATGACAATCTGGGCGAATTTATCTTCGGAGGCCTCGTGAAGCGGATGGTACGAGCCGATAATCCAATCGAGCGGAGCGACTTCGAGTAGCTTATTAAAGCCCAAGCTGCTCATCCATTGCGTATAGGCCATAACCCACCCCGCCCAATACTGAGGCGAACGGTCGAACGGATAGGTCTCCCTACACCTGACGGGGGTCAGTCCCGCATGAGCGATAATATCGCGCGCGAGCTCGTCGCCCGCCATGCCGCAGACGACGCGAGGCATACCGCGCTCAAACTGTTTCATCTCAAGAGCGTTCGACATGATCGCCGTCAACTCGGCTGGAGTCAGCCCTTGGTCACAGAGAGCAAAATCGACCGCCTCGCCCAGCGTTCTCATTGCATCCTCGAGATACATCTCACTGTAGGCGTGGGTCATCGCCCGTCATCCCCTCTCGAATGATATCGACGATACGTATTCCCTCAAACGGGTTTTCGGCAAGGAGCTCCCGATACTGCGCCCTTGCCGCTTCATCTCGTTCCTTGGCCAATGGACCATACAGAGCTTGCTGCGCACGTTCAAATCCAGCAAAACGAATGCTCTTAAACGCACGCTCGCTTTTGAGCACAATCTGCTCCCCCAGGTTACCGAGCCTCATAGATCGTCCAAGCTGATCGACGGTGATCGTATTGTTTACAAAAGCTCTGGCATAGCTAAAGTACGAGTCGTCCGCACGCCACCCCCTTATTACGTCGCAAGTGCTCGTCTGAGGTAGAAAGTGATCATGGAGATATTCGCACGCCCCCGCGGCAATGGCGGTATCTTTGCGAAAAGAACGATACTCAACGAGCAACGCTATCCAATGCAGGACGCAATATTGCGGCGATAGCAAGTCGAGAACTTTGAGATCGGCTATATCGAGTTCATAGCGATTCGCAAAGCCATCGGCATCGCGCGAGCATGCCCATTCCCTTGCAAGGTCGAGGCTCTCTGTGCAATAGAATCCCTGTCCATAGTCGTTATGGATTTTCCCCAGGCCAAGCTGGGGAGTCTCAATGATTTTCTGAGAACCATGCCACAGTTCCACGCGAGTCTCCTAACAGGTATCGCTCTAGCGATAGTATAACATACTATCGCTAGAGCGATACCTGTATTCAAATAGCAAGAGGGTGTCTGGAACCGAGTTTGAGTTCAATACTGGCTTCTAAGGCTCGCCGAGTCCGGAAGTATGCGACAAAATTCAGACTTGCTGATCACGCCGGAGCACACTAACGCTTCGTCCTGCTTACAGAGCTTCATAGACAAGCACCTCATCTTGCTCGATGCTTTTGCGGAAGGCCGGGCGCATGTGCTCTGGTGGGTTGGTGACGATATCAACCTTTCGCCCAAGTTCCCTCTCGAGCTCATGGGAGAGTTCATAAAGCGTGCCGAACGTCATGGTGTTGCCGCAGACTAGGCGCAAGTCAATATCGCTATCGGGCGTTTGTTCGCCTCGGGCAAACGAGCCAAATAAATATGCTTTGCTGACGTCGTATTGAGCAAGCACGCGAGAGACGGAGGTGGATATGTCGGTAGGCGAAATCATGGGTTATTTGCCGTTCAACAGTAGAACGTCAGGGGGCCAGCGTCGAAACCACCGGTCCGGCTTTTTGGCGTTCGGCGAGCTCGAAGATAAACGGGGCGTTAAATCTAATAAAGTCTGTCAAGAAATTGAGGTCATCAGCAGTAAATCCTTCGACGTTGAACCATTTGACCGCAGGCAAGAAGCAATCCGCATGGTCAAAGCCAAAGTCAACCGGGCGTTCGACGGCTACGCGAACGGTTCCGTCTTCTCTTGTCTCTGAGTAGGCAAACTGAGTGCCGTCATCAAGCTGAACATAGCTCCAAAGCATGTTTGCCTCCTTAGTGTTAACAGCCGAGTATAAAGAACAGATTAGATGCAGCGTGATGTGAATTGAATTATTCCCATAAGACCTGAACTGCTGATTATTTGTTTTGTTGAGATTTGAGCTATCTCACACTTCAGTGTCTTTTTGGCATGAAAACCGTAGCTGTGCGATGGTCGGGCTTTATGTCATGGATCGTACTCAGATTCAAGCGCCTGCATGCTCAGCTGCTTGCAGGCGCTTGAATCCTATAGATTACCCAAATGCTGCTCAACAGCCTCCATGCCAACCTCCACATATTTAAGGAGGCCTTGTATATCGTTGTAGTTCTTGGGCAAGCGATCTTTTTCAATACCAGTAATTTTGGCTAACAATTCGATTGTCACATCGAGTGCGAAGTCGATTAGTTTTTGAATTTCGCCGTAAGTTAAAGGAAGTCGCCTAACAAGCTCATCATAATTCAGTGCTTCCATGTCGCTATGGGCGAAAACCTTATTTCGCTGATCGCGAAGCATGGCAGTTAGTTTGTTGAGACCGGTAAGTCGTTTTTTCCATAAATTGGAAAGGTCATGAGTGGTTATACACACAGTAACCATTTCGTAATGATTTCCGAACAGTTTTTCATCTGAGCGTTGAGACTCAACTTCTTTGGGGTAGAAACGCTCCTCGTCCTTTGCCAATGGATGAACGATTGGTTTAAGCCTGTCAAAGTTTGGTCGATCATTAAATAAGGAGATTGCAAGCGCGTCGATTTCAGCAGAATGAGACTTGAAGTCTTCTATCAAGTTCCCAATACTGACGTCGCTTTTGGCATCAAATAACCGTGCGCAATTCATGAAACATGATTCGGTTAATGCAAGTTGTGTAAAGCTGAAGAAGCAGCCAGCGCAAATTACCTCATTCTCATAGTCGGAAGATGCTTTAGACAGTTCGCGAAGGATTGCTAGTTTCGTGTTGGCATAAAATGCCTCGTTGTATAGATAGCTGCAACGCTCAAGCAGCTCAAGAAGGCCGGCGTTTAATTCTTTCTTGGCAGCGTCAACTGTATGATCCGATTCGTGGTACATGTTAGATAAATCCTGAGCAATTGTTGTAATAAATTAATCTACTAATGCGTCGTTAAGAATATGGCCTTCTACATAGTCTATCGAAATGGGTGCTTCAGCACCCACATGCGGCAGCCATGAGCACTGTCCCAAGCAGCGAAAGCGCCAAAGAAGCGGCTATCCAGTTGTTGTCGCCGGTCTTGGGGAGTGCCACAGTTGTTGCGGTGGCAGGCTTGGGCTTGACCGTCTTGGCGACCGTGGTCTTGGTTGTCGCGGCCGCGGGTTTCAGCGAGGGATTTGCCGTGGGCCCCGGGGTGGGCTCTCCAGCAGCGGGGCTTGAATCGGCGGGAGACTTTTCCGCCCCACCGCCCGGTACCTCGCCCCTGTCCGTCTCCCCCGCCGGAGACGTGGCTACATCGGGCTCAATCACCACATGCGGTGCCACCGCACCGGTGGCATCCACCACGCCACCAGCTCCAAATGCCCCACCAGCAGGCGCCATAAACCGCGCGGAAACAAGCGACCCGCCCGTGCACGCAACGCCGCCGTCGGCACCGGCCGCATCGAGCCACGAGGCAGCGACGGAAAGCCGGCAGCCAGCCGCGCCAGCACCAATGCCCAGATCCTGCAGATACACGCCGTAGGCGCGCACGCCCGCTCCGGACCCGGCTCCCGCGGCGACGACGCGCCCGCGGCCGCGCACGGCCATGTCGCCGGCGATCACGCCGGCCACGGCCTCGTCCGTGACGTCGGCCCCGTCCGCCCGGGCATCGACGGCGCAGCCGTCCACCACGAGCGCCCGCGAGACGTGGATCGCGCACTGCGAGCCCGATGCCGCCAGGGACCCGGTGCCGCGAAGCGTCAGGCTGCCCCACACCTCCATGCCGCACTGCGTGATGTCCGCATCGGGCGCATTCGACTCCGTCACCGAGTTTTGCCCGGCGAGCGTCACGACCAGGTCGCCGTCGGCGGCGGTGGCGTCGCCCGCGTAGCCGTCAAGCTCCAGATGGCCGGCATCGGTCCAGGCCCAGCCGGGGCCCGACACGCCCGGCTCGCAGTACGTCGCGCCCGCGATAAACAGGCTCTCCGCGCCCGCGGCACAAGAAGGCCCGCCCAGCAAAACGCATAGGCAGGCCATGGCAGCGATCGCGATGTGATGACGGCCGGTGTGGGACTCGGCGGCAAACATAGCCGCTCCGATCTTCGCAGGAGCCAATAGAATATGCACCAGAAAAATGCCCTGGTAGCAGCACCTATTAGTTTAGCGAGATCGATGCGGGAGCAAAGAGAAATCGCGTGGGCAATGTCCACAATTAGGTGTAAATCGTTTTGCCAGCCGGTGAAAGGGAGAATCAGCTTCCGAATTCGCCCTTCACGTTTCTGATGATGTTGTTTGATAAATGGTTCCGATAGTCCATAAAAGATGGTTCATAATAGATTTAGATGAAAAACCTTCGGATTTGTAAGGCGGGGTCGCTGAGACGGTACCGCCTAGTTTTATCAGCGTGCGCCTAACGATCGAGATCACATTCACCCTCGCGCGCGAAGAAGTCTTGCCCTGCGAAGACTATGATCGGTTGGACAGGCCCGGCGTATATCGCGTACTTCCGTAGTTTTTCTTCGGAATATCCGTATTAAAAATACGGGCAAATTGACCAATTTGCTAAGCTACTTTATCCTGTGTTTCAAATAGACTCAGAAAGCAGAGGAGCCGTGCCATGCTCAAGAAGTTTTCGGTTTCAAATTTCAAGTGCTTCAATAAGCGAATTACATTTGATCTATCCGATCCCGCCAACTATTCATTCAATCAACAGGTAATTCAGGATGGCATTAAGGCAAAGGGCATCATATATGGTGCGAATGGCAGTGGAAAGTCCAATTTCGCCCTCGCGATATTCGACATTGTTCTGCATCTGACCGACAAGGAAAAGCTGCTCAAAAAATACTCGCCATACCGGTGCCTTAATTCAAAGAGTTCAATTACAGAGTTTCAATACGATTTTGTCTTCGACAATATCGAGGTCGTATACCGCTACGGGAAAACCGACCCACAGACGCTTGTATACGAGAGTCTGTACATTGCTGGCGTGGAGGTCTTGAGCTACAGGTTCGACGCTCAAACGGGCCATGTTGACCTGCCGGGCGCCGAGTCCCTCTCGCTTTCTACCGATCTCCCCACTGAGTCCGACAGGCTGTCGCGTGTCAAATATGTCAAGAGCAATGCAATACTGCGAGATGAGCCGTCTGCCAGGGCGTTTAGAGCCTTCACCTCCTTTGTCGACAACATGCTCATGTTCTACTCGCTCGATGAGCGTGGATATCAGGGGCTTTCGGTTGGCTCGGATATCTTTACCCAGGGCATTATTCGCGAAGGAAAGATGGAGGACTTCCAAGAATTCTTGCGCCAGCAGGGAATCTCCCTGAACCTCGTATCCGTGGACGTGAATGGAGTTCCCGAGCTTTATTGCAGGTTCGAGGGCGGTACCGTTCCGTTTGCGTCGGTCGCCTCGACAGGCACCATGTCACTTGCTCTGTACTACTACTGGTATATCAAGATGAGCAAGGCTTCCTTGGTCTTTATCGATGAATTCGATGCCTTTTATCACTTTGAATTGTCCCGGTCGATCGTGGAGATGCTACGGGACCTTGAGGGTGTCCAGGTTTTCATTACGACGCACAACACGGACCTTTTGACGAACGACCTCATGCGTCCCGATGTCTATTTCATTCTCAAGGAGGGGGAGATTCGCTCGCTGGAAAAGCTAACACCCAAGGAGCTCAGATTGGCGCATAACCTCCAGAAGATGTTTAAGGCCGGTGCTTTCGATGGCTAGCCCGGTCACGCTCTTCATCGTTGAAGGAGAGTCGCGTGACCTGCGCTTTGCGGAGAAGATGAAGGATCTTTTTCTGAAAGGGAGAGATGACCTGAGGGTGATCTGTCTGCCAGCGGCGCAGAACATCTACATGCTTTACGAGCGGCTTGCAGAGGAGGACTTCGATCTGGATGTTGTGGAGGTACTGAGAGAAACGGTGCCTTCTGCTGCAAAATGTCTAGAGGGCGTGGAGAGGGATTCTGTTGATGAGGTCTTTCTCTTCTTTGACTACGACTCTCATCAGAACAATGCGCCTGGATGCGAGTCCGATGCCCTTGTGGAGGCGATGCTCCTCGCATTCGATAACGAGCACGAGAGCGGAAAGCTCTATATAAGCTACCCGATGGTCGAGGCACTGTACGATTATCGCGCAGGGCAGTGCCAGGCGCATTCAGGCTGTTTTGTTGACAACTCGGAAATCGCTCAATATAAAAATAAGTCGGGAGAGGGAAACGTTAACGTGGGGAAGCACATGGAGCTTCCCCAATGGAAAGATGCAATCGCTGCCTTCGTATTGAGATGCAAGTGCCTGCTCGGTCTCGATGAGGTTTCATTTGAGACGTATCGAGAGCTGGTTACGGTCGATGCGATCTTCCGCGAGGAGAAAAGGATGCGGATCGAGGACGGTTCGGTGTTTGTGCTATCGGCTTTTCCAGAGTTTCTGCTCGACTATTTCGGTGATAAGTTCTTTAATTCCATGGCTCCGATGCGCCACCTTAAGTTCGATGATTGCCCCCGAGGAAATGGATGAGACGCAATTAATCTCGCGGGTACAGGTTCTCCTGTCTAAATTGTGAACTCGGCATAAGAGACGTTGTTGGCCATGCCCCGGACAGCATCCAGTCGATGATGTTCTCTTGCCTGATGCCGCCGCGACCTCCCACGTCAACGCGGTCGAGCGTGAGCGGGGTCTTCGGATAGTTGTTCCGAATCGCCTGCAGCGGCGCGAGCTCGGGAAAGTACCTCACTATCAGCTTCCCCCACTCCGACTTCGGGTTCACGCAGGTGATGTGGAACCCGTTAAGCCCAGCTTGGACAAGCTGTTAGGAGACTGGCATTTCGCCTGCGTCGATCTCGAGAGGATCGGCGACAAGGTTGCGAACAAGGACTGGAAAGGTCATTATGAGGGGTAAGTAAGATGACAGACAACACGTATTCGGGAACTCTAAAATTCAAAGATGTTGATTTTGTCTTTGTGTTCGATGGCTCTGAGCTTGTTCTCATCCCGCCCAAAGAACGCAAGAATGACATTATGTGGGGTTGGCTAAAAAAAGAAATTTGCCCCGGTGTGTATACATCCGGCGACCCTTTGACTGTTGATGTGCCTTATCTTGACGGCTTCTGCAACGAGACAAGCAAGCGATTGATCTTTTTGACCAGGGAGGAATCGACTGTCGGAAGTCGAAATTCGACTCTGTATATCAACGTTGCTGGGTATCTGGAATGTAGCCCGAATACCAATGGTTTTTGCAGGATGACTCTATCCGGCAGGGCCTTGAATTACATTCATCCGGTTAATAGGGCATTCTCGCAGGTATTTGATTCTGACGACCTTACAGAAAAGGGAATCATCTCTATCAGGACAAATGGATTCGACAGAACTTCGACCGTGAAGAGAGCATTTCGCTTTGAGGGCAGAGATATCGCGGCGTATTTCTCAGTTGGGTGGACATGCAGTATGAAAATTAGTACTCCACCCATCACCCTTAATTCCAGCATGATTTTCGAGTTTGATGAAACGGACGATTACTGGTTTTTCTATCGCCTGTGGCATGCAGCAGAAGACTTCCTCAAATATCTGACATTCAGCAAAAACACACTAATTGAGGATTGCAGCCTGCAGGCTATGTACGACGACTCGCATTACCCCAGCACAGCTGAATTCAAGCTAGCGAGATTCTCAGAGCCATTTGATACCAAGCCTCTTGAAAAAGGTCGATATATTCAGCTGTCTTTGCTGGACCCGTATGAGATTAAAATGTTTGGAGCGATTGCAGACGGAGAAATCTACCTAAGGCATATTCCTGAAACATACGAAAAGGGACATACGCTCGATGCATCGGACTTCGTGCTGACTTCCGCAGCATTTGAATGGGAATTTGACCAAGCGTATCCAAGCGGAGTTGTCAAATCAGAAGCTCGAGTGGCTGCTGAGCAACGAGCATCAGCTCAGATGGATGAATGCATTAACCAAAGCTCCGGAAAAGCTAAAAAGATATTGAAATATGCAAAGAAGAGCATCGGCTTTAGCAATCTGGAATCGAAGATAGTACAGGCTGGTCGAGATTTTCATGAAATGATTGGGGTATTTGGGGAAGGTCTATACAAAAGGAATGATGAGGAATTTTCCTACGAAGTCATTGGAAGCAGGCTGGCTGAGCAAAGAAATGACTTTGCCCATGGAAACATTGACAAGGATTTCAAAGGTGCTGCCATTCTTGATTTGCTGCTTCTACGCTATCTTGTCTATGCAATGCAGCTGAAGCGCATCGGTGTCTCAGCTGCAAATACTCGCAGAGCGATAAATGAGCTATTTGGCTTAATGTATTACCTCCCTGCAGAAGACGGTGACACAGAGACGGTGGCCAAGAACACTGAGATAAATGAGCCGAACAACGAAACCGAAGGCAATGCAGACGAAATCGTAGAGGCGGAATAGAATGGTTCCCGACTGCTGCGGAATGTACGGATTGCTGCCGTATCCTTAGTAATTAAAACTGTCCGTTCAGTAGTAGGGGCGCGCCGGCGTTAGCCGGT
>CWGT01000087.1_pt2 | contig 11323 bp, 9 predicted proteins | sample 705021 | NCBI WGS metagenome assembly CWGT01 (sample SAMEA3735911, study PRJEB9488) | human gut metagenome | biome: ENVO:mammalia-associated habitat; material: ENVO:feces | place: Malawi | collected 2009-02-27 | reverse complement strand
CGCCCCGACGGGTTCGACCCCATGCGAGGTCAACAAAAAAAGACGGTCAACTTTCATTGACCGTCTTAACATACTTTGGTGGGCCGTCAGGGGGTCGAACCCTGGACCTTGGGATTAAGAGTCCCCTGCTCTACCAACTGAGCTAACGACCCGATATCAACACGAAGCAAAGACTGGGGTGGGTAAAGGGACTCGAACCCTCGACCTACGGGACCACAACCCGTCGCTCTAGCCAACTGAGCTACACCCACCGTGTCCTGTGCGCTTCGCGCTCGACTATTATTGCAAGGAACGCCACGCGATGCAAGCCCCAATTTTCAAGAATTTTGAAAAGAGTTTTACGAGCGCGTTTCGAGCAATTCCCACCGGTTTCATAGGAGTAAACTTGCCCCACAGCAAATGCTCGAAAGGACAAGCATGAAAGAACTCTCCAACCGTACGGCGACATTTACCGATTCGGTCATCCGCCGCATGACGCGCATCTCCAATAAGTACGGCGCCGTCAATCTCTCACAGGGCTTCCCCGACTTCGATCCTCCGGCGCGGCTGCTCGAGAGCCTCAGCACCATCGCGACCGACCCCAAGCCGCTCTATCACCAGTACTCCATCACTTGGGGCTCCCAGGCCATGCGCGAGGCGCTCGCGGCCAAGCAGGAGCACTTTATGGGCATGCCGATCAACCCCAACGAGAACATCGTAGTCACATGTGGCTCCACCGAGGCCATGATGGCCGCCATGATGACGGTTACGAACCCCGGAGACAAGGTCGTCATCTTCTCGCCGTTCTACGAGAACTACGGTGCCGACACGATTCTCTCGGGCGCCGAGCCCATCTATGTGCCGCTCAACCCGCCCACGTTCGATTTCGATCGCGAGGTCCTCGAGGCGGCCTTCCGCGACAACGATCCCAAGGCAATCGTCCTATGCAACCCGTCCAACCCCTGCGGCAAGGTTTTTACGCACGAGGAGCTCACTTTTATCGCCGACCTGTGTAAAAAGTACGACGCCTACTGCATTACTGACGAGGTCTACGAGCACATCGTCTACGCACCCCATGAGCATGTCTACATGGCCACGCTGCCTGGCATGTTCGAGCGCACCATCAGCTGCAGCTCGCTGTCCAAGACCTACTCCATCACCGGTTGGCGCCTGGGCTACACCATCGCCCCGGCCGAGATTACCGAGCGCATCAAGAAGGTCCACGACTTCCTCACCGTGGGCGCCGCCGCTCCCCTGCAGGAAGCCGTCGTGGCCGCCCTCAACTTCGACGACAGCTATTACGATGAGGTCCTCGATCTCTACACCGCCAAGCGCGACCTGTTCTGTCAGGGACTCGACAGCATCGGCCTTGAGCATAACGTGCCGCAGGGCGCCTACTACGTTATGATGGACATCTCGGAGTTTGGCTACGACAGCGACCTCGACTTCTGCGAGGATCTCGCTTCCAAGGTTGGCGTGGGCGCCGTGCCGGGCTCAAGCTTCTTCCGCGAGCCCGTCAACCACCTGATCCGTTTCCACTTTGCCAAGCGAGACGAAACGCTCAACGCGGCGCTCGAGAACCTCAAGTCCCTGCGTGATAAAATCAAGCCGCGGGGGTAAGGACAGCCCAACAACTAAAAGCATCAAAGAAACCTCGCATCCTCCGTTGGACTGCGAGGTTTCTTTTTATAGCGCTTTCTTAATTATTTTAGAGCGCGATACTTTAGAGGTAAAACAACTCGACCAAGAGAAGGACGCTATGGCAGAGCAGCAGCTTATCGGAGCGTTCGAGGCCGGCGGCACCAAGATGGTATGCGCCACGGGCCATACAGACGGCACGGTCCTGGAACGCGAGCAGATCGTGACCACAACCCCGCAGGAGACCGTCGAGGCCGTCAACGCATGGCTTGCCGACAAGGGCATCGCCGCCCTGGGCATCGGCGCCTTTGGCAGTAAGTGCGCCAACGGGGCGCCGCACCGTCCAGCAATCCATCCTACGGGATAACGCCGCCACGCCCTTGTATAAGCCCCCAAACAAAGAAAGGCCGCCTAGGACCAAGCAACGTGTCCTAGGCGGCCTTTTTAGCACATATGAGCGATCGTAGAAGATATCGAAGAACAACGCCCGTCACCGCTCCGCAGCAGTCGATCATCACGTCGGTGATCATACCGGCGCGACCGGGCACAAAGAGCTGAATCGTCTCGTCAATCGAGGGAACCAGCAGTAGGAAAACCGCCGTGGGAAGCAGCACATCAAAGGTGCGACGGCCCTCGATATCGAAAGCGTGCGTCGCCAGAATGCCGAGCACCATGTACTCGGTAAAATGCGCGCACTTGCGAACGACGAAGTTGGTCACCCACTCATACGGAAGCCCCACGCCGTGCAGAAGGCCGCGAACGGCCTCCATAATCGACAAGCTCAATGAACCGGATCCCGTGCCGGGAACCATCGAATTGCCCCAGATGAGCAGCACCATCAGGCAGGTCGCGACCGCCCATTTTCGATCGAGTTTAAGCATAAAGAAGTTATGCCTCCGCACGGAGTGGCTCAAAGCTGGCGGTGCCACCCTCGATAACACTCAGATAGGCACGGCCCGTGCGCCTTACCGCTGCAGACTGCAGGCGGTCGATCTCCTCCTCGAGAATCTGATTGACGCGCTCGTGACGACGGTTCTCCATGATGCCAGCAGCGATGGCCTCGGCACGCTCGATACCTTCGCGCGAGATGCGGGCGGTATCCTCGGGGAACACGGCGCTGTGGCGACCAACGTAAGCGGGGGCAGCGGGCTGAGGAGCAGGCGCAAACACCGGAGCGCCAACGGGAGCGGGCTCGACGACCTCGTCCAAAATTGCGGCAGCGGCTGCCCACATGCCCTCGTGGCCCGAATAATCGGCCATGGGGACGTCTTCTTCGGGAGTCGTATCGACAGGCTCGTCGACTGCGATGGACCGGGACGCGGAGGCCGGGGCATCGACCGGGGCATCGACCACATACGGCACGTCGTTCGAGATGACCGGCTCGTCAAGGTCATCGAGATCGATAGCCGCCGCAGAGGCGTCGTTGATGATCGGCATGTTGGCAAGGTTCACGTTGTACGGCACCGCCTCCGCCGCCTGCCGCTGTGCAGGAGCGCCCCACAGTGAGCTTTCGGCAGCACGGCGGGCGGCAATAGTCTCCTCGTCGACGGCCAGCGGCTCGTCGGCGTAGGAGTCAACGGCGGTGGCGGCAGCCGGAGTCACGGGCACGGCAGTGTCATACGTAACGGATTGAGCCGCGGCGGCGTTGTTGGCGGCGTTAGCCACGAGCGCCACAAAGGCGGCCGTGCTGCCCGCAGGGGCGGCATGAGAGCCCGAGACGGCGCGCGCGGCGGCAGCGATGTCATCGCGGTTATAGGAGCCGGTCTTACCGCCGTAGGTAAGCTCGTCGATGGCGACCTGGTACACATCGCGCGAGCGCGCGGGATCGCAGCTGACCGGCGAATCATCGTCGAGCATGCCGTCGATCATGGACCAGGCATCGGCCTCGCTCATGGCATCCGCGGCGCGAGCGATGGTGGGGACACCGTCGTCCGTATGAAGCCGCTGGAAAGCACCAGTCAAGCCGGAGAAAACCGAAGAGGGCTGCGCGGCGTCTGCCGGAACGGCAGGAGCCGCAGTAGCAACGCCCTGAGGGGCAGCCCACTGCTGTTGGGCGGGCATCGAGGCGGTCTGGGACTCATTTTGATGCTGGTTGACGTTCGCAGCGCCACCCATGGCATCGGGCTGGAATAGGTGCTCAGCATGCTGCGTGCGATATTCAGAAATGCCGAGCGAGGCGGCATAGATACCAACGCCCGCCACCGCACCCACGGCAAAAGGAACAGCGCCCGCGACGACCGTCTCGTTCACCGACGAAAACGGCAGCGTGGCAGCATACATCACCACGGGAGCGGCAAGGCCGATTCCGCAGGAAAGTCCAGCAAGGACTACTCGTTGTGTTGCATCAGAAGAAGCCATGAGCTCTCCCCATCTTCCAGCACCCAGATCGCATCATTCAGTTGGCTGCGCGAGAGAAGATGAAGCGGGGCTATGCCCCAAAGCAACGGTATATGGTTCGTTTCATCTGCGTTTTCCGTCGCGAAGCTTAACAGCTATTATGCGAAACCCCCTTGGGGATTGCAAGCGACGAAGCGGGATTGAAACGGGAAAATCGCTGCTTGCCGGTCATGAGGTCAATAATCGTAGGCGAGCGGCTATACGAAAAGGGCCAGGATCTTAACGCCCGGCCCTTCTGGCATGTCTATGGTTGTTGTCGCGTGCAGCGGACGGCTAGAACGTCTGCTCGTAATCGCTGTGCTTTTTTGCCGAACGCACCAGGAACTCCTGGTTGGTATTGGTGCCCTTGAGGCCCTTGATAAACGATGCGGCCGCGCGCTCGGTATTGTTCATGCCGGCGAGGATACGGCGCAGGCCGAAGACAAATGGGCGCATCTGCTCGTCGACCAGCAGGTCCTCGTTGCGTGTGCCCGAGGCAACGGGATCGATGGCCGGGAAGATACGGCGGTCGGCCAGATCGCGGTCGAGCTTGAGCTCCATGTTGCCGGTACCCTTGAACTCCTCAAAGATGACCTCGTCCATCTTGGAGCCGGTATCGATGAGGGCGGAGGCCAGGATGGTGAGCGATCCGCCGTTCTCGATATTGCGGGCTGCGCCCAAGAAACGCTTGGGCGGATACAGGGCCGCCGAATCGACGCCGCCCGACAGGATACGGCCCGAGGCGGGAGCGGCCAGGTTGTAGGCGCGGGCAAGGCGCGTGATGGAGTCGAGCACCACCACGACGTCGCCACCCAGCTCCACGATGCGCTTGGCACGCTCGATCACGAGCTCTGCCACGCGGGTATGGTTTTCGGCGGGCATATCGAAGGTCGAAGCCACGACCTCGCCCTTGATGGAGCGCTGCATGTCAGTGACCTCTTCGGGGCGCTCGTCGACGAGCAGGCAGATGAGGTGTACCTCGGGATTGTTGATCGAGATAGACTGGCAGATCTTCTTGAGGATCGTGGTCTTGCCGGCCTTGGGCGGCGACACGATCAGGCCGCGCTGGCCCTTGCCGATCGGCGACACGATGTCGATGGCGCGACCGGTGATGGAATCCTTGCCGTGCTCCATACGCAGAGGCTCATTGGGATAGACCGGGGTAAGGTCACCAAACTTGGGGCGGTTACGTGCCTGCTCGGGATCAACGCCGTTGACGGTCGTGATCTTGGCGAGGCCGGCGCGCTTGTCGCCACCGCGTGAGGGGCGCAGCGAGCCCTCGATCACATCACCCGTACGCAGGCGTGCGGAGCGGATGAGATATGCGGGAACAAAGGCGTCGTCGTTGGACTTCATGTAGCCGTGGGCATGGATGATGCCGGAGCTGTCCGGGCGAATCTGCAGAATGCCCTTGATATCGCGGAAGCCCTCGGCCTTCGCAGCGGTGGTGTAGATTTCCTCGACGAGCTCGGCCTTCTTCTTGCCGGTCGTCTCGATCTCGAACTCCTTGGCCTTTTCGCGCAGCTCGGCGACCTTCATGGCCGCGAGTTCCTCACGCGAAAGCGTAGGCTCGGTCGGAGCGGCATTGCGCTCCTTGTTGCGCTGCTTGCGATCGCGCTGACGGTTGCGGCGGTCGTTGTTGCGGTCGTTGCGCTCGTCGTTCGCTTATGCTGACGGCGGTTGGGGCGGGCGCCGTCTTCGCCCTCGGCGGGAGCGGCACCATCGGTTGCGGCGGTGTCAACATTGGCCGCAGCGGCATCATTGGCCTCAGCGCCGGAATCGACCTGCGCTTCGGCATCAACCTGCTGTTCGGACGCCTTGGCCTTAACGGACTTCTTACGACCGCGCTTGGGCTTCTCGGACGCAGGCTGTTCGGCGTCCTGAGGCTCGGCGGCATCAGTCGATGCATCAGCGGTCGTCTCGGCGGAATCCTCGGATGCACCCTTCTTGGCAGCCTTAGCCTTGGACGTGCGCTTAGCAGCGGTGCGACGGCTGCGACCGGGACGGACGTCGGTGGGCTCGGTATCGGCGGGAGCGGCCTCGGAAGTCGTAGCATCTTGAACGGCCGCGTCGGCAGCGGTTGCAGACTCGGCGGTCGCCGCAGCATCGCGAGCAGCGGCGGCTGCGGCTGCGGCCTTCTCGGCTTCGATGAAGGCCTTGGGCTTGCGACCGCGGCGGTGCGGGCGCAAAGCCGGATCGACAACGGGAACTTCGCTGGCCTCGACAGGCGCAGCGGGCTCGGCAGGCGATGTGCCCTCCCCTGCCGCGGAACGGACCGAAGCCTCAGTGGACTCGGGGGCTACCTGTTCCGCAACCTGCTCGACCTTAGCAGCCGTGCGGCGGCGTGTGCGCGGAGCCGGCTTCTCGGTCGGCTGCCCCGCGACAGGGGCCTCGGTGGCCGCAGGCGCCTCGGAAACGACCGGCGCTGCAAACTCGGTCAGTGCCGCGACCTCGCGCTCAGCAGCACGGCGACGGGCGCGCACAACCTGAGCCTCGCTGATTTGTGCCAGCGCACGGGCCTGTGCAACCTCATCGGAAATCGGTGCGGAGGAATCGGCAACGGTGCGTTTGGCTCGCGTCGCGCGCGTGACGCGACGCTTGGGCTTGGCAGTCTCCTCGCCGTCAGCGGCGGGCTTAGGCGCACGGCGCGTGCGCTTGGGCTTTACGGGCGCGGCATCCTCTTCGGCGGCAGGGGCAACTCCCTCGCCAGCGGCAGGCGCGACCTTCTCAGCCGATGCGGGCGCAGGCGTCGGAGCGGCCTTGGGGGCCCCAGGAACAGAGGCCTGCACCGGTGCAGGCATCACGACCTGGTCCGACGCAACCGGTGCAGCGGGAGCGGTTTGCGCCGTCGTTATTTCGTTTTCTTGCTGTTGATCAGACACAGTGTTTGCTCAACTTTCTTTTCAAGCCCTGTGATCACATGCTCCCTGCATATACCTTCAGGGCGGCTAAACAGTCTAGATCCGTACAAAACGACGGACATCATTGATCTGTATCGAGATGATTGCGTCAATCACGCAGGATTAGTGTAGCACAACCGCAACCACCTGCAACTTAGTCATTGGGGACGTTCTTAAACGACTAGCCATCAGGGACACTCTTTGGTTTACCACCCACAAATCAGACCGCCTCCGCCAAAACTCTGGCGGTTTACTACGTTGAATCGCTCGACCGCGATCACTCCGAAACCTGTTGAACTAAACCCGCAGGTAGATGCCTTGTACTTTTTAGCGAAAAGCCGGCGTGGTTGGAAATTCTCAATTCATCGTAGTAAACCGACATAGTTTCGTAGTTCAAGCAGTTCCAAATTCGTCAATACGTCGGCGTTTGTGAAAAAAAGCCCGACCTCCGTGGGAGATCGGGCTTTCAAGGCTTAGTTAGACCAAGTCTGAACGGTCAAATGACCCGCAGATTACATCTGCTCGGGCGCGGAAACGCCAACGAGGGTCAGCACCAGGGCGAGCGTCACGCGGACAGCGTCGCAAGCGGCCAGACGGGCGCGCGAAAGCTCGGGATCGACGGGACGGCCCTCGCTCGGCAGCACCTGGCAGGCAGCATAGAAGCTGTGGAAGTCACCGGCGAGCTCCTCGGCAAAGTGCGTCAGACGGAACGGAGCGCGGTCGCGAGCGCAGCTACCGATAAGTTCGGTGAGCTCGTTGAGCTTACGCGACAGGGCGAGCTCGGTCGGGTCGGTCAGCAGCGAGTAATCGACGTGCTCGCCAATGGCCTTCTCAGCGACGGCCTTCATGCCCATCTCGGCGGCCTGCTCGGCGGTGACGTCGGCGGCGCGACGCAGGATGGAGCACACGCGAGCGTGAGCGTACTGCACGTAGTACACCGGGTTGGAGTTGTCGCGCTTCTTGACGGCCTCGATGTCGAAGTCGACCATCTGGTTGGAGCTCTTGGAGATGAGCGTGTAGCGGGCGGCGTCAGAGCCGACCTCGTCGACGAGTTCCTGCAGGGTCACCATGGTACCCTTGCGCTTGGACATACGGACGGGCTTGCCGTTGCGCAGCAGGTTGACGAGCTGGCCCAGCAGAACCTCGAACTTGCCGGGGTAGCCCAGAGCGTCGCAGACGCAGCGGACGCGCTCGATGTAGCCGTGGTGGTCGGCGCCCCAGATGTCAATGACGTGGTCGACACGCTGGAACTTGTCCCAGTGATAGGCGACGTCGGAGGCGAAGTAGGTGTACTCGCCGTCGGACTTGATCAGCACGCGGTCCTTGTCGTCGCCCAGATCGGTGGAGCGGAACCACAGGGCGCCGTCCTTGGTGTAGAGGTAGCCCATCTTGTCGAGCTTCTCAAAAGCGCGGTCGACGGCGGAAGTGCCGGCGGTCTCGCCCTCGGTGTCCTTTACGTACAGGGAGCGCTCGGAGAACCAGCGGTCAAAGTCGCAGTTGACGGCGTGGCAAAGGTCGCGCATGTTGTCGACCATCTTTACGTAGCCGCGCTCGCGGAAGCTCTCCATGCGCTCCTGCGGATCAGCCTCGACCCACTTGTCGCCGTCGGTGCGCCAGAACTCGGCAGCCTCGTCGATGATGTAATCGCCGCCGTAGGAGTCCTTGCCCAGAGTCTCGGCAAAGTTGTCTTGGTAGGGATGGGTCTCGGGGTGCTCGTCGTTCTCGTCGGCGACAAAGGCATCGCGGTCGGCGATCAGAATCTTGTGAGCCTCATCAATGTCCACGCCCTGCTTGGCGATGATGTCGGCAAGCTGCATATAACGCGTGCTGATGGAATTGCCGAAGGTGTTCATCTGAGAGCCATGGTCATTGATGTAGAACTCACGCTGGATGTCGTAACCGGCGTGGTCCATGACGCGGCAAAGAGAATCGCCCAGCGCGGCCCAGCGGCCATGACCGATGTGCATGGGGCCGACGGGATTGGCGGAAACGAACTCGACCTGAGTCTTCAGGCCACCACCGACGTTGGACTTGGCGAAGTCCATGCCTTTCTCGCGGGCCTCGCCAAAAATGGCGTTCTTGACGGCAACGGAGAGGTAGAAGTTGATAAAACCGGGGCCGGCGATCTCGACCTTCTCAATCGCGGGGTCCTCGGGCATATGGGCAACGACGGCCTCGGCGATCTTGCGCGGGGCGCAGTGAGCCAGCTTGGCGGACTTCAAGGCCATGGTGGAGGTCCACTCGCCATGAGAAGTGTCAGCCGGTCGCTCGATGGCGCAATCGTCAAGTTCAAATGCGGAAAGGTCGCCGGCCTCCTGGGCCGCAGCGAGCGCAGCGCGTACCAGTTCTTCAATCTTCTCGGGCATAGATCCTCCTTGTGTTAAAGCCCCCGAGCTCTTGGTCACTCGTAGGGCAAAAGCCAGAGTTTGTAGCACTCTATCACAAGCGACGCACACTGTCGCAGGGTAAAGCCAATCGATATTGCATATGCACAAAAATGACTACTGCCTACGATGAGTCACTCAAAGATGGCGGTCTGCCTGCAGATTATGCACGCGTTGGAACTGCATTAACATGTGAATGAGCGGTGCATTTTATCGAATACTCTTACCTATCGGAGTTGTGTGCTTTTCCTGCATAAAGTGAATGTTTGCGCACGTCAGCGTGGTATTCTAGTCATACGCAAATTCGTATAAGTTGGAGGTAGCATGTTCTCAATCGGTCAACACGTCATTCATCCGGGTCAGGGAGTCTGCACCGTCGTCGGTTTTAGGGACGACACGCCGCAGCCCATGCTGTTGCTCGAGACCAAGCAGGGGCATGCTCAGACGGTCCTTATGTATCCCGTGGCGCAGGCCGACCGTTTGCATTCCGCTATCTCCCAGCAAGATGCCGAGCATCTGCTGAGCCACTTTAACGAGCTCGAGTGCGACACCTTTACCGAGCGCAACAGCTCGCTCGAGGAGACGCACTTTAAGCAGCAGCTTAAGCTGGGCGCACCCGAGACGGTCCGCGTGGCAAAGACCATGATGCACCGCATTCGCCAGGCCGAGGAAGCCGGCAAAAAGCCCAGCTCATACTACATGCGCGTGCTCAAGGAGGCAAAGCGCCGCTCCGTTGAGGAGTTCGCCGTCGCTCTGGGCGTCACCGAAGAAGACGCCGAGGCCTGCCTAGCCCAAGCTGCCCTCAACTAACCCGCCAAAAAGGGACAGGTTTGTTTTGGCAGGTTTTATCTGGCCAAACGTCAACGAACAATTAGTAAATGGCCGGGCGCTCCGTTTTGTTTTGAGCGCCCGGCCATTCTTCTATCGCCGCAGAAATGCTTGAAGCCCATTTGCGCTGACATCACGCGAGGGCCATCCAGATCAACGTAACCAAAGCACGCATTCACAACAAGCGCGCCCGTCTTGCTCAATTACCATTAAAAAGCATCAATTTGAAAACGCAATAACATTTCGGCAGGTAGCAGCTATAGTCGGTGAACTGAATCTCGACAACCGAAGCCTCCAAATGAGGTATCTTCAGCCCATCCAAGCTAAAGGAGGGACCATGCCGAGAAAGCCTCGTTCAAAGTCACCAACCGGTTATTTCCACGTCACATTGCGCGGAAACGGAGGACAATTGCTGTTTGACGGTGACGAGGACCGAATCGCTTTGCTTCACATCCTCGACGCAATCCTCCCTAAACACAATATTGAGCTTATCGCTTGGTGCCTTATGGGCAACCACATCCATCTCCTCGTCGACGATCCGGACGACCGCAAGAGCGACGCGATGCACGCGATAGCCGTGTCGTTTGCGGGAAGATATAACGCGCGAATGGGGCATATCGGACACGTTTTTCAGGAGCGCTTTTGGGATTCGCCGATTAAATCGGAAGAGTATTTGCTCGAGGCAATTCGATACATTCATTTGAATCCACAAAAAGCAGGACTGGCGGCATACGACGAATATCCGTGGAGCAGCCATCGCGAGTATCTGATGAGCACCGGGTCACGGCCGCATATCACCGGCAGCGTTATCGACGCATTATTCCCGACACCTCGCTCATACCTTCAACTCATGGAAAGTACGCCGTCGCTTCCCTATCGCCCCAGCGCAACAGCCAAGGTACGCGAGGAAGATTTATGCGAATTTGGCGCGGCAATCGTGCGGAGTGTCGCAGGATGCGCCCCTACGGAACTTAAATCCGTCTCCAAGGCACTTCGCAATGAGGCGATACTCACGCTACGGAAAGAAGGGCTAACGATTAAGCAGGTTCAGCTGCTGACCGGACTGGGAATATGGATTATCAAGAATGCGGCCTAGCGTCGCGTTTGCCGAATTACGGAAACGGCAAAGCATGTCTGCCCGCCGCGAGGCGCCGCCATTCGCCGATGTCGCCATGTCAAAAAGAAAACGCTTCCGCTGAATAACGTCCAACGGAGGCG
>CWGT01000043.1_pt2 | contig 12431 bp, 10 predicted proteins | sample 705021 | NCBI WGS metagenome assembly CWGT01 (sample SAMEA3735911, study PRJEB9488) | human gut metagenome | biome: ENVO:mammalia-associated habitat; material: ENVO:feces | place: Malawi | collected 2009-02-27 | reverse complement strand
GAGGTGTTCGGATAAAGTTGATAATCAAGGGTGCCAACATTAATGAACATATTTGCTGTTGTGTCGGTTATCTTGTAAGCTCGATATGATACTACGCCAGCAACAGTACTCATATTTGCCATTTTTTGTCCGCGGGGTATGCCGCAGAAGATCCAACTTGCTCCAGCATGCCGTACGCCGGCCCTCCCCTTCCGGCGAGTGCCGACATTTTCCCAGATAAAACCGACCAAAATAAACCTGTCCCCTTTCGGCAGGTTTCGGGGTGACGAGGGCTTGCACTTTAGCGTGCGACAGCGGATAATGCCGTGCATTCGACAATTCACGCTTTGACTTATTTGATTGAGGAGGCCCCTATGTCCATGGAATTCAAACGCAGGCTGCCGATCCCTATGGAGATTCGCGAGGAAATGCCGCTTTCGGCCGAGCTTACCGCCAAAAAGCAGGCATTTGACGCCGAGGTCGCCAAAGTCTTTACCGGCGAGGACGCACGCAAGGTGCTTATCATCGGCCCGTGCTCTGCCGACCGTGAGGATTCGGTGCTTGAGTACATGAACCGACTGGCCAAGACCGCCGAGGAGGTCAAGGACAAGCTCATCATCATTCCGCGCGTCTATACCAATAAGCCGCGTACCAAGGGCACCGGTTACAAGGGCCTGTTGCACAACCCCAACCCCGAGGCTCCCGACGACCTGCTCGAGGGCGTCAAGGCCATCCGCCATATGCACCTGCGCGTTATTGAGGAAACGGGCTTCTTCACCGCCGACGAGATGCTCTACCCGTCCAACTACCAGTACCTCGTTGACCTGCTGAGCTATGTTGCCGTGGGCGCACGCTCGGTCGAAAACCAGGAGCATCGCCTGGTGTCGAGCGGCATTTCGGTACCCGTCGGCATGAAGAATCCCACTGCTGGCTCTACCACCGTTATGCTCAACTCCATTTACGCCGCGCAGGCGCACCAGAGCTTCATCTTCCGCAACTGGGAGGTCGAGTGCGACGGCAATCCGCTCGCGCACGCCGTTATGCGTGGCTACATCGGTCTCGACGGTCGCACCTATCCCAATTACCACTACGAGCACCTAGAGCGCCTGGCCGAGCGCTATACCGAGCACGCCGGCTATGCCAATCCGGCAGCGGTCATCGACTGCAACCACGACAACTCGGGCAAGCGTCCGCTGGAGCAGTATCGCATTTGCAAGGAGGTGCTCGACAGCTGTCGCCGCAACGAGTCCATCTCCAAGCTGGTCAAGGGCTTTATGATCGAGTCCTACCTGGAGGACGGCAACCAGCCGGTCGACGGCGGCGTCTTTGGCAAGTCGATCACCGACCCATGCCTGGGCTGGGAAAAGACCGACTACCTCATCCACGAGATCGCGGAACGGGTGTAGGTTACGGCGTTTTACCAAACGCCGTAAGCGGCCGACGCTACAAACCCGCCAGAGCGGCAATCTGCCTTTCAGCTTCGACGGCATGACCAAAAGGTCAATGCCGCCTCACTTCAAGGCACCTTGCTCGCTCTGGCGGGTTTTCGCTGACGTTTTTCTACCAGCGTCGTTACCAAAGCTGGCACTTGGGGACGCTCCTTTTGGGGTAGTCGTTGGGGACGCTCTTGTTTGACTAGTCGTTTAAGAACGTCCCCAACGACAACCCACAATGAGAGTGGATTATCTCCCATTTTTGACCTATACCAGCGCTAAAAGTGGGAGATTATCCACTCTCATCGAGCAAGTGTCCGAAAATCCGCCCTCATTCCTTCTTAGGACCCTCCGTCCCCGAGGGATCGAGGGTCGTCTGCCGAATGGTCGATGCGGCACCCCTGCGTCCATGTCACACTCATAGATGGCCTGACCCAACTTGGAAGGAGCCTCCATGAGCCTTGAGAACGTAGCCCTGCGCGCCGCCACGCTCGATGACCTGACCGGCATCGCCGCCATTTACAACCAGCTGTGGTGCAACACACTACGCAACCGCGGCGACGTCGAAGCCGCCGATTTCTGCGCGCGCTTTAACATCACCATGCAGCTGCAGCGCTCCCCCATCGCGCTCGTCGCCGAGGCCGAGGGCCGCATTATCGCCGCCTGCTGCATCGGCATCTTCGAGGACGGAAGGCCGCGCACCAATCCCATGTGGGAGCCCTGCTACGACGAGATGCTCGCCCAGGCAACCGAGATGGCAAAGACCGCCGATGCCAAGCTCGAGGGCTCGCTCTTTGGCGACAGTCGTGAAAAGGCCACGGCCGACCGCTTTGCCGCCACGGGCAACGAGTATGCCCAGGGCCAGCTCAACCTGATCATCATCGTGCCCGAGTGGCAGGGCAAGGGACTCGGCCGCGCGCTCATCGACCTTGCGCGCGCCGAACTCGCCAAAGCCGGGTGCACCAAATTCTTCCTGATGAGCGACTGCAACTCCGATTGGCAGTTCTACGAGCACCTCAACATGAAGCGCATCCTGGAGGATCACAGCCAGGACACCGGCGACGGATTTATCGTCTATATGTACGGAGGCACGCTCTAAGTACCCCTTCAATCAAGGCGAGTCGGGCACCCGGCCCTTGGCCTCTGCCCAGGAATAACCCAGGGGGCCGGACCGCCCGTCCCTAAACCTGCCCGACAGCGCGATATCTCGTCGCCCGAGCGCGCCCCTCTTTAACGAGTGCGCCTTCCTCAAGCAAACCGTTGATAACCCGCAGCGTCACGTCGCGCCCAGTTCCCAGAGCGTCCGAAGCATCCTGGCGCGTAAAACCGCGGGGCCGCTCAAGGGCAAAGCGAATCAAGGTGCGAGCGTATCCACCACGTCGCTCGTCCGAGACATCCTGTAGCATCGCGGACGCCTTGCACGCAACATCAAAGCCAAGCTCCTCCACGAGCTTGGCACGCACCTCGTGGCCGCAGTCGCCATTCATCGACACGTGCCTTTCTCGCTGCGCTCGCACGGATGCAAACGCCTGCGAAACATCGGGCGGCAGCGCCCCTTCCCGCTCGAGCTGCTCATAATCGCTGTAATCCCCACGCAAGTTGGGACCGCTATTGCCACGAGGCGTCAGATAGGAATTGCGCACGGCGTTGACGTTGGGCAGCGACAACCTAAACATTGCAGGGTAGGCGCAGACCTCGGGTTCCAACCCTTCCGCCTCATAGAGCGCACGGATCCCCTTGAGGCCCGTTCCAAACGCCTCAACCATCCCCAGGCGCAAAAAGAGCAGTTGCAGCTTTGGATTCCGAGCGTCCGAGCCGCCCGCAAGCGCCTCCTCGACGCTGATGTGCTGCGGCCCTCCCGCATTGGTAAATTCAAGCGCCGTACGGCTCATCTTGATAAGAGACGCCACCGAAGATTCGTAGTCGCGATGGATAAACAGGTTCAGAATTCCCTCTCGAACAGCCTCGCGGGGATAGTCGTCCTTATCTATGCGATCGAGCCTTCCCGGCACAAAGTACATACGCGTTGCGTTCGATATATTGAGGAACCGTTCGATATCCTCTATCTGCCTGAAGATCGAGCCCTCGCCATCCTGACGGTCGATAAACTCGGTATACGCATCGTCGTTGAAGAGGCCAGCGCGGACTGCAAAGGGGTTTTGGTCAGAGACCAGCAGTGCCAAATTGGTGTAAAAGCCCAGCTCATCGATAAGGCCGAGATTCTTTTGAGAGGTTTGGTCAAACGTAATCTCCGCACGCCTAAAGACCCGCTCGGCTTCAAAAAACGTCAAGCTCTGTTCATGAGAGCGCGCGGTCTCAAAATAATCGCCGTCGGTGCGCTTGATCATCGAGCGGATCTGGGCCATCTCGATGGGCACGTTGGCAGGACCTAGGCGCCGATATACCCCGGCGGGAACAAATCCCTTCGAGCACAGGCAGTACGGCTTGTGAGGACCCGCTTCCACCTCGATTTTCACCAACGCTGCGCCATCGATATCCAATGCGGAGACCGTCGTGATTTCAGAAACGTCGGGATACACGCCATCGGTTATTGCATTAGAGCATTGAAGCATGGTGGCATCGATATCGTCCACGCCGACGATGCTGCCAAAATCGTCGATTCCGATATACAAGGTACCGCCATTCGAATTGGCAAACGCCACCACAGCTTTGAGCAGTTTAGGGGTAAATGTGCACTTGAACTCCACGGTCTCACTTTCAACAAGCTGCATGCTACCCCCTATCATCGACTATCGACGATTCTAGACCAACTATCGACGATAAGCAAGGCCCCTGGTACCCTCGCTTAGACCCGAGTGCCCGCGTGCAACGCTGCCCGCCGCACGCAAAAGGGCCCGCCAGCGTGTGCGCCAGCGGGCCCCAGGTCATATCGACACTACCCCGTGTGCCTGCAACCGCCTCTACTTGCAGCGCGCCTTGGGCTGCTGCTGGGTGATGCAGTGGATGTTGCCGCCACCATAGATGACCTCGCGAGTCATGATACCGATGACTTCACGGTCCGGATAAGCAGCCTGGATATCCTTGAGCGCCTGGGCGTCATTGGGATCGCCGAACTGCGGTACAAGCACTGCACCGTTGATGGGCAGGAAGTTGAGGTAGCTCGGCTCGAAAGCGTCCTCGGGGGTACGCGGCAGCACGCCCTCGACGGGGTCAATCGTGCTGGCCTCCTCCTCGGTCATATACACCGAGGTCGCAGGCATAATGACCTTGTACACCTTAAGCTTGCGGCCCTTGGCATCGGTCGCCTCGGAGAGCGTCTTGAAGGCCTCCTGGCACTCCTTGTAGAACTTATGGTTGGGATCGTCGGTCCACATGCAGCAGACCTCGCCGGGCGCACTAAAGCATGCAACATCGTCCACGTGCCCGTTGGTCTCAAACGGGTCGATGCCGTCCTTGATCCAAATGACCTTCTCGATGCCCAGGTACTCGGCAAGCTTCTCCTCGATCTGCTCCTTGGTGTACTGGGGGTTGCGGTCCTCATTGAGCAGGCACATCTCGGTGGTCACCACGGTGCCCTGGCCGTCGCAGTTAAACGAGCCGCCCTCGAGGATGTAGTCCTCGGGACGATAGCGGTTGACCTGCTCGAGCTGCGCCACCTGCAAGCCGATGCTCGCATCCTTGTCCCACGGGAAATACAGACCGTCGATAAAGCCGCCATACGCGTTAAAGTGGAAGTGCGAGAGTGCCACGTCGCCCTTGTCGTTGACAAGAAACGCCGGGCCGGGGTCGCGGATCCAGGAGTCGTTGTACTCCATATGAATCACGCGCACGTTCTCAACGCCATCGAAAATCTCGCACACCGCAGGGAAATCCTCGGCATTGACACCAACGGTGATGGGCTGGAAGCGTGCAACGGTCTTAATAATCTCGGTAAAGACCTTTTGCGCCGGCTTGGCGCCGCAGCGCCACACGTCGGAGCGGTGCGGCCACAGAATCCAGGTACGCTCCTGCTCCTCATACTCGCCGGGCATATAGAACCCGTCCTTCTTAGGCGTGGATTCACTCTCATAGATGGTCTTCATTTCAAGCTCCTAAATCTCGGTGCTTTTGCCTGACGAGACCATGATGCGGCCGCACCGAGATGTTCTCAATGGTCCCTCGAGCCCCTTTCAGCGACCGACGGTATACCATTCGCTGACCTAAAGTTCTATTCAGGCCGAGAACATGACATACTGGGTTCCACAATGGAAAGGACGCCCTATGCCCCCATGCAATAAACAGCAGACTATTGAGTTGGACAGTACGACCTGGACCGCTCTCAACGAGCTCGCGCTTGCAATCCATGCATCACACGGTGTCGATAAGCTGCAAAAGGAGACCTTCGAGGGAACGACAGGGCTCGTGCCCCATCGGATCGCCATGTTCGACCTGATCGAGGCGGCGGGCAGTGATGCCCCACGCTACGTCCACCCCGCAAGCAGCGGAATGGACGACGCGCACTGAGCGACTACTACAACCGCTACGCCGCGATGGACTATACAACATGGAGCTTTGACTTACATAAGGTCGGCGTCTACCGCGACCTCGACCTCGTCGACGTCGAGCGACGCGATGCCACGCCCATCTATCGCAAATGGATGGAACCGCAGGGCGTCTACTTTGGCTGTACGGCCACGCTCGCGCACAACGACAGCCCGCTAGGAAGCATCACCCTGTTTCGCGAACGCACAGCCGGAGACTTCACCGACACCGAGCTCGCAATCCTGCTCGAAATCGCTCGGCACGCGAGCCTCGCGCTCGCCAACCTCTATCCTCGGGGCATTAAACTCACCCAGACAGAAGACACAAACCAGCTGAATGCTTTCATTACAGAACACAATATCCAACCGCGCGAAGCCGAAGTCATGCGACTCATGCTCGACGGCAAAACGAACAAACAGATGGCAAACGAGCTATTCATAAGCGAGTCAACCGTCAAGAAGCATGTCAACGCCATCTATCGCAAGCTCGGCGTCAGCAACCGCCTGGGCCTCATGACTGCCACGCGAAACATCCCGCGATAAAAAGGGCGCCCTCCATACGGAGAACGCCCTTTGATTTCGCCATTTGAATTAGTGTCGGCTCTGGCTCAAAGAGTAGACGGGTTTATTTTGGTAGGTTTTATCTGGGCAAACGCCAGCCGCCTCGAGGGAGCTGCCTTCCCTCGCGGCGGTCTTCTAGCAGAAAAACCAAGTGAGTAGGCTTTTTGCAGGAGGCCCAGCACGCCCCAAAACGCCACAGCTCTGACCTGCGGTTTTATTGAGTATTTGTCGCGATGTGCTCGGTAAGTTCAAAAAAGTCTACTCACTTGCATCTGCCCATCACCTTTGTGGTGGTTTGAAGCTCTCCGCGGCGGGATGCTAGACTTGCGGCGTATACATTCACGCCAAAACACGGGTCGCATGAAGAAAAGGAGATGCCATGACACCGATCGCTCCGCTCAAGATACTCGTCGCGCCCGCCGCCAAGGCCATCACCCGACTCGGTTCTTCCATGACCTATGACAACGTTCCCTGCGTCGTCGAATCACGCGAGGACAGCTGCCCCTACCTGGGCCACGTCCCCTTCTTTGCGCCCAAGCTTGATTCCGATTCCAAACACCGCGAACAATAATCCAAGCTGCAGCAGACACCGCGCAGGTCGCGGCGTTACTGCTTTGGCGCAACGTAACCTGACCCCCTTGCACCAACACCGGGATTGTCGACACTCCGGCCGCAGCGCGATATCATGCGCGAGACCTCGCCCAGCAACACGCCGATCACCACACCCATGAGGATCGGCAACTTTGACATCTCGGCGGGCGAGCTGTTAAGCGGCACGATTGTCGCAACAATCGAAAGCACGAGTTCTACCACCGGCACCGCAAGCGCTACCGCAAGCACCTTGCCCTCGAAGGGTGCGCGGAACACACGCGGGCGGTCGTCGTATTTACGCAGGCGCCAAAACGCTGGGAACATCGGGATATAACTCATGAGCAGAAAGACGACGTTCATCGAGAAGAAGACCCAAAAGACGTCGGAGCCCTCGCCCAGCGGAATCTGGAGCAGCAGCACCAAGCTGGCGAAACAACCGTTAATGAGCGCCGAGCCGTCTGGCATGCCGGTCTTTTTGGACACCAACGCAAAGGGACGCGGCATGTTGCCATGGCGCGCGGCATAGCTCGCCACGTTGTTGACGCCAAAGCTCCAGCAGATCATGTTGGCGAACAGCGTTACCAAAAAGGCCATGCCCACAGTCATCGTTAACGGGTGGCTTCGCCCCACCATGGCGGCGACGGCGTCCACAATGCCCGAATCGAGCGAAAGCTGCTCGGTGGGAACCGCAGCCCCAATGCCAATACCGCAAATAATATAGATTGCCGCAATGGCCACGCCACCGGCGATAACCGCCTTGGGGATATCGCGCGACGGGTTTTTCATCGTGCTGGCAAAGGTCGCGACCACTTCGAAGCCCATAAAGTTGAAGAGGATGATCGACAGGTACGTCAGCGAGTTGTTATCGCCCAGATCGGGGATGAAGGTCTTGAACGACATGTCGTTGGCAAAGCCGTTATTGCAGGCAAACCAGATGCCGACGATTCCCACCACAGCGGTAATGAGCACCTTGATGACGGCACCGCCGTCCATAACCCAATCGGCCTCGGCCACCGGCTGCATCGCCATGACCGTGACGCCCCACACAAAGGCAAGCTCGATGGCGATTCGGACCCCAAGCGAAAATTCGATACCCCATACAGCATTGATGACACTGGGAAACATGCAGGCGATACTTGCCACCCACAGTGGAAAGTTGACCCAGTAGCACCAGGAGCAGCGGGCGCCCCAACGGTCGCCCAGGCCCAAGCGAACCCAGTCGTACAGGCCGCCCTCGGAATCGAACGCCGTACCCAGCTCGGCCACCACCAGGCCATAGGGAAGCAAAAACGTAATGATGAGGAAGATCCACCAGAAGAACTGCACGTTACCCATGGCAGATGCCGGAGCCGCCGCCTCGATGGTAAAGACAACGCAGATAACCGAAAGGATGACCTCGATCAGGGAGAACTTTTTACCTGCCATGGCACGCTCCCCTCACAGCAAAAAGGATGGCATCTGTACCGAAGGCGCAGCCCAAGGTAGGGTTGCAGGCCGCGTCACCGGTACAGGTGCCATCCCAAAGAGAAGAGAGGATGCAATTGTTGGACCAGCGCTCGCGGAACAGGCGCGTGTAGATGACGATACGCTGGTACATAGATACTCCGATCAAAACGGCCGCGTTTGCGACCGGAAACTTTCGACAATTGGGTACGCGTCTGACCTGAGATATTCAAGCGAACAATTGGCCTAACCCGCAAAAAATCCCAGGCCAGACGCGTACTCGATCAAAGAAAAGGGCACTCCGATGTGGAGGCAACGGAGTGCCCAAAGAAAAACCCAGTCGACCAATCAGGTAGCCCCTGTCCGCTTGACCGGCTGGGTTTCTGAGGTGCGGCAGATTCCCGTGAAAGAGGAGCGCCGCGTACTTTGGTATGCAAGCGACGAATGAACGGGAAGGTGCCGTGCCGCGGAAAGCCAGACGATTAAGCGGACGGCTCCTGCTGGGTAATGCAGTGAATATTGCCGCCGCCGAAGACGACCTGCTCGGACTGAACGCCGACGCACTTGTAGACGCCCTCGCCCCAGACCTCGTCGTAGATCTTCTGGAGCGTGTCGACGGCCAGCTGGTCGTTCTCGTCGCCGTACTGCGGGACGATAACGCCGTGGTTGGTCACGAGGTAGTTCATGTAGGAGGCGATCAGCGGCTCGTCGGGGACGCGCGGCTCGGCGTTCTCGTCGGCGTCGATGGTGTCGCAGGAGGCCTGGTCCATGAACAGCGGGTTCACGGGCATGCAGAGCTTGTAGACCTTCATCTTGCGGCCCTTGGCGTCGACGGCGTTGGAGAGGGTCTCGTAGGCGGCGTGGCACTGCTCGTAGAACGGGTACTCGGGATCGTCGGTCCAGATGCAGGCCATGACGCCCGGGGCGATGAACGTGGCGACGTCGTCGATGTGGCCGTTGGTCTCCTCGGGGTCGATGCCCTCCTTGACCCAGATGACCTTCTCGACACCCAGGTAATCCTTGAGGTGCTCGTCCATGTAGGCGCGGAGCTCCTCGCTCCAGGGCTCGAACTTCTTGTGGTACTTGGGCCAGATGGACTCGGGATCCTCTTCCTCCTCGAGCACCGCAGAGCAGGTGCGGCCCGGGGAGAGCAGGCACTGATCGGTCACGACAAGGGTGCCCTCGCCGTCGACGGTGATGGAGCCGCCCTCGAGGATCATGTCGTCGGGACGGTAGCGGCGGCAGCCGGAGAGCTCGGCCATCTTGAGGGCGATCTGCTCGTCCTTGTCCCACGGGAAATAGAGTCCGTCGACGAGGCCGCCGTAGGCGTTGAAGTGCCAGTGGTTGGCGCGCTTCTCGCCCTTGCCATCGATGACGTAGGTGGCGGCGGTGTCGCGGAACCAGGCGTCGTCGGTGGTCATCTCGATGACGGTGACGTTCTCGTCGTTCTCGAAGACGGCCTTGCAGTTGGCGTAGTCGACCTGGTTGGCGCACATATAGACCGGGGTGAACTCGGCGATGGCGCGGGCGATGGCGGCATACTGCTTCTGGGCCGGCTTGGCGCCGTGGGCCCAGGTGTCGGTGCGGTGGGGCCAGCCCATCCACACGCGATCCTGCGGGGCGAACTCGGCGGGCATAAAGAAGCCGTCGGCCTTGGGGGTGGACTCGGACTCGGTGATCGTACGCATAAGATTTCCTCCAAATCGAACGATCGCTTGCCGCGGGCGGGTTACCCGCAGCCTAAAACCAAGAGATGGTAGGCGCCCGTTCCCCGGCAAAGGTCGGGGCGCCCGGCGCCGGTTTTCACGGAGTCGCACCGGCAAGCGACGACGTAACCAAGTGCGCGGAGACAAAACGCACGAAGGATACGGAAGAGAGATTGGGGTGGGCGGTGGTTACCGGAGCTATCGCTCACACCCACCCCGGGGAATGGTTAGCAAACCTGTCGCTTGGGCACGCCCCCCGAAGAGGCTAGAGTGCCCGGAGTCGGGAGCGACAAGCCCGACGAAGCGCACGTTGGTACGCGAGGAGGGTTGGAGCCCCAGAACCGGGTGCTCTAGTTCTCCTCGGCCTCGGCGGCCTCCTCAGCGAGACGCTGAGCTGCCAGCTCGGGAGTGAGGCCCTTGTACTCGGTCTCGCGGCCCCTAGCGGAGACGACGCGGACGACCTCGCCGATGAGCACGAGCACGATGAAGATGACGATCATCGGGGCCTTGTCGCCAATTTCGGCGGCGGAGAACGGGATCAGCGTTGCAACGATGGCCAGGACCAGCTCGATGCAGGGGATGGCCAGCATGACCTTCATCATGGCGCCCTTAAACGGGAACGTGAAGATACGCTCGCGGTCGGGGTCGTTCTTGCGAAGGTTGAGGAACGCCGGGAACATCGGGATGTAGGTCAGCAGCAGGAAGACGACGGAGGTGCCGAAGAGCATCCAGAAGACACCGTTGGAGATGGCCTCGATGGGAACGAGCTGCAGGCACAGCACCAGGGAGGCAACGACGGCGTTGACCAGGTTGGCGCCGTTGGGCATGTCGTCATTCGAGATCATCGAGGCGAAGACCTTGGGCATGTTGCCGTGCTCGGCGGCGTAGCGGGCGACGGAGTTGACGCCGAAGGACCAGGCGGCCATGTTGGCGAACAGGGTGATCAGGAAGGCGATGCAGATGACCTTGAAGATCATAGAGTCGCCCACCATGGTCTGGACTGCGACGATCATGCCGTAGTCGGGGTCGATGGAGTCGGCCGGCACGGCGGCGCCGATGCCGAAGCCGGCGAACAGGTAGATGACGGCGATAGCCACGCCGCCGACGATGATGGCCTTGGGAATATCGCGAGCGGGATCGGCCATGTCGTCGGTCATGGTGCAGATGACCTCGAAGCCCATGAAGTTGAAGATGATGATGGACAGGTAGCCGAGGGCGTTGGTGTTGGTGAGCTCGGGCAGGAAGGTGGCAGCGGACATGTCGTTCGCAAAACCGTTCTCCATGGCATACCAGATGCCCAAGGCGCCGACGATAACGGCAACGGCGACCTTGATGATAGCGCCTCCGTTGAGGACCCACTCGGAGTCGGCCGCCTTGGAGCGGCCCATGAGATACACGATCCACACAAAGGCAAGTTCGATACCCATCTTGGCGATCAGGTTGAACTCGACGCCAAAGACCATGCCCAGGATGTCGGGGAACATGGTGGCCAGCGAGGCGATCCACAGGGGGTAGTTGACCCAGTAGGAATACGAAATGCGGGCGCCCCACTTGTCGCCCAGGCCATCGCGTACCCAGTCGTAAATGCCGCCCTCGCCGTCATAGGTGGTGCCGAGCTCGGCGACAACCATGCCGTAAGGGAGCAGGAAGGTCAGGATTAGGAAGATCCACCAGAAGAACTGCTGGTTGCCAATGGCGGCAGCAGGTGCGGCGGCCTCGCAAACGAAGACGACGCAGATGATGGTCGAAATGACCGTCAAGAAGGAAAGCTTTTTCTTTCCGTCGCTCATGATGAGCTCCTTCGCTCAGTCTTGGACAGATCCGGGGCCTAAGGTATTAAGGCAATTGCTTGGGCCTCGGTGAGCGGGCGACAGGAGACGAGCATCCGCCGCCCGCAAACGTGCTTTTAGAAGCCTTGAGCTTAGAGCTGCTCGAGAGCCTCGAGAGCGGCGTGGAGCTCAGCCTTGGCGGAGTACTCGACACCCTCGTCGTTGAGCGGGGTGCGCTTGCCCAGGGCGGCAAGGAGAGCACGAATGGAGTGCTTGCGGTTCTCGGCCTCGACCCAGCACAGGGAGCGCTCGGGATCGTCCATGACCTCGTCGACGACCTCCTCGTTGCGGGTGGCCGGCAGGCAGTGCATGAACTTGGAGTCTGCGCCGGCGAAGTTCATCATGTCCATGGTGACCTGATACTTGGGATAGAACACGTCCATGTAGTTCTCGCCCGAAACCTCCTCG
>CWGT01000070.1_pt3 | contig 13258 bp, 8 predicted proteins | sample 705021 | NCBI WGS metagenome assembly CWGT01 (sample SAMEA3735911, study PRJEB9488) | human gut metagenome | biome: ENVO:mammalia-associated habitat; material: ENVO:feces | place: Malawi | collected 2009-02-27 | reverse complement strand
AAAGGTAGATTTTAAGGCATGTCCCAAAAAACTACTGGCAAGGGGCGCCCCTTGGAGCGCCCCTTGCCTAGGGTTTGATGAGGTTTTGATCGTCTGTGGGCTAGCGGCGCCTGCGGGTGGCCATTGCCTTGCGGACGGACGTCTTCTTGGACGGGGCCTTTTTCTCGACCTGAGCGGCGGGGGAGGCCGGGGTCTCCTTGGCAGGCTCGGGCTTAGCGTCTGCCTTCGGGGCGGCCTTGACCTCAGCGGCCTTCGGCGCCGGCTTGGCCTTTACCTCGGCTTTGGGCTCCTCTTTAGCAGCAGCGGGCTTAGTCTCTGCCTTGGGAGTTGCGGCCTTTGCCGTTGTCTTCTTGGTTGCCGTGGTGCGCTTACGCGTGGTGGTCTTGGCGGCGGGCTTGGCCTCGACGGTTGCCTCGGCCTTGGGCTCGGCAGGCGTCTCCTCGACCTTGGCGGCCGCCTTGGGGGCAGCCTTCGTTGCAGTGGCCTTGGCAGCCGTCGCTTTCGTAGCTGTAGCCCTCTTGGCTGCCGTCGTCTTCTTGGCTGCAGTCTTGGCCGGAGCCTTAGCGGCCGGCTGGGCCTCGGCGGTCTCGGCCTTTACCTCGACCTCGGCGGCCTTCTTGGCAGCGGCGGTCGTGCGCTTGCGCGTCGTCGTTGCCTTGGCAGCAGTCGTCTTTGCTGCGGCAGTCTTGGTGGCAGCGGCCTTGGTTGTCGTAGCCTTCCTGGCCGTCGTCTTGCGCGTCGTGGTTTTCTTGGCGGCAGGCTTCGCAGCCGGCTTCTCCTCGGCCTCGGGAGCTGCTTCAACCTTCACCTCAGATTTAGCCTCAACCGGTTTCTCCTCAGCCTTGGGCTCCTCAGCAGCAGCGGGCGCCTCAACAACCGGCTCGGCCTTGGGCTCGGGCTTGGCCACAACCTCGGGCTCGGCCTCCGCCTTTTCAGCCATAATCACGGGCTCGTCGGCAACCGCTGCCGGGCGCTCAATCTCCGGATGCATAAAGAAATACAGGTCCAGATACTTGTCGGCCGAGCGCGTCCAGCTAAAGTCCTGGCTCATTGCCTGCGTGACCAGTTGGTTCCAGACATCGCGGTTGTCCCAGAACAGGCGCGCCGCGCGGAACACGGCGTCGCCCATCTCGTCGCCGTTAAAGTTACTAAACGAGAATCCCGTGCCCTCGCCGGTAAACTCGTTATACGGGATCACCGTGTCCTTCAGACCACCGGTCTCGCGCACGATGGGCAGGGTGCCGTAGCGCATGGCGATAATCTGTGAAAGGCCACAGGGCTCAAACTTCGAAGGCATCAGGAACATATCGGCGGCGGCATACATACGCTGCGACAGCGCAGGATCGAACTCAATGCGTGCGGCCATGGTACCGGGGTACTTGTCCTGGAAGTAGCGCAGGCCGTCCTCGTAGTCGCGGTCGCCGGTGCCCAGCACCGCTACCTGCACGCCGCCGGCCAAAATACGGTCGAGCGCGTACATGACCAGGTCCATGCCCTTCTGGCGCGTCAGGCGCGTGACCATCACCATGAGCGGACGGTCGTCGCGCACCTCGAGCCCCAGCTCTTCCTGCAGCTTGGCCTTGCACACGGCCTTGCCAGAACGGTCCTCGACGGTGTAGTTGGCGGCAATGCGCTTGTCGGTCGCCGGGTCAAAGCCCGCCACGTCAATACCGTTCAAAATGCCCTGCAGCGCATAGGATCGCTCGCGCAGCACGCCGTCCAGGCCCTCGCCAAACTCTGGCGTCTGGATCTCGCTGGCATAGGTGGGGCTCACCGTGGTGATGGCATCGGCATAGCGCAGCGCGCCCAGCATGTAGTTGATACTGCAGGCGTCGCAACGCAGCTGCGAGGCGGCCGCCGGAATGTGCGCCACGCCCAGGATGTCCTCCATCACGGTGTCGCTAAACTGGCCCTGGAACGCCACGTTATGGATCGAGAACACGGTCTTGACGCGGTCGTACAGCGGCAGGCCCTGGTAGAACTCGCGCAAGAATACGGGAGCCAGTGCCGTCTGCCAGTCGTTGCAGTGCAGGATGTCGCACTCAAAGCCCTCGGGCAGGTGCTGCAGGCTCTCGGTGATGGCCTTGGAGAAGAACGCAAATCGCTCGCCGTCGTCAAAGAAACCGTACGGATAGTCGCGTGCAAAGTAGCGCTCATTGTCGATGAACATGTACGTGACGCCGTCGTGCTCGAGCTTCTCGAGCCCGCAGTACTCGCTGCGCCAGCCCAGGCTCACGTAAAAGTCGGAGAAGTGCTTCATCTGCGACTTGTACTCGTCCTTGATGGTGGCGTACTTGGGCACCATCACGATGACCTCGGCGCCGGCGCGCACAAGCGCCGCAGGCAGCGAGCCTGCCACGTCGCCCAGGCCACCGGTCTTTACAAACGGTGCGCACTCGGCCGAGGCAAACACGATCTGCATCTTTTTGCTGGAATCTGCCATATTGTCTCCCATGTTGCAATTCGAGAATAGCCGCCTGGCACAAACCGGGCGGCTATTCTACATGTTACGAGCGATGTTGCGGTGCCAACGTTAACGTGCGATGGTGGTATCAGATGTTAACGGGGCCTTGCCCAGCACCAGGATGTTCTCGGGCGTGCCGCGAAGCTCGGTGTTGGTGGGGACCACGTTGTTCTTGTCTAGGATGGCGTTCTCGACGCGTGCGCCGCTCTTGATGATGCAGCTCTGGTTGATGATCGAGTTGGTCACCGAAGCACCTTCCTCAACCACAACGCCGCGTGATAGGATCGAGTTGCGCACGGTGCCCTTGATGATGCAGCCGGCCGAGATGATCGAGTTGCACGCGTGGCTGCCGGTCGCATAGCGCGAAGGCGGCACGTCGTGGGCCTTGGTCAGGATCGGGCGCTCGGGATCAAAGAGCTTGTCGGACACGGTCTGGTCGAGCAAGTCCATGCTGCGGCGATACAGCGACTTCTCGCTAAACACGCCTACGACCTCGCCCTTGTACTCGTAGCTGCACACGTCGATGTTGCCAAAGTCGCCCTGGAGTGCCTCGAGCAGGTCCAGATAGTCGGCGGCCTGGTAGTGATCGATAATCTCGAGCAGCGTCTGGCGGTTGACGATGCAGCAGTCCATAGAGGAGTTGTCGCCGTACACGACGCCGGCGCTCACGCCCGTCAGGCGGCCGTTCTCGTTAATCTCGAGTTTGGTCTCGTCATCGATGTTGCGCGTAGCCTTGGAGTACACCACGGTCATCTGGGCACCGGAGTTCTCGTGCGCCTCGATGATGGTGTTGAGGTCCATGTTAAAGATGATGTTGGTGCCCATCATCACGACATAGGGCTTGTCCGAGCGCTGGAACAGCGTCTTGTTGGAGATGATGTCGCGCAGCAAAAAGCGCATGCCGCCCTTGGTGGTGCCATAGGCGTTACCCGGTACCAGGAACAGGCCGCCCTTCTTGCGGTCCAGACCCCAGTCCTTGCCCGAGCCCACGTGGTCGATCAGCGAGCGGTAGTTACCCGGCATGACAACGCCGACGGTCTTGATGCCGGCATTCATCATGTTGGACAGCGGAAAGTCGATCAGGCGGTAGCGGCCCAAAAACGGGACGGACGCGATGGGACGGTCCTTGAGCAGCACGCTGCCGTAGGTCGAGGAGTAGTTAGCGGTGATATAACCGATGGCCTTGCGATTGATCATCGGATCATTCCCCCTTCCCGATAACGACGTCATTTCCGATGACGGCCGTATCCTTGGTGGTATCGACAGAGCCGAGCTTCACGCCCTCTTCGACCGTGGAGTTCTCGCCCAAAATGGCGCGGCAGATGTGCGCGCCGCTCTTAACGTGCGCACCCGGCAGCAGCACGGAGTCCTCGACCACGGCGCGCTCCTCGATGATGACATCGGTCGAAAGGATCGAGTGGCGAGCGGTGCCGTAGATCTTGCAGCCGTTGGAGACCAGGCAGTCATCCAGGCGGCCGTCCGGACCAATGTAGTGCGGCGGACGCGTGGTGATGTTGGACATGATGGGGAAGTTCTTGTCAAACAGATCGAACTCGGGGTTGTTGCCCAGCAGGTCCATCGAGGTCTCGTGGAAGCTGGCGATGGTGCCGACGTCCTTCCAAAAGCCGTGGAACTCGTAGCTGTACAGGCGTTTGTCCTCGCCGAGCAGCTTGGGGATGATGTCCTTGCCAAAGTCGTGGCTCGAGCGCTGGTCCAGAGCGTCCTCCTCGAGCGCCTCGATCAGCACGTCGGCCGAAAAGATGTAGATGCCCATGGACGCGAGGTTCGAATCGGGCTTCTCGGGCTTCTCGGTAAACTTGGTGATGCGGCCGTCATCGGGGTCGGTGGTCAGGATGCCAAAGCGGCTGGCCTCCTCCCACGGCACGGGCATAACGCTCACCGTGAGGTCGGCGTTGTTCTCAATGTGCGTCTTGAGCATCTTGCGGTAGTCCATGCGATACAGGTGATCGCCCGAAAGAATCAGGACGTACTTGGGGTCGTTGGCCTTGATGTAGTCGAGGTTCTGCGTAATGGCGTCGGCCGTGCCCGCATACCAGGCGCCGCCGGTCTGCGTCTCGTACGGCGGAAGGATCGACACCCCGCCGTCACGGCTGTCCAGATCCCACGCCTCGCCGGAGCCCACGTAGGCATGCAACAGGTAGGGACGGTACTGCGTCAGAACGCCCACCGTGTCGATGCCCGAGTTGGAGCAGTTGGAGAGCGAAAAGTCGATAATGCGGAACTTGCCACCAAAGCTAACCGCCGGCTTGGCGATCTTTTGGGTCAGTGCCCCCAATCGGCTGCCCTGTCCTCCTGCGAGGAGCATCGCGATGCATTCTTTCTTACTCATCGATTTCTCCTTCTGTCATCGATATATCTAAACCCGTTAGCGACGGGCGCGGCGCTCGGTCGCGCCCGTCGAGTAATACCGTGCGGCAAAGGGAACTCGCGCGCCTTTACGCGTGCCAGATCTCGTCTCGGTACTCGCGAATGGTGCGGTCGCTCGAGAACCAGCCGGAGGAGGCGGTGTTGAGCAGCGCCTTGCGGTTCCAGGTCTCCTGGTCTCCATAGCTGCCGGTGAGCGCCTCCCACGCATCCACGTAGCTGCGGAAGTCTGCCATGACCAGGTCGGGGTCGTTGTTATTCATGAGCTCGTTGTAGATGCTCTCGAAGTTGCCCGAAAGACCCGCAAAGGTGTTGTCCTTGAGCTCGTCCATCACGCGGCCCAGGCGCTCGCGGTCGCCGTTGAGGGTATCCCACGCAAAGTAGCTGTTGGATGCCCAGAGCTGCTCGACCTCGGGAGCGGTCAGGCCAAAGATGGCCTCGTTCTCGCGGCCGGCCAGGTCGGCGATCTCGATGTTGGCGCCGTCGAGGGTGCCAAGCGTAATGGCGCCGTTCATCATGAGCTTCATGTTGGACGTGCCCGAGGCCTCCTTGCCGGCCGTGGAGATCTGTTCCGAGATCTCGGCGGCGGGGTAGATGAGCTGGGCGTTGCTCACGCGGAAGTTGGGGATAAAGCAGACCTTCATGACCTCGTTGACGCGGGCATCGTTATTGATGACCTCGGCCACGGAGTTAATGAGGCGGATGGTCTCCTTGGCGAAGGTGTAGCTCGAGGCAGCCTTGCCGCTAAAGATGAAGGTCGTCGGCGTCACGTGGAAGTTGGGATCGGCGATGCGACGGTTGTAGATGTCCATCACCTTCATGATGTTCATGAGCTGGCGCTTGTAGGCATGGAAGCGCTTAACCTGAACATCGAAGACGGTGTTGGGATCGATGACCAGACCGGTCTCGGCCTTAACGTAGGCGGCAAGGCGCTCCTTGTTGGCGCGCTTGGAGGCGCCCACGGCCTTCAGGAACTCGGTGTCGTTTTGGAAACTTTTAAGCTTCTCAAGCTCAAAGGCGTCCTTGAGCCAGCCGTCGCCAATGGCATCGGTGACGAGCTTGGCGTAGGTGGGGTTTGCCTCGGCAAAGAAGCGACGGTGCGAGATGCCGTTGGTCTTGTTGTTGAACTTCTCGGGCGTCAGGGCATAGAAGTCCTTGAGCACAATGTTCTTGATGATGTCGGAGTGGATCTTTGCCACGCCGTTGACGCTATGGCTGCAGATCACAGACAGGTTGGCCATGCGAATCTCGCCGTCCCACAGAATGGCGGTCTGGCGCAGACGCTCCTGCCAGCCCTCCTGCGTGGTGTCGAACGACTCGTGCCAACGACGGCTGATCTCGTCGATGATCTGGTACACGCGGGGGAGGAGCTTGGAGAACGTGCCGATGGGCCACTTCTCCAGAGCCTCGGGCAGGATGGTGTGGTTGGTGTAGCTCACGACCTGCGTCACGATGTTCCAGGCGTCGTCCCACTCGAGCTTCTTCTCGTCGATCAGGATGCGCATGAGCTCGGGGCCGCACATGGCGGGGTGGGTGTCGTTGGTGTGGATGGCCACAAACTGCGGCAGCAGCTCCCAGTTCTCGCCGTGCTCCTTCTCAAAGGTGTCGAGCAGGCTGTAGATGCCGGCCGAGACAAACAGGTACTCCTGCTTCAGGCGCAGTAGACGGCCGTGCTCGCCGGCGTCGTTGGGGTAGAGGATGGCACTGATTGCCTCGGCCTCGGCGCGCTCGGCGTCGGCCAGGGCATAGTCACCGCGGTTGAAGGCCTCCAGGTCAAAGTGCTCTTCGACCGGCTCGGCAGCCCAGACGCGCAGCTTGTTGACGGTCTCTCCGGCATAGCCCACCACGGGGATGTCATAAGGGACGGCCAGGATGTCTTGCGTGTCCACCGTGCGGTAGAACGTGCGGCCGTTCTCCTCAAAGCCCTCAACATGGCCACCAAACTTGATGGTCACGGCCTTGTCCTGACGACGGACCTCCCAGGGATAGCCGTGGGTGAGCCACTCGTCGGTGGTCTCGACCTGGCTACCGTTGACGATCTCCTGCTTAAACAGGCCGTAGCGGTAGCGCATGCCGTTGCCGTAGCCGGCGATGCCCTCGGCTGCCATGGAATCCAGGAAGCAGGCTGCCAGACGGCCCAGACCTCCGTTGCCCAGAGCCGGATCGGGCTCCTGGTTCTCGATGACGGAAAGGTCGAAGCCCATGTCGTCGAGCGCCTCGGCGACCATGTCGCGCACGCCAAAGTTGAGCAGGTAGTTGTCGAGCAGGCGGCCGATCAAAAACTCGATCGAGAAGTAGTACACGCGCTTTTTGCCCTCGGACACCACGCGGGCGTCGCTCTTGGTGGCTACGGTGCGGGCCTTCGCGGCCACGAGCTTGGCCAGGGCGTTAAAGCGGTCGAGGTCGCTGGCTGCCTCGACGCTCTTGCCGCTGATGCTCATGACGGCATCGCGATAGAGCTCGGTAAACTCCTGCTTGTTGTCGAAGATCGTATTCATACGTTCCTTTCCCCCGGGGATGTTTCTCCCGGAACGGCTATGACTTGTATCCTACGCCCCGGCGGGGTGGGTTAATGCAGCGGTAACGGCTTTGTTACGCATTCTTGGCAGACGACTTAACAGAAGCAGACTTGGCCTTGGTAGCGGCCTTTTTGGCAGCCGGCTTCTTGGTCGCGCTAGCCTTAGCTGCTGGCTTTGCTGCGGCCTTGGCCTTGGTCGCGGTTGTGGACTTCGCCTTGACCGGAGTATTCTTGGCGGCTGCGGGGTTGGGCTTGGGCTTCACCGAGGACGTACGCTTTTTGGATGCAGCCTTGGGCTCCTCAACCACTGGCGGCTTGTAGCTGCTGGGACCGCGGCGCTTAAGCACCACGCCAGCCAGGCCGGGCACCTTAATCTCAATGGAGTCCATCTGCCCGTTCCAGGGATAGGGCTCGCTCGAGCAGGTGTAGGGCTCCTCGCCGGCATAGCCGCTGCCGCCAAACTCGGGACGGTCGGAGTCAAAGATGACCTCCCAGTCACCCTCGCGCGGCACGCCCACACGGAAGCTCTCGTAGCTTGCCGGATCAAAGTTGATCAGGATCACCAGGTCGTCGTCGATGTCCTCGCCCTGGCGCACAAAGCTCACGATGGACTGCTTGGAGTTGTCCGCATCGATCCAGGTAAAGCCGTCATCGGTGTAGCCGCGCTCGTACAGGGCGGGCTCGGCGGTGTATAGGTGGTTGAGCGCCTTGATGAACGCCTGATGATGCTTGTGGGTCTCGTACTGCTCGGTCAGGAACCACTGGATGGACTCGTAGTAGCGCCACTCAATAAACTGGCCGATCTCGTTGCCCATAAAGTTGAGCTTGGCGCCGGGGTGCGTCATCTGGTAGAAGGCCAGCGTGCGCAGACCTGCAAACTGGCGCCACCAGTCGCCCGGCATGCGTCCGATCAGCGAGCACTTGCCGTGCACGACCTCGTCGTGGCTCAGCGGGCAAATGAAGTTCTCGGTGAAGGCGTACATGATGGAGAACGTGAGCAGGCCGTGGTTTCCGGGGCGCCACGGAAAATCGGTCTGCATGTAGTGCAGGGTGTCGTTCATCCAGCCCATGTCCCACTTGTAGTGGAAGCCCAGGCCTCCGTCCTGCGGCGGATAGGTCACGAGCGGCCACGCGGTGGACTCCTCGGCCATCATCATCACGTCGGGGAAGTGGGCCTCCACGGCGCAGTTGACCTGACGGATAAACGTGCTGGCGTCCAGATCCTCCTCGGTACCGTACTTGTTGAACTTCTTTTGGCCTGGATCGTCGATGCCAAAGTTGAGGTACAGCATGCTGGAAACGCCGTCCATGCGAATGCCGTCCACGTGGAAGTTCTCGAGCCAGTACAGCACGTTGGAGACCAGGAAGGAGCGAACCTCGCCGCGGGCGAAGTCAAACTTGTGCGTGCCCCAGTTGGGGTGAATCTCGTGTTCGAACAGCATGTGGCCGTTAAAGGTGGCAAGTCCGTGGTCGTCGGCGCAAAAACCGCCGGGCACCCAGTCCATGATCACACCGATGCCCGCCTCGTGGCACGCATCGATAAAGTGCATGAGCTGCTGCGGGTTACCGTAACGCGACGTGGCGGCAAAGTAGCCGGTTGTCTGGTAGCCCCAGGAGCCGTCGAAGGGATGCTCCATAAGCGGCATGACCTCGATATGCGTGTACCCCATGTCGCGCACGTAGTCCACGAGCTCCACCGACAGGTCGTCGTAGGTGTAAAACTCGCCGCGCTGCGCGGGGAAGGGGTCCATGGGGCCGGGGTAGTTGCCGAACTCGTCGGGCTCGCCCTGCGGCGCGTCGCCGTGGCGCTTCCACGAGCCAATATGCACCTCGTAGATGTTAAGCGGCTGCGACATGTGGTTGTGGCCGGCACGGCGCTTGAGCCATGCGGCGTCGTTCCACTGGTAGTCGTCGATGGTCCACAATACGCTTGCCGTTCCCGGAGGGCACTCGGCCTTAAAGGCGTACGGATCGGCCTTGTAGAGCTTTTCGCCCTCGTTGGTCTCGATAAGGTACTTATAGAGCTGGCCCTGCTCGGCACCAGGAACAAAGCCTTCCCAAATAGCGCTCGTACGCACGGGAACCAGCGGGTTGGCTTGCTCATCCCAGTCGTTAAATTCGCCAATGACGTGGACGCTCTTTACGTCGGGCGCCCAAACGCAAAAGCGCCAGCCACGCGTACGGTTCTGCGTGTCGGGGTGAGCACCCATCTTTTCCCAGCTGCGCTCCCACATTCCAATGCCAAACAGGTAGACATCGTCCTTGGAGAGCTCCGGTGCGTGCGGGGCGGCTTTACGGGTGGCGGGCTTTTTGGTTACTGGCTTTAGCTTGGTATCGCTCACGTTTGATCCCATCATGACGCGGCAGCATGTTGCCTTGGTGACTAGATGCCAAAGGTCCAAGGCTGCACGAATCGAAGGGATGCGAAGTTTCAGTGATTCGTTCCACCTCGCGTGCTCGGTGGAACTTTCGGCAAAAACTACGATAACACCTGTACGTTAGTTTTATGGACGAAAGTGGATTTTCGGGGGCGTTTAATCGGTAAGCGCCGTGTTTATGCCATTGGCAGAATTGCCGTGGTAAAACTCTTGACAGTTTTTACCAATTAGGGTTTCAAATTGTTAGTCAGACGTTTGGTAAAACGTTTTTAGCAGCTTGTTTACCATTTGACATCGAAAGGCTCGGTTATGGACAACATTGCTGCCCCAAGTGTTGCTTTTATTTTCGATTGCGACGGCACGCTGGTTAATAGCACCCCTGTCTGGGGCTATGCGCAGCCCGAGTTATTGCACCGTCATGGCATTGATGCAACGGTCGACGATTTTGCCCAGTTTGAGCATCTTTCGCTGGAGGACGAGTGCCAGGCCTACCACGACACGTGGGGCATTGGCACGAATGGCGAGGAGCTGTATCGCGAGCTTGGCGATATTTTGATTGATGGGTACTCCAAGGTGCCGCCGCGCGAGGGGCTCCTGACATTTTTGGAGCAGGCGAAGGAAGCCGGTATTGCCATGTGCGTTGCCACGTCTACGCCGGCCGAACTGGTGCAGTCCGCGCTCGCTGGTGCCGGGCTCGACGCGTACATGGAGTTTATTACCACGACGGGCGAGGCGGGACGCTCCAAGCAATTCCCCGATGTGTACGAGCTGGCGTTGCGCCGCCTGGAGGTGCGCCACGGGCACCAGTTTGAGCGCGCGTGGGTGTTTGAGGACGCCGTCTTTGGACTTAAGAGCTCCGGCACTGCAGGCTTTAAGCGCGTGGGCATCTATGACCCGCATGGCCGCATGCAGCGCGATGAGGTCCGCGCCAACTGCGATATCTTTATCGACAGCTATGAGGACCTGGAACTGGCCCGATTACTTTCGTTTGAGGGCTAGGCGAGGGCCGTGGCTTGCAAAGTATTAGTGGTTTGCGGCTCGCCGGTGGGGGGGAGCCCGGATCTGCTGCGCCAGCTGGCGGGGGAGTGCGACCGCATCGTCGCCGTGGACCGCGGGCTCGACGCGCTGCTGGGCGCCGGGCTGGGCTGCGACGTCTACGTGGGCGACGCCGACACCGTAAGCGACGCAGGACGCGCTCTGGTCGATGCCGCCGAAGCCTTTGAGGTGGAGCGTCACAACCCCTACAAGGACTATACCGATCTGGCATTGGCACTCGATTCCGTTCGCCGCCGTTGGCCGGGTGCCGAAGTGGTAGCAACCTGCGCCACCGGCGGCCGCCCGGACATGGCCCTGTCTGTGTTAGGGTTACTGGCAGGCTATGTGGACGCCCCCGTCTGGATCGAAGAAGACGAAGTGACGGCCAGAATCCTGCACCAGGACGAGACCTGGACCATCGGGGGCGCCGAGGGCAAAACCTTTTCCATCATCGCCATCGCTCCCAACACAGAGATAAGCGAATACGGCCTAGAGTGGGAGCTAGACCATAGCCCCCTGGGCCTGTTGGCCGACACGGGCATCTCTAATGTCGTCAGGAAAACGGCCAAGATCCAAGTCCACCAAGGAACCGTAATCGCCTACCTCTACAAGTAAGGGCTATCGCATCAGGGTTTTATCGGGACGGTGGATGGAAATAATCGCTCGAAGAGTGATTATTTCCGCCCCGTCCCAGGAAAACCCGTAAGAAAAAGTTTCAACAAAAACCTCTTGCATCAAGCAAAACATTCCCCTATAGTATCTCCTCGTCACGGGGGCGTAGCTCAGCTGGGAGAGCGCTTGACTGGCAGTCAAGAGGTCAGGGGTTCGATCCCCCTCGTCTCCACCATCGTGAATGCAAGGCCACTCAATCGAGTGGCCTTTTTCATTTTCAATATTATGCCGTCAGCAGCAGTTGTCTCAAATTTTGCGACAACTGAATCATCGTCGCTTAATTCGGTGAACCTCGCACTGGGAGACGGGATCGTCAACCTCGCCCGATAAACTTTACGCCCATATCTTGCTGCATCCCAAAAGTTGTCCAATTAACCGCCTCAAAATGCGTTGACTCTGTAGCCAGGCGCGCCTATTGTGCGATGAGCGCCTTCGCGATGCGACGCTCAAGCCGGCACCCGAAAAAGTTGCGCAATAACCCGCAAGTTTTGTGTACATAGTTTGTTAGCCAAACGTAATTCTTCTTACAACTCGCGCCGTCAGCCTTGCATCTCAGGCAGCGTACGCCAACCCATGTGCCCCCATTAACCTGCGGTAATGTGTGCAAGACGGCACAATATCCCCCATAACAGCGGCAAATCAACAATGTGTTGCTCAACACACCCTAAAACGTTTGGGCCACCTGCTGTGCTAGGATACAGAACGTTACATGGGTTCAACTGTGCTCACGGCTCCAGCAAGACGCAAAGCGCAGGGTCGATCAGCATCCGGCCGTAACGGCGGTGCCAGAAAACCACGAGCTCCAATAGCGTCGTCATGCGTATCTCATCGAATGACTTGTTCTTGTCTACGTGCAAGCAATTCTTTCGAATCGATATTTTATGACAAATCGCAGCAGTCCTACAGCTGTTTGCGTGCAGTCCAGTTTTGTACCCGCTTGACTGGGCCGCACGCAGCTAGCTGGGGACGCGGTCATTTTTGCGATACACGTCCGCGTCTCGAGCAACTGCACTTATACATACCGTTCACGGTGGGGCAGAGCCACGTGCTTGTCTAACTGGGCTCAGGGTTTGAATATGGAGCGCCTTCGCGCACGAGCGCCCTGGCGAAGCCATACCCAACCCCCGCGAGCCATACGTAAGCCAGCAAGGGGGTGGTGCTCGTGTGGTATGTGATCCAGGTCATTAACGGTCGCGAAGACGTAATGCGCGAGCGCATCGAGCGCGTGGTGCCGGCTGGTGTCATGCAGGAGCTTTTTTATCCCCAATTTTTAACCGAGATCAAAGTACGCGGCGAATGGGTCAACACGACCAAGCCACTCTTTCCCGGTTATCTGATCTGCGATACGGCAGATCCCCGCACCGTGCAACAGTATCTGCTGCGCATGGACGACTTTGCCCGGGTGCTATCCCAGGACGGTCAGTTTGTGCCGCTGGCAAAAGAAGAGGTCCAGCTTATTGGCGGCTTTACGCATAGGGGAGACCGCGTAGTACCCATGAGCGAGGCATTAAAAGACGGTGACCAGGTCGTAGTGACGGCAGGTCCGCTGCTGGGCCACGAAGGCCTTATCAAAACCATTAACAGACGCAAGAGCACTGCTTATTTGGAGCTCGACCTGTGCGGCCGACGCGTAACTACGCGCGTTGGCCTTGCCGTGCTTTCGGCCGAGCAGCGCGTCATGCGCAACCTTAAAAAGGCGATTGCCTAGCTGCAGACGGTCGCTACTCAGAACAGGGAGGATCCCCGACCCGGGGACGAAGTGTTGGAAGAGAACGTGTCGGATAAAACTCAATATACAACGGATGC
>CWGT01000062.1_pt1 | contig 13342 bp, 13 predicted proteins | sample 705021 | NCBI WGS metagenome assembly CWGT01 (sample SAMEA3735911, study PRJEB9488) | human gut metagenome | biome: ENVO:mammalia-associated habitat; material: ENVO:feces | place: Malawi | collected 2009-02-27 | reverse complement strand
GGGCGTCGTCCCCGGGGCGGTCCCCGGCAGGGCCTCGTCGGCCATGGTCACGGCCTGCGCGTCCGCCGTCCCCTCCACGGTGAAGGGGACGTCCTCGGCCAGCTCGTAGCCCTCGGGGGCCTCGGTCTCGCGGAGGAGGTAGTCGCCCGGGGCGAGCGCCTCGATGAGGTGGGGCTCCCCGTCGGAGACCCACTCCTCGACGACGGCGCCCTCGGCGTCCACGACCTGCATGGTCGCGCCCGCGAGGGGCTCGCCCGTGGCAGCGTCGACCTTCCCGGCCTCCACCCTGGTGGGCTCGTCGACCATCTCGACCTGCGTCACGGGGACGCCCTCGGCGACCTCGAACGCCACGTCGGAGGCGACGAGGTAGCCCTCCGGCGCCGCCTCCTCGTGGAGCGTGTAGGAGCCCGTGAGCAGCGTGATCTCGTGGGGCTCCTCGCCGGAGACCCACTCCTCCACGAGCTCGCCGTCCGCGTCGTAGACGCGCAGGGTCGCGCCGGGCAGCTCGTCCTCGCCCGTCACCGACTTCTTGGAGACCACGGTGCGGGGCAGGTCGTCGTTCGTGAGCGTTCCCAGGTCCACGGTCACGCCGTCGCGGTAGACGCGCACCTCGATGGGGCCGAGGAGCTCCTTGCCCTCGTTGGCCCCGCAGGGGAGCTCCTCGAGCTCGTAGGTGTCGTAGGGCAGCGCCCCCTTGGAGTCGTCGGGCCCCGACGCCCCGAACCACACGCCGGCCGAGGCGTCCCAGGAGCCGTCGGCCGCCTGGTCGTTGGCGTTGGTCGACGCGGTGTGCGGGTTCCACGAGGCCGCCGTGCTGGCGTACCCGTTGCCGTCGGTCACGACGACGTGGGACTCGCCGGTGGTCGCGCTGGTGATGCGGAACGGCACGCCCGCCATGCGGGAGAGGTCGCCGTCGGAGACCTTCACGAGCTCGAGGTCGCCGCGCCTGACCTGGTTGGCCACCGCGCGCTCCCCGGTGAGCTCGACGACCTCGCCGTCCTCCTCGATGGAGAACGGGACCTCGGCGTCGGTGCCGAGGTAGCCCTCCGGCGCCTCCACCTCGCGCACGAGGTAGTCGCCGTAGGGCAGGGCGTCGGGCTCGGACTCCGCGGCCCCTCCCCCGGTCTCGAGCGTGAGCGCTACCTCCCCGGGCGCGACCTCCTCCCCGCCCACGAGCACGGGGTTCGCGGACGCGTTCACGACCTCGAAGACCGCGCCGGCACCCCGAGCCGCTCGAGGGCGAAAGGCTCGGGGCGATTAGGCTGGCCGCGCACGAGGCCATAAGGAAGGTCCTTGACCGCCACGGCATGGCAGAATAGCCTTAGGTGCAGGGGCGCTGACACAGCCCTCCCTCTTACACCACAAAAATGCGCGCCATCGTACCCCCCCGCGACGTGCAAAATCGCGAATATTCAGTGTCTCCCAATAGCGCCGCGGCGCCTCGGAGAGCCATAAAAGCAAAAACGGCCCCCGTTTTGGCGTTTTTAGAGCCAAAATGGGGGCCGTTCCGTGCTTCGACCAAGTGGTAAAAGCTGATAAAAGCTGGTTAAAGCCTTTACCGTGCTGAATATTCGCGATTTTGCACGTCGCCGGAGGGGGTACCCTTGCTTACGGCAGGATATGGAAGCCGAGCGAGGCGATATCCTTGGCAAAACCGCGCACGGTATCGAGCGAGACCTCGTACAGATCACGGCCGATGTTCTTGCGCTTGGCCAGGATGCTGTTGGGCACCGTGATGATCTGGCAACCGCAGGCTTCGGCTTGGTAGATGTTGATGAGCTCGCGCGTGGACGCCCACAGGACCTCGCAGTTGGGCTTGACGGCAGCCTTCTTGACCGACTCCGTCATAAACGGAATGGGGTCGACGCCGGTATCGGCAATGCGGCCGGCAAAGAGCGAAATGATGGACGGCGTCTCGGCGTCAACGGCCTCGACCATCTCGTCGACCTGCTCGGGCGTAAAGATGGTGGTGACGTTGACCTTGATGCCGTCGGCCGAAAGCTTACGCACCAGCTCGGCGGTGGACTCGCCCTTGGTGGTCACGCACGGAATCTTGACGTAGACGTTCTCGGCCCAGGTGGCGATCTCGCGCGCCTCGATCTCCATGGTCTCGACGTCGTCGGCAAAGACCTCAAACGACACGGACACATCGGTGATGTGGGCCAGGACCTCCTTGGCAAACGCGCGGTAATCCGTCACGCCGCCCTTCTTCATAAGGGACGGGTTGGTCGTGAAACCCTGAACGTTGCCGTTCTCGTACATGTCGAGCATGCCCTCGAGGTTTGCACCGTCAGCGAACACCCTGATTGCCACGTGAGGTCCCCTCTGGTTATGTGCCCTTGGTACGCGTTCTAATTACCGTATATTCGTTTATTATAACGACTTGTCATATTTCCGGAATCCACTTATTGCAAGCCACAAAACACTTTGTGAACGACAAATTAGGCGATAAGCAGTCGGGCTGATATCGCTAAAGATACAGACCCTACAGAATGATTTAAATGATCTCCTGTTCAACACCCTTGTCATCGCCCAGGGATTTCCACAAAAGCCCTGCCTGCGCACGGAAACTGGGGACATCGCTGCAAAGCAGCAGGAACATAACCTCGATAATGAAGTTGATGGAATTATGCGAGAACGGGAGATCGCTGTTGAGCATCTTATCGCGCGCCGCAGCATGGAGAACGCACGTCGCCCGGCGCGCCAACGGAGAATCGGGCTTGTTTGTAATCACGATGGTGGAAGCACCCGTGTCGATTGCGTTGTCCATCATCTTGTTGAGACGCTTTGAATGCCCCGACTTAGAGATAAACAGCAGCACATCATCGGGCGTAAGGGACAGGGTCTCAAGCATCATCGCCTCGGTCGTAGGAGAGCAGTGCGTCCTGAGTCCCAGCTGGGCAAAGAGAAACGCCGCCTGCAGGCACGAGGGAATCGTGTTGCCAACGGCACCGAACACGATGCTCATCGACTTCTCGATAAGCTTGACGGCCTGGACAAGCTCATGCTCGTCAACGAGTTCAAGTGTGTCAAAAAGCTCCTGGTTTTTAGCCATGAGTACGGTCTCCATGGCAGCCTTGGGGGCACCGATCGAGACGACGGTGATCGGAGCGTCGAACCTTGAACCGGAGCCGTTGCCGTTATCGAGCTGAACAGCCTGCCTCAAACTGGAGAAGCTGCTATAGCCCAGATGCCTGACAAAACGCGAGACCGTCGCAGCTGACGTCTCGGAACCAGTTGCAATCTCGCGGGTGGTCATAGTGGGGATCATTTCCTGGTTCGCCATCACGAAATCGGCTATCAGCTTCTCGCGATCGCTCAAACGATCGTAGACCGAGCAAATTTCGTTGACGACACTTCCCTTGGGCTGCATTCTTCCACCCCTCTATTCTTCCGGTCGAGATATATTGATTTTATTAAAATAGTCGATATTCCCCATATGTGCATCGGCGAGCGTGCCCTCTTTTTTTCCTCTTTTCCTCCCCAACCTAGAAGAAACGAATGAAAATAGGGGGAGAAAGGGAGGAGTTCCTTTATATTGAAACCCCTCTCCCCTCATTGGTGCGCTATGGTCGAGAAAGCCTAGTTGAGCTCCTGGCGCCACTGGGCAACGCCGGCATCGCGATAGTACTTGGCAGCGCCAACGGAGTTGAAGAGCTCCATCTTCTGCTTGATGACGGCCTTGCCGGCCTCGATGCACTCCGGGAAGATGTTGTTGGGATCCCAGCCGGAACCCTCCTGCGCGAGGATTTCGCGAGCCTTGGTGAAGAAGGCGCTCTTGTAGTCAGAGGAGATATTGACCTTCTGGATACCGATGCGAACGGCCTCGGCGATCTCGCTGTCGGGGTTACCGGAGCCACCGTGTAGAACCAGCGGGATATCGACGACGTCCTTGATGGACTCGAGGACATCCATGCGCAGCTTGGGCGTAACGCCCTTTGGGTACAGGCCGTGGCAGGTGCCGATAGCGACAGCTAGGGTATCGACGCCGGTCTCGGCGACGAACTTCTTGGCATCGTCGGGATCGGTGTACTTGACCTCGGTCATGCCACCCTCGATGGAGGTGCCGGTGTCACCGATGGTGCCGAGCTCGCCCTCAACGGAAACGCCGACCATGTGACAGTAGCGTACGACTTCGGCGGTCTTGGCGATGTTCTCCTCAAAAGGCAGGAGAGAACCGTCGATCATGACAGAGGTGAAACCGCAGTGGACGGCACGCATGATGCTCTCGATGGAATCGCCGTGATCCATATGAATAACGAACGGCACCGGGCTGTTGGAGCAGCGGGCAACAACGTACTTGATGAAGTCGTCCTTGCAGTATGCAAGCTCGGTGGGGTGCACGGCGATAATCGCGGGGGCATCGTTTGCCTCGGCGGCCTCGACGACGGTACGGAACAGGTTGCTCTCGGACACATTGAAAGCGCCAACGGCGAAGTGCTTTTCCTTGGCCATTGCGAGCATTTGGTTCATGTTGACGAGCATTAATTTTTCTCCTTCGTTTTGATTGATTAATTTGCAGCTTCTCCCATACGAAGCTGAATACCTAAACGTTGCAGCCGTACGGCTCAGGCACCAAGGCTGCCGAATCGAATGCCTGCGGAAACTTATGCCTTGCCGTAGGACCCAGAAAGCTCTATGTAGTGCTTAATGGTGTCGATACCGGCGCGCCAGCTGTCCTCACAGAGCTGTGGATAGTCGTAGTCCGGGTTCTCGGCCAGTGTTTTTGCCACGAACTCACGCTGAACGATCATGTAGTCGGTTCCGACATTGATCTTGTTGATACCGACCTCTACGCTCCTGCGCATGTTCTCGTCGCCGGCCCCTGACCCGCCGTGAAGTACCAGGGGCGCACCCGTGGCGGCCTTGATCTTCTCGACGATGTCGAAGTGGAACGTGGGAACGTAACCCTCCGGGTAATCACCATGAGTGGAACCATAGGAGACAGCCAGGCAATCGACCCCGGTCTCTTTGATGAACGCAATGGCAACGTCCGGATCGGTATACATCGCATAGTCGGTGAAATGAGCATCCTCGCCCACCGCGCAACCCATGTGGCCGACCTCGGCCTCAACCGAGGCTCCGTAGATCTGAGCAAGCTCAACGACCCCGCGGGTCACCCGTGCGTTCTCCTCCGGGCTCAACGCCGAGGCGTCGCACATCACACTTGAGAAACCCTCTTGCAGGCAGCGCTTGAGATGAGCGATGTCGTGGCCGTGATCGAGATTGATCGCCACGGGCACATGAGCCGCCTGGGCCATCTTAATGATAGGCACCGTCAGAATATCGCAGTCGAAGTATGCCTTCACGTGGTCCTGAAGAAGGTCGATGATGATCGGCGCATTCATCTCTTCGGCTGCCGCGATGACGCCACGAGCGGTCTCGAGGTTGAAAGCGTTGATCGCCATGACTGCATAACCCTCGGCATTTGCCTTTGCGAGCATGCCTTTCATCGACTGGTACATAGTAAAGCGATCCTTTCTGATGCGAAGTCTTCTGTGCAGATGGATACCAAGGATTGAGAGGGCGGGGGCTCCGAAGAGCCCCCGCGAGGCAATGGTCAGGACAGGCTGAAGCCGGAGAGGTCGACCTCTTCCTCGGTGTCGTCCTCGGGGAAACCGAGGTCATCGATCTCGTCCTCAGGAAGACGCTTCTTGATCAGCACGAGGAGTACGGCGGTCACGCAGGAGCCAGCCAGGAGTGCAATCACTGCCCACATAGGCTGAGCCATGGCGGGGATGACGAAGCAGCCGCCGGAAGGAACCTGAGACTCGACGCCCATAGAGAAGGCGATGGCGCCGCAGACGCCGCAGCCGATGGAGGTGGAGATAACCGTGCGGATCAGGTCGTTCATGGCGATGGGGATAACGCCCTCGGAGATCATGCAGACGCCCATGGGGAACGCGACCTTGATAGCCTCTTCCTCGCTCTTGTGATAGATGGGCTTCTTGAGGATCTTGGAGAGGATCAGGCCGAGTGTGACGCCGAAGGGCGGAACCATGGCGGCGAGAACCTTGATGCCCTCGGGACCGTAGATACCATCGGCAAGCATGCCATCACAGATCAGGTTTGGAACCTTGGAGATAGCTCCGCCGTAGTCGATGCAGCCGATCCAGCCGATGATGAAGCCGAAGCTGACCTTCTGCGACTGGTCGAGACCCTTGATGAAGCTCGTGAGACCAGCCGTGAACGCGGCAAGCGGGCCACCGAGAACGAAGAGCATGATGAGGCCGGCGATGATGGTGGAGAGCGTCGGGACGATCATCATAGGCATAAGAGCATCCGCCCACTTGGGAACCTTGACGTTCTTCTCGATGGCGAGAGCGATGTAGCCGACGACAAGACCGCCGATGAGACCGCCGAGGAAGCCGGCGTTCAGGAAGGAAGCGATCTGACCCATAAGAAAGCCGGGTGCGATGCCGGGACGGTCAGCGATAGAGTACGCGATATAGCCACCGATGAACGACGGAATAAGGCCCATGCCCCAAACGCCAACCTGGGTGAGGGCGCGCGGAACCGTGAGGTCGCTGAGCGAGCTCAGTCCATCGGACCCGCCGCAAAGATTGCCGACGGCAATCAGCAGACCGGAAGCGACGACCAACGGCAGCAGGTAGCTAATTGCCGTCAGAACGTGTTTCTTCACGTCCTGGAGAATCTTTTTCATTACTTTCCCCTTTCCGTAGACACGGATCTATTTACAGCCGCCCTTGCAGCTGAATTCCAAAGCCTGGCGCTCTCGGACCGCACTTAGAGGCTCTCCTCAATCTTCTGGATAATCTGCTTGGGAGCCTTGACGACAAGACTCGTGGGGACCTCCATGACGCGCTTGTTCTTAAAGCGTGAGGTATCGACCTTGATGTCGACGGCGAGAATTACGGCGTCCGCAGCAGCTATCTCCTCGGAGGTGAGTTCGTCCTCGACGCCAATCGTGCCCTGGGTCTCGATATGAATCTCGTGTCCCAAAGCCTTGGCGGCCTTAACGAGCTTCTCTTTGGCCATGTAGGTATGGGCGATTCCACTCGTACAGGCACAAACTCCAACCAGCTTCATGACAATTCATTCCTTTCTTTTCGCCTCTTATTGACGGTCTCGGTTCCCAGGCGATGCGAACCGGACCGTTTGCTCATGATTTGTGCGACCTATTAATCGTCGTAATCGTCGGGGCTGGACTCCAGAAGCGTCAGCATCTCGGCAGGAGTCTTTACAGCGTGGAGCCTTTCAACGAACGACTCATGCGCCAAGAGCATCGCAACATGCTGAAGCAGCTTGAGGTGTACGACGTCGGAGTCGCCCTCGGTCACAGCGAAGAGAATGACGATGCGGACGGGCTCATCATCCAGAGACGCCCACTCCAGGTCGTTTTTCGTCGTGCCGATGGCAAGAGCAGTCTTGTTGACGCCACTGGACTTGCCGTGCGGAATCGCAACGCCCATGCCAATACCGGTTTCTCCTTCGCCCTCACGCCACATTACATCCTTAAAGAAGGCTTCGCGATCGTTGAGCTTACCCTCCCTCTCAAAGCAATCGGTGAGGACGTTGAGCATGTCGACCTTCGTGGATACGTCCAGGTCGAGCACAATCAGCTTCTCGTCTATCACGTTGGCGATGTCGAACTCCTGATTAGCCTCTGGCATGGATGTTCTCCCCTTTCATCTTTTGCCTTTCGTTGTTTCACATATTACTCTGATATGAAACATAATACAGCTAATATGAAACAAACCTGGTGAACGGTATTTTTGGGCCCCTGAACGGCAGCATCTGCGTTTTGAAGAAGAAAACACTTTATCGAACTTATTTTAAATATCAATAAAACTGCTGGTAATTGTTTATTTATATAGAGACTCAATATGATTTGTCGGACTATCCGACAACTGGTATCAACCTTGATCAACAGGGTCTGATATGCCTGTTTTCTCTTATTCTCTGTTTCATATAACGTTTCATATATAGATATAATTGGAGACGCGATATAATTTGTTTCGCCAATATGGAACAAATGGTTTTTTTGGTCAACCAAAGGTTGAGGAGGACAACATGTCTGAGAAACAACTGCTCGGCGCACTCGAAGCAGGCGGTACCAAGATGGTCTGCGCCATCGGCAACGAGAACGGAACCGTCCTTAAGTCCGAAGAAATGCCGACCGGGGACCCCCAAGAAACCGTGGACGCCATCTACTCTTGGTTCAAGGATTCCAACATCAAAGCTCTTGGAATCGGCGCATTTGGTCCGACAGCCGTGAACCCAGCCTCCGATCGCTATGGACAGATTCTCGAGACGCCCAAGACCTCGTGGCGGTATTTCGACCTCCTCGGATCGCTATCGAAGCGCCTCGATGTTCCCTGTGGCTATGACACCGATGCCAACGTGGCCTGCCTGGGTGAGGCGCGCTTCGGCTGCGCCCGCAGCCTCACCGATGTCGTTTATCTCACCATCGGTACGGGCGTCGGGGCCGGCGTCATGATCAACGGAAAGCTCCTCCACGGCATGCTCCACCCGGAAGCCGGCCACATTCCTGTCACCCGCAACGAGCATGATCCGCTACCTGTTGCCGAGAGCGGCTGCCCCTATCACTCCAGCTGCCTTGAGGGGCTCATCGCCGGCCCCGCTGTCAAGAAGCGTTGGAACGGCAAGCGCGCATCCGAGCTCGCCGAGGATGCCGAGGCAATGGACCTGCTTTCCGGTTACCTCGCTCAGGCCCTCAGCACCTACGTGCTTTGCTACTCCCCGCAGCGTATCATCATCGGCGGCGGCATCGCGGACCATACGCCCATCGTTGCGCTAGCGCGCCAAAAGACGCTCGACGCCCTTAACGGCTATATCGTCACGCCCGAGATTGCCGACATCGACAGCTATATCGTGAATAACAGCCTTGAGAGCAAGCAGGGCATCATGGGCTGCCTTGCGCTCGCGGCAGAGGCTCTAGCGAAATAGGCTTGCAAGAAAACGATCCCCACCGATATCGCCGACATCTTCGCGACCATGCAAAATGCCTCCCATTTCTTGAACCAAGAATGGGAGGCATCTTTATACGTCGAGTTCAATCTCCAGATGATAGAGATCGGCTCTGAAATACATCTCGACTTACTCACGTGGAACAGTCTGTTTATCGAATGAGACGCGCTTGATCAACAGGAGAGGGTCGCCCTCCTTGATGTTTAATCGGTCGGCTTGCCCCGCATTGGCCACCACGGCCCGAATGTTCTGCGTAGCGCGCTTCCAGCTGATACCGCAGCTGTTGTACGAGAACGCACGAAGAGATTCCTTGGAGAAATCGCGCTCCTCGATATACGGCACGCAGCCGTCCTCGTAGTAAATCGTCTCGAGATAGAACGGTTTGTCGCCGGAATAGCGCACACGGCGCAAGCGGAACGAGGTCACACCTTCCTCAAGCTCGAGTGCCTGGTCAGCATTCTTCGAAATCGGTGCGACGTCGGCATCAACCACGTGCTTCTGCGGAACAACATTGTCCGAAACGTTCTTTTTCATGCAGCTCGTAACATATTGAAGCGAATTGGAGGGAACGTTGGAGATGACCTCGGAGCCCTTGCCGCGACGCCCGGTGATTAGTCCATTGTTGGTAAGCATCTCCATGGCCTTGCGAGCAGTAGCGCGCGAGACGCCGAACTGTCGCATAAGTTCGCTTTCCGATGGGATCAAATCACCGACAAGGTAGACACCGCCGACAATGTCCTGAAACAGGATGTCGTAAAGCTGCGAATACAGTTGTTACTTACCACTGAAATCCAGTGACGTCTACAAAGCCATGTCACCTTCCCTCTTATTCTCCGATGCACAAAAATGCTAGCGGGGAAGAAAGGTACAAATATTATCTTCCTATTTCATCAGTAACATGAGCCCGAAGTGCTCCAGAGCACCTACCGTGCCGTCTTCGTCGGCAGAACCCGTCACGTAGAGCGAGTGCTCCTTAACTTGCGGCAACGCGTTGCCTATGGCTACCGACATCTCCACCACCGCAAACACGGTCAGATCGTTCTCGAAATCGCCGAACCCGAACGCGCTTCGTGGCCGCGGCCCAGGCACTTCAGCGCGTGCACCACGCCCGTGCCCTTGTTGACGCCCTTCATGGTCGACTCACCGATGGCAATCCCCAGTTCGTGCATGTCGTAATACTCGTCCATGAACGCCTGAATCCGTTCGAACTTGGCAAACTCCGTGTCTTCATAGCAGAACTTGTTGCAGGCAAAGGCAGAGAACCGCTCCGTGTGCTCCATCGCACTCGCGGCGGTCGGCGTGTCAAGGGTCCCCGTGTAGACCGCGCCCAATGGGCAGAAGGCCACATAGCTGCCATCGCTCTCGAGCGCGCCTCGATGCCGGCAGACTCCAGCCGGAGGGTCGTCTCATGCAGCAGCTCCGCGCTCGTGTCGTCGCGGTAGACCCGCTTGCCGTCTATGTAGATCGAGGAGACCGGCGAGCAGACGAGCCCGCTGTCTCGGGCTCCAAGAGCCTCGGCAAAGCCGTGGAGCGTCCGCGCCAGCTGCAGATGAACGCGAGATGACCGCGCTCGCGCAGCCGGTGGAACGCGTCGTGCACGGCGGGCGTGGGCTTGTCATGGGCCACGATCTCATCGACGCTCGCCCCCACGGGAAATCAGCGTGCCGTCGATATCGAAAACCAGAGCTGCAGAGGTCTCGTACATTGGCCACATCCTTATCCGCGCGCTCAGGGGGAGCTTTTCTCCGCCTTATAATGGGACGGATTCACATATAGAGAGGTCACCCATGGAATTTTATGCAAGCTGCCCCGAGGGCTTTGAGTCCGCACTCGCCGACGAGCTTAAACGGCTCGGGCTTTCGCATGTCCGCCGCCTGAAGGGCCGCGCTACGTTTGAGGGCGAGCTCGAAGAAGGCTACCGTGCCTGTCTGTGGTCGCGCCTGGCCAGCCGCGTGTTTGTGGTGCTCGGGCGCTTTGAGGCGCAGGATGCCGACGAGCTGTACGACGGCGTTTACGACATCGCTTGGGAGAACATCGTCCGCCCCGGCGCCACCATCGCCATCACCGCCCGCGGCGTGACCGAGCAGCTGCGCAACACGCGCTTCTCGGCCCTGCGCGCCAAGGACGCGCTGTGCGACCGCCTGGCCGAGGCCACGGGTCGCCGCGCCGACGTCGATGCCGCCGATCCCGACGTTCATCTGCTGCTTTCGCTGCGCCAACGTCGCGCGAGCATCAGCCTGGACCTTTCGGGCGACCCGCTGTTCAAGCGTCTGCCGCCCGCGGCGACCCGCGCCGGCGAGGGCGCGCACGTGCTACGCCCCGACTACGCCGCCCTGGTGTTGGCGCAGATCGGCTGGACCGCACTGTGCGAGCGCGAGCTGACGGCCGACGACTACGAGAACGAGGCTCTGCCCACGTTGATCGACGCCTCGTGCGCCGGCGGCGGCCTGCTGCTGGAGGCAGTGAATATTCTGACCGACCGCGCTCCGGGTGCCATCCGCGAGCGCTGGGGCTTTGAGGGCTGGCAGTTGCACGACGCCGCTCTGTGGGAGCAGTTGCTTGCTGAGGCACGCGAGCGCGAGGCGGCAGCACGCGAGCGCGAGGCACGCATCGTCGCCGTGGACATTGATCCCGCCGCCCGCAAGACCGCTGAGCGCATGGTTACGTGTGCCGGCTACAAGCGCTTTGTCGATTTTTGCGCCGCCAAGCCCGCCACCGTGCTGGACCATGTGGGCGCTGTCGCCGGCGCCGCCGTGGTCGCAGACACCACCGAGACCCCGCTTTCACTCATGCACGACGCCATGGCCCTGGTCGGCGAGCTGCGCCGCGCGCCCGAGCTTGCCGCGGCGCCGGTCGCCGTGCTCACCCGCGACGGATTGCTGGCCCGCGCGCTCCACGCCGAGCCCGAGCACTCGATCGCCGTCATGCCCAACAACGAAGAGGCGACTATCGAGGTCTGGCCCTCGCTCGACCACGCAGCCGCAGCGTTTGAGGCTGCGACCAGTGCGGATGCCGCGGGCGAGGCTGCAGATGTCGACAATGCCAATGATAAAGGCAGCACCGCCCCCGCCACGCCCGAGCCCGCCGCCACGCTCGACCTAGGCGACGGCAAGCCGCTGCCCGTGCTCATCCCCGAGTCGGAGCAGTTCGCCAACCGCCTGCGCAAGAACGCCCGCCTGCGTCGCAAGTGGGCCAAGCGCGAGGGCGTGAGCTGCTACCGCGTCTACGATGCCGACCTGCCCGACTACTCCGCCGCCATCGATCTGTACGAGGGATGCCCGCAGACGCCGGGCCGCTGGCTCGTCATCGCCGAATACGCCGCGCCCAAGACCATCGACCCTGCACTGGCCCAGGCCCGCATGCTCGACATCTTGGCCATCGCGCCGCGCATCCTGGACGTTCCGGCCGAGCACGTGCACGCCAAGGCCCGCATGCGTTCGCGTGGCGGCTCGCAGTACGGCAAGCAGGGCGCCGGTAAGGGCGGATCGGGTGAGCGCGCCAACATCGCGCGCCGTCGCCTGCCGCTCATCGAGGAGGGCGGCCTCACCTTTGCCGTCAACTTTGACGACTATCTGGACGTCGGCATCTTCCTGGATCACCGCGTCACCCGCAACCTGGTGCGCGAGCACGCCAAGCAGGCGCGCCGCTTCCTCAACCTGTTTGCCTACACCGGCACTGCCACCTGCTACGCGGCCGATGGCGGCGTCGAGGAGACCGTGACGGTCGACCTCTCCAACACCTACCTGGACTGGGCTGAGCGCAACATGCGCCAGAACGGCTTTGTGGGGCCTCAGCATCATTTTGTGCGCAACGACGTGCTCGCCTGGATTCGCGACCAGCGCCAGACGCGCAACCGCTGGGACTTGATCTTTGTCGACCCGCCCACGTTCTCGAACTCGTCCAAGATGGGCCACCGCACCTGGGATGTCCAGCGCGACCATGTTGAGCTTTTGGCCGGCGTATCGCGCCTGCTCGCACAGGGCGGGCATGCCATCTTTAGCTGCAACCTGCGCGGTTTCCGCCCCGAGACGCGCAAGCTCGCACGCGCGGGCGTCGTGCTAGAGGACATTACGGCGCAGACCATCCCCGAGGATTTCGCACGCAACCAGAAGGTGCATCATTGCTATATCGTGCGCCGTCTGCCCATCGAGGACGCCATGGCCGAAGTCGGCTTTAGTGCCGAGGAAATTACCGAGCGCGTTGAGGAACTGCGCAACCCCGCGGCTCGCAAGCCCCGCGTGGCTGCACCCGCGCACGTACAAGCCGGCGACCGAGGGGCGCGTGGCAACGGCGAGCCTGCCTGCGCAGGCAAACCCAAAAAGAAGAAGTTCTACGCCAGCAAGCCCAAGGGCAGATAACGAAGTTGCGGTGGAATACGGACTGTTTTGCC
>CWGT01000038.1_pt1 | contig 13452 bp, 10 predicted proteins | sample 705021 | NCBI WGS metagenome assembly CWGT01 (sample SAMEA3735911, study PRJEB9488) | human gut metagenome | biome: ENVO:mammalia-associated habitat; material: ENVO:feces | place: Malawi | collected 2009-02-27 | reverse complement strand
GGGTAGCTAAAATAGCCCCGTCCCAAATTGGCTACCCTGCTGGGCATACAATGGATATCGTTGTGTTGAGCTTACCGGGAGGTTGCTATGTGGGCATACGAGACGACGTTCTATCAGATCTATCCGCTGGGCTTTTGCGGAGCTCCGTGCGAAAACGCCGCCCCCGTTACCGAGGATGAGCTCACCCAGGCCGCCGATGCCACAGCTAGCCCCGATGTCCCCATCATGAAAATCGCCCAATGGGCCGACTACCTGCAAGAGCTCGGCATCGGTGCTGTGCTCATTAACCCGCCGCTCGAGTCTGATGGCCACGGTTACGACACACGCAGTCTGCGCCACATCGACCGCCGCCTGGGTGGGGACGCCGACTTTGCCGCCGTGTGCGAGACGCTGCACGCCCACGGCATCCGCGTGGTGCTCGACGCCGTCTTCAACCATGTGGGCCGCGGCTTTTGGGCCTTCCGCGATGTGCAAGAGCGCAAGTGGGACTCGCCCTACAAGGACTGGTTCCACATTAGCTTTGACGGCGATTCCTGCTATGGCGACGGCTTTTGGTACGAGGGCTGGGAGGGCCATTTTGAGCTCGTGAAGCTCAACCTGCAAAATCCCGCCGTGGTTGATTACCTGCTCGAGTCCGTGCGCCGTTGGGCCGATGTCTTTGGCATTGACGGTCTGCGCTTGGACGTCGCCTATATGCTCGATCGCGATTTTATGCGCTGCCTGCATACTTTTACCCGTGGGCTCAAGCCCGACTTTGTGCTGATTGGTGAGACGCTCCACGGCGACTACAACCAGATCGTCAACGACGAGATGCTTGACTCCTGCACCAACTACGAGTGCTACAAGGGCCTGTATTCCAGCTTTAACTCGGTCAACATGTTCGAGATCGCCCATTCGCTGCATCGCCAGTTTGGCGGTGACCCGTGGTGCATTTATCGCGGCAAGCATCTGCTGTCGTTTGTCGACAACCACGATGTGCCGCGCCTGGCAAGCATCCTCACCGACAAGTCCTGCCTGCGTCCCGCTTATGGCATGCTGTTTGGCATGCCGGGTATCCCATGTGTCTATTATGGCAGCGAGTGGGGGATTGCCGGCGAAAAGGGCGGCCCTGATGGCGATTGGGCGCTGCGGCCTGCGCTCGATGAGCCTGCGCCTAACGAGCTGACGGCCTTCATCAAGCAGCTCGCGCACCTGCGTTCGACAGACGGTGCGGCGGCACGCGCTCTCAACTACGGCGCGTACCGCAACGTGGTGATTCAGAACAAGCAGCTGCTGTTCGAGCGCGCCTGCGACGACGCGACAGTGTTCGTGGCAGTCAATGCCGTGAACGAGCCCTATACCTTTGGAGCCGGCGAACTCAACGGCTCCTTCGTCGACCTGCTTGCCGACGATGCGCCCACGGTCGAGCTGACGGGTACTCTTGAGCTTGCGCCCTACGAGGTGCGCTATCTGTTGAGGGCCTAGGCCATGGCTGCATCCGACGAGGGCTATCAACATATTGAGCATGGGTTTGAGCCTGTGTTTGACGAGCGCTCGCGCATTTTGGTGCTGGGGTCGTTTCCCTCGGTGCTCTCGCGTGCCAATGCCTTCTACTATGGCAATCCGCAGAACCGCTTTTGGCGCGTGATGGCCGCGTGCCTCGGTGTGCCCGTGCCGCCCAACGAGGGCGACCCTTTGGCAGGCAGTGAGCCTGCGACGCTCGACGCCTCGATTGCCGCCAAGCGATCCATGCTGCTGAACGGCGGCGTGGCCCTGTGGGATGTGATCGAGAGCTGCGACATCAAGGGCTCGAGTGACGCCAGCATCAAAAACGTTGTGCCGGCGCGCATCGAGCTCATCACGAGCAACGCGTCCATTGAGCAAGTGATATGCAACGGCGGTACGGCGGGGCGCCTCTACAAGCGCTATCTGCAGGAGCGGACGGGCCTGCCCGCTGTCGTATTGCCGTCAACAAGTCCCGCTAACGCGGCATGGCGCCTGGAGCGCCTTGTTGAGCGCTGGGGTAGCGCCACGACCTGGACCCTCTGACTTCCTCCCATGGGGATGGGCTCGTTTCGCGAGATTTTTTCTTTCCCGGGGCAGGTTCGAGGTTCGATTTTATTGCGGTGAGAACGGGGGGCGAGACGCGCCCCCGGCCTTTTTGTGCGTAATGGTTTCCGGTTGATAGTTGCGTACGTTGCCAACGTCAAATTGCCCTATCGGACGGTTGAAGATGCCATTTTCTACGAACCAAGGCTACACAGAGTTTTGCAATTGTATATCGAGATTAAGCAATGGCGGAATTAGTTAAATTGCAATTCACCTTCGGGACTCGATTTGCTCTATGTTGCAAGCTGTCTTGTCAGATTTGTCTCTCGGGATATGCCGAGAGCCGTCCGATAGTCAGCTGGCGTCAGCCCCGTGTCTTCTTTGAACTTGCGATAGAAGAATGACATGTTGTCGTATCCGACCTGCTTTCCTATTGCCGTCACGGCAAGGTCGGTATTTGCGAGCAGCGCCTTGGCAATGGAGATTCTTTGCCTCTGTTGTAACTTGTTGAAGCTGTCTCCCGTTTCGCGCTTGAGCATGCGTGAGAGGCTGTCGGGCGCCATGCCAAAATGTTCTGCGGCTCCTTTAAGGGTGCAGCATGAATATTCTTTTTCTATATATGTGAGTACTTCGAGTGCGGGATTTTGCCCGTGTGACGCGTTGGTGATGTCGCTTTCGTAGACGTTGGCAAGCTCGGCCACGATGGTTCCAAAAAGAGCTTGAAGCATGTTCTTACTGTACCGGCTCGGCTCCATCCACTCACAGAGAAATTCCTTCATAAAAAGCGATAGCCGCCGGCTTTGATCGGAATGGAATAGAACGTAGCCGTCATGTGCGCGGCCCTTTGAAATGGAATTGGCAAAAAACGATCCCACGATGCTTCCGCATTCGAGCTGAGAGAAGAAACTCGGAGTCATACCGCCCTTACTGAACTTGATAACGATCAAGATGTCGTTTTCGCCCAAGGGAAGCGTCGTGTGCACGGTGTCTGAGTCCACGATGAGCATCTGTCCCCGTTTGAGTGTGAAGGTTGAGCCGTTAACGATTTCGGTCGCAGAGCCGTCATACATATAAGCAAGTTCAATTTCATCTTGGCGATGCAGGGGATATTTCCTAAAACGCGAGTGACGCTTGATGAAGAAGCCCGCAACTACATGCTGGGGCGCAACTGCAGCAGAACGGGGGATGCCATCTGCCTCCTCAACCGATGAGTACGGTGTTACCTGGTTGGGGTCTATGCCCCGCTTGTAGAGCTTCTCGTGTGCGCTGAGCTGCCTCAGCTGGGCATCCAACTGCTCTGGTGTCATTGCCTGCCTTTCTCTCAACGGCTTTCGATGGTATTCATCATAGTGTCGGAAATGGATATATCAATCAAAGGATGTGGTTATACCGTTTATCCGAATGTAACTACCGTCTGCCGATGAGCAGGCAAAACTAAAGGTGCGTTACTCAGCTCATTTCAGTCGAATATAGGGGATTACCTGCGGAAATAAAAATAATTATAAACAGTCTGATTCGGTCAATCTTCAACATGTTTTGGTTATGTTGCATCAGTTTCTGAGCTGTTAGTTTTAAGTCAATGTCCAAGGGGGACATGAGGCCTCATAACAGCGTGGAGTTCTTGCACCCGGACCGGTCATAGGGCGCCGTGCAAACCACCAACGATATTCCGAAGGGAGCATTCATGGCTAAAAAAGACTATCCGGCGATTGCGTCGTCAGTTGTCGAGCTTGTAGGCGGCAAAGACAACATTTCTTCTGTCAAGCACTGCATTACCCGCCTGCGCTTTGTGCTTAAGGACCAGGACAAGGCCAAGACTGACGATATCAAGGCCGTTTCGGGCGTCGTGGACGTTGTTATCGGCAACGGTCAGTATCAGGTTGTTATCGGCCCCGACGTTGAGGATGCATTTGACGAGGTCATCAAGCTGCTCGGCGCCGGCTTTGATGGCGGCGCGGTTGCCGCCGAGTCTGAGGACGAGGGTAAAAAGGGCAGCATTGTTGAGCGTGCTGCCGACCTGGTTTCGAGCATCTTCATGCCTTGCCTGGGCGGCATGGCGGGTGTCGGTTTGCTGCGCGCTCTGCTGGTCGTCTTTACCAACACTGGTCTCATGAGCGCGGACTCCGGTGCGTATCAGATCCTGTACGCGGCTTCCGATGCCTTTATGTATTTCCTGCCGCTCGCGCTTGCCATCACGGCGGCCGATCGCTTCAAGACCAATAAGTTTACGGCGTTTGCCGTAGTCGGTGCGCTCGTGTATCCCGCGATTACCAAGGCCTATTCGGACGGCGCGGCGCTCGACTTCTTCGGTCTGCCGGTCAACCTTATGAACTATGGTCAGTCCGTGCTGCCGGCGCTCCTCACCGTCTGGGTGCTCTCCAAGCTTGAGCATGTGGTGAGCAAGTTCATGCCTAAGTCGCTGCGTTTTATGCTTGTGCCCACCATCTGCGTCGCCGTCATGGTCCCTGTCGAGCTTATCGCGATCGGCCCGGTCTCCATGGTCATCGGTAACGTCTTTGCCGACGCCTTCATGGTTGTCTACAACCTGGCACCGCAGGTCGCTGCCTTTATCTACGGCTGTCTGTATCCCTGTCTGATCATCTTTGGTGCCCACTGGGCGCTCGTTCCCATCGCCATGAACAACTATGCCGTGCTCGGCTATGACTGGCTCATGCCGCTCGGTTTTGGCTGCACGTACGCTATTGCTGGCGCCACCCTGGGCGTCATGCTCAAGACCAAATTCAAGCCCCTCAAGGAGCTCGCTGGCACCAATGCCGTCGTTGCCGTCTTTGCCGGCATTACCGAGCCCGCCATCTACGGTGTTCTTCTCAAGTACAAGCGTCCGTTTGTGTGCGCCTGCCTCTCTGCCGGTGTTGGCGGCGTGATTATCTCCATCGCTGGATTCCAACGTCTGGCCCAGGTTGGTCTCAACCTCTTTACCATCCCGGCCCTGGCTATGTTCCCTGGCGGCTGGAGTGTCCCGGTCTGCGTCGTGTTGAGCTTTGTCCTCTCCGTTGCGCTCACGTACTTCTTTGGCTTTAACGACAAGATGCTGTCCGAAGCCGATAAGAAGGCCCAGCAGGCCGAACTTGATGCGGCGTAGCCGACGCGCCCCAAACGATCGGTAGGTAGGCGGCGCGGGCCGCGGTGCAGGGGCGCCGCGGCCGGTCGCCTCTTTCTGTTTTCCAATCAACCGAAAGGATGATCCATGCCATTCGATTCGCTCTACCCGCGCACCACGGTAACCCGCCGTATCCAGGTACTCGACGGTACGTGGGATTTTGCCTTTGACCGCGAAAAGGTGGGCGAGGAACTGGACTGGCCTGCTAAGGGCCTTGTTGATGCTGTCGACATGCCGGTTCCGGCGAGCTTTGCCGATATCTTCACCGATAAGGAGAGCCGCGAGTTCTGCGGTGACGTGTGGTATGCACGTCGCATTTTTGTTCCGGGCGAGTGGCACGACGGCAATGTCGATATACGCTTTGACGCCGCCACGCATCGAGCGACGGTCTACCTCAATGGCACGGAGCTGGCGGAGCACGAGGGCGGGTTTACGCCGTTTTGCGCCCATGCCAACGATGCCGTGCGCTGGAACGACTGGAACCTGCTCGTTGTCAAGGTTAACAACGAGTTGAGTCATGAATCGCTGCCCCTCGGCCGCGTCAAAGAGCTGCGTGATGGCACGCGCATCAACCAGCCTTACTTTGATTTCTTCAACTATTCCGGTCTTCAGCGCAGCGTGCGCATGGTCTATACCCCGGCTGAGCGCATCGAGGACATGACCGTGGTGACCGAGTCGGTTATCGATGGTACGGCATACGTGCACTACGAGGTTACTACCAATGGGTCGCACGAGGTTGAGCTGACGGTCGCCGATGAAGACGGGAACGTGGTCGCACAAAAGCGCGGCACTTCTGGCGGCATTGAGATCGAAGACGCGCATCTTTGGAATCTGCGCGCTGCCTACCTCTACACCTTTACGGTGCGAATTGTGGACGGCGACAAAGTTGTCGACGAATACTATGAGCAGATTGGCTTGCGTACGGTTTCGATCGATGGCCGCGATTTTCTGCTTAATGGACATCCCGTCTATCTCAAAGGCTTTGGTCGCCACGAGGATAGCCCGATTCACGGCAGAGGGTTTGACCCCGTGGTTGCCCGCCGCGACTTTGAGCTCATGAAGTGGATGGGCTGCAATTCCTTCCGCACGAGCCATTACCCGTATGCGGAGGAAGAGCTTCAAGAGGCAGATCGCGAGGGCTTCCTGGTGATCGATGAGGTCGCGGCCGTAGGCTTTTTGGTTTCGACGCAGAATTTCGACGATGCCACCAAGACTTCTGTTTCTAAGACGCTCTTTGATCTTCCCGGCATCGAGAAAACGCTTGAGGTCCATAAACAGGCAGTACGCGAGCTTATCGAGCGCGATAAGAACCATGCGTGCGTTTGCGCTTGGAGTCTTTTCAACGAGCCGGATTTCTCGACCGAGGGGAGCCTTCCGTACGCGACGGAGATTTTCGACCTTGCTCGCAAGCTTGACCCGCAGAAGCGTCCTCGTTCCTACACCAATGTCACGCGTTGTCGTGCCGGTATCGACAAGTGCACGCACTTGGCCGACTTTATGATGCTCAACCGTTATGACGGCTGGTACGTGTCTCCCGGCCCCGAGATCGAGGATGCACGCGAGATTCTGATCGAGGAGATGCATAAGTGGGAGAAGCTTGAGCCCAACAAGCCGTTCTTCTTTACCGAGTACGGATGCGACACCATGGCCGGCGTTCACAAGCTGCCGAGCGTGATGTGGAGCGAGGAGTATCAAGTCGAGTATTTCAAGATGCAGCACGAGATCTTTGACATGTTTGACTGGGTAGTGGGCGAACAACCCTGGAATCTGTGCGACTTCCAGACAGTCGAGGGCAAGATGCGTGTCGACGGCAACAAAAAAGGTGCGTTCACCCGTGACCGTCAGCCCAAGGCCGTGGCGTTTTTGCTGCGTGAGCGTTGGTGCAACAAGGCAGATTACGTGGACGGCTTTGATCCGCGCGCGATGCGATAGGAGAGAGCATGGCAAAGCTATCCGATTGGAAAAACCAGACAGAAGAGCTCCGGCGCATGGGCGTGAAGCTACCCCAATGCGATACTGACACAATCAAGGCTACGGGTTGGGAGCAGCCCAGGTGGATCCATTTTGGCGCCGGCAACCTCTACCGAGCCTTTCATGCCGCAATAGCCCAGGAGCTTGCCGACCAAGGCAAGCTCGACCGCGGCGTCGTGGTGTCAGAGACCTTTAGCCCCTCTACGCTCGTTGAAGTCTTTGCGCCTTACGGGTATAACGGCCTGCAGGTAATCATGAATGCCGATGGGACTCTTGACGAGCGCGTGATCGCCGTCAATGCGGGCGGCGTATTTGCAAACCCTCAGTGTCCTGAGGACTTGGCTCGCGCCGAGCGCTACTTTGAGAGCCCCGAGCTTGAGATGGCAACGTTTACCATCACCGAGAAGGGTTATGGGCTGCGCGATGCGCGCGGCGAATTGTTGCCCCACGTCGCCGCCGAGCTCGAGGCCGGTCCGGAGGGCGCTGCGAGCACGATGGGTATTGTCTGCCGTCTGCTTTGGGCGCGCTACCGCGCCGGTGCAGCGCCGATCGCTATGGTTTCGACCGACAATTTCTCGCAAAACGGGCGGCGGTTTAAGGAGGCAGTGCTCGCGGTTGCGCGTGGTTGGTTCGATTGCGGCCATGTCGACCAAGGCTTTATCGATTACCTCGACGATGAGGCGCGTGTGAGTTTTCCCTGGTCCATGATCGACCGCATCACGCCCAACCCATCACCCGAGACGGCTGCGGCGCTTGCCGAGCAGGGTTGGGAGGACTTGTCGCTCATGCCCACGGACGGTCCTGCGTTTGCTGGCTTTGCCAACACCGAGGCGGCGCACTACCTGGTTATCGAGGACTCCTTCCCCAACGGGCGCCCTGAACTCGAGGCAGCAGGCGTCATCATGTGCGATCGCGAGACAGCTGAGCGGGCCGATACCATGAAGGTTACGGCCTGTCTCAACCCGCTACACACATGCCTTGCGGTCTTCGGATGCCTCATGGGCTATGACCGCATCTGGAAGGAGATGGAGGACTCGCGTCTGGTCGCGCTTGTAAAACATCTAGGCTACGACGAGGACTTGCCCGTAGTGGTCGATCCGGGCGTGATTGACCCACGTGACTTTATCGATGAGCTCGTGGGACAACGCCTTCCTAATCGCAGCCTTCCCGATGCGCCGCAGCGCATTGCAACGGATACATCCCAGAAGGTCGGCATTCGCTTTGGACACACCATCTGCTCCTATCGAGACCGGGGTTTCGATGTCGCAAACCTTACCTATATTCCATTGGCAATCGCCGGATGGCTGCGCTATCTCCTGGGCATCGACGATGCGGGTAACGATTTTGAGCTGAGCCCCGATCCTTTGCTGCCCGAGCTTACCGAATGCGTCAGCTCACTCACTCTGGGCGTGTGCGATGCGTCGGTCATTCATGATGCCGTATCGCCCATCCTTTCCAACGCCGAGATTTTTGGGCTTGATCTTTACGAGGTGGGCTTGGGCCGCAAAGTTGAGCATTTTTTGGCAGAGATGCTCGCTGGCCCGGGCGCTGTTGCCGCAACCATAGATATATATTGCAAGTAAGGAGGCAGAACTATGGAACTCACGTTTCGCTGGTACGGTCCCAAAGAAGAGAAAATCACATTGGAGCAAGTGCGCCAGATTCCGGGTGTGCGCGGCATCGTCGGTACGCTGTTCGACATCCCCGCGGGTGAGGTTTGGCCTCGTGGGCGCATTCACGCGCTTCGCAAGATGATTGAACACAACGGCCTGACGCTTAAAGTGATCGAATCCGTCAACATTCATGACGACATCAAGATCGGCTTGCCCACGCGCGATCAATACATAGAGAACTACAAGGAAACGATTCGCAACCTCGCTGCCGAGGGCGTCAAGGTCATCTGCTATAACTTCATGCCGGTGTTTGACTGGGTCAAGAGTGACTTGGACTACCGCTTGCCCGACGGGTCGTCAACGCTGGCCTTTATCAAGAAGAATATCCCCGATGACCCGCAGGAGATTATCGACACGGTTGCTCACGGTTCCGGCGATTTTACGCTGCCCGGCTGGGAGCCCGAGCGCTTGGCGCAGGTAAAGGGTCTTGTTTGAGGCCTATCGAGATATCGATGAGGATAAGCTACGCGAGAACCTCGTCTACTTCCTCGAGGCTATTATGCCCACCTGCGAGGAATGCGACGTCAAGATGGCTATTCATCCTGATGACCCGCCCTACTCCATGTTTGGCCTTCCGCGAATCATCAAGAACCGCGAGGACCTCGACTGGCTCTGTCGCACTGTCGATACGCCCTATAACGGCATCACGCTCTGCTGCGGTTCGATTGCCGAGGAGCCTGGAAACGATGTCTATTCCATACTTTCCGAGTTTACGCAGCGTGGGCGTATTCACTTTGTGCATATGCGCAATATCAAGTACATCGCGCCCGAGAACTCCGCTAACAAGGATTTCTACGAGGCGCCTCACCCGAGTGAATGCGGCTCGCTCGACATGTATCGCATGATGAAAGCTCTCCATGACAACGGTTTTGAGGGCTACATTCGCCCCGACCACGGTCGCATGATCTGGGATGAAACAGGGCGTCCAGGCTACGGTCTCTATGATCGCGCCTTAGGCATCGCCTACATTAACGGCATGTGGGAAGCGCTTGAGAAGGCTGGTTTTGTCGACAAAGGACAGATATAGTCCACCGCATTTGATTACTTATGGGTACGGAGCTTTGCTCTGTACCCGTTTTTGAAAAGGTATAGATCATGCTTTTAAATGATGACTTTTTACTCGCTACACCATTGGCCCGCAAGCTCTATCACGACCATGCCGAGCACATGCCCATTATCGATTACCATTGCCATTTGGATCCCCAGCAGATTTGCGAGGACAAGCGTTTCGATGACCTCACTCGGCTTTGGATTTGCGATGAGGGGGCGGGTGACCACTACAAGTGGCGTCTCATGCGTGCAAATGGCGTGCCGGAGCGTCTGATCACGGGGGATGGAGAGCCGTATGACAAGTTTCTTGCCTACGTTCATACTATGGAACGCGCATACGGTAATCCACTCTACGAGTGGAGCCATTTGGAACTGAGACGAGCATTTGGGATCGATCTCACAATTTGCGGAAAGAATGCCGCCGAGATTTGGGAGCGCGCAAACGCGAGAATCGCAGAATCCGATTTTTCAGCTCGGGGCCTGATGCGCTTATTTGACGTGCACTGTGTTTGCACTACGGATGATCCCGTGAGTGACCTTTCCTGGCATCGGAAGATGCGCCAGTCTGCAGGTGCTGCTATGGTGCTTCCGACGTTTAGGCCCGACGGCCTGATGGGAATCGATAAGCCAACGTTTTCCGAGTATCTTGAGCAACTATCCAGTGCCGCGGGACTGGAGGTTGCAACTTGGGATGCGATCAAGGAGGCCGCTTCGGGGCGCGTCGGATACTTCCATGCCCAGGGTTGTCGTCTGGCCGATCACGGCATGAACTCCTTTAGGTTTGCTTGGGCGGACGATAGCGGGCTCCAGAGAATCGTTGACAACGCATTGTGCGGAAAGACGTTGTCGCAAGAAGACGTTGATGCGTACCAGACGGCGTTGACGCTTCATCTGATGGGGGAGTATGAACGTCGTGGATGGGCGCTCCAATTGCATATGAATTGCCTGCGTAACGCAAACTCTTCCGGATATATGTCCGTAGGCGCGGATGCGGGATTTGACTCATGCGGTGATCAGGCGGGGTTTGTTTCCGAGCTTGCAAGCTTGCTCGATGCGGCTAATGGGGAAGGAACACTTCCAAAAACCATTCTCTATTCGCTGGACGAGAGCCAATGGATGGGCCTGGCGACGCTGATGCAGTCCTTCCAGGGAGGGTGTCGCCAAAAGCTGCAGTTGGGGTGCGCATGGTGGTTCCACGATGCGTTCGATGGCATCAGGAAGCAACTGAGCGTGTTTGCGCAGGAGAGCCTGCTTGGCAATTTCACTGGCATGTTGACTGATTCGCGTAGCTTTTTGAGCTATCCACGACACGAGTATTTTCGTCGCGTGCTCTGTGGCCTGCTTGCCGAGTGGGCGGAGCAGGGTCGCGTTCCGGATGACGAGGAGTGCCTGGGCAAGTTGGTGGAGGATATCTCTTACAACAATGCGCGCAGCTATTTTGGCTTTGACCTGAATCGCTAGGGGCCATATTGTTGCCTGGCGTGATTTGCTCGACCTGGCTAAAGTCGCCATCGGCAAAGAGGGCGGACTTAACCATCCGGGTACCGCCGCGGGCAATACTATTCTTGTCGCAGAGGTGCTCCTCGATGTTTCCCGAGGAGGATTAACGACTCGCTAACCGCAGTGCCTTGTGGCTAAGCGCCAAAGCCAGGCGGGGATTGCCTGTTTGGCGGTGATGATGCCGTCCGGGTCAAAGTCCGAGATGTCGCCGCCGCCGAGCAGCTGCGCGTGCTCAACCGAGCAGCCCATGCGCACGGCGCCCACCAGCTTATCCATCGCTTCGGAAAACGGCCGACGCAGGAGCCCCATGCGTGGGGAATGACGAAGCGCCGCGATGCCGCTGCCGGTGTAGGCGATAACGCCGCCGCACCACGTTAGCCTGCGGAGTTCGCAAGCTTGGCGTAGACGCTTGATGAGCATGCGTGCCCCTTCGCTGCGCTCATAGGCGGCCCGGACGACAACATAGACGCGCGTTTCCGTGCCCCCAAGGCAATCAAGCGCCTGCCCTACGACGCTCATCGCCTCATCATCAAAGGCATCATCAACAGCGAGCACCATGCCATCGACTACACCGGTGTCATTTGCCTTCAAGTCGACCGGGCGGGGGAGCACGGTGCCGGAAAGCTGTGCATAGGCGGCGATGGCATCCTGCAGGTCCCAGAGCAAAAACTCAAGATCGGCGCTATCGGGAATACTGATATACGCAATGGTCTGCAGCGTTTTGGGCTTATCGCCGCGCGCGGTCGTCTCCATGCCGCCTCCTTTCCGGTTGGTTTCCGTTTAGGTTACACCGTCTGGCGGCGCCTCGCCGCGCTATCCTAGTGCAACCCTTACGAAAGGAACGCTATGCGTCTGCCCATGAATACCTCGCTTGCCACGCTCAAGCCCTCCGGCATCCGTCGGATTAACGCGCTCGCTGCCCAGCACCCAGGTTGCATTGCGCTCGCGCTCGGCGAGCCCGATTTTCCTACACCCGATGTGATTAGCGCCGAGGTGACCGCCGCGCTGGGCCGCGGCGACACGCACTATCCGCCCAACAACGGTCGCCCCGCCCTGCGCGAGGCGCTGTCTGCCTACATGGGGGACGCGGGCCTTACGTTTTCGGCCGACGAGGTCATCCTGACCGACGGCGCGACCGAGGCCCTGTCGGCAGCATTCATGGCTATGCTCAACCCCGGCGACGAGGTCATTATCCCCACGCCGGCCTTTGGCCTGTACGAGAGCATTGTCGTGGCCAATCACGCCAAAGCGGTCTTTTTGGATACGGAGCCTGCGCAATTCCAGATTGACGAAGGTGCTCTTCGTGCTTGCGTGACACCGGCGACCAAGGCTATCGTCATCTGCTCGCCCAACAATCCCACGGGCTGCATCCTCAACGCGGCATCGCTCGACGCCGTGGCGCGCGTGGCAGACCAGGCGGGCATCTACGTGGTCTGCGACGACGTGTACAACCGTCTGGTCTACGTGGATGGCTACGAGCGCTTTGCCCAGCGCCACCCGGAGCTACGCGAACAGACAGTAGTCATCGAGAGCTTCTCCAAACCCTGGGCCATGACCGGCTGGCGCTTGGGCTGGCTTGCGGCCGCAGAGCCCGTCATTGCCGAGATCGCAAAGGCCCATCAATATCTAGTATCGAGCGCCGTTTCCTTCGAGATGGACGCCGCAGCGCGAGCTCTGACCGTCGACCCAACCCCCATGCTCAAAGTCTACCGAGCCCGCCGCGAACGCGTGCTCGCAGCCTTAGACACCATGGGCCTCGACGTAGTGGAACCAGCCGGCGCCTTCTACGCCTTCCCCAGCATCAAACAGTACGGCCTAACAAGCGAAGCCTTCTGCATCAAAGCCATCAAAGAGGCAAACGTAGCCCTAGTCCCGGGCGACTGTTTCGGCACCGAAAGCCACATCCGCCTCAGCTACTGCGTCTCCGACCAAGATCTGGACGAAGGCCTCCGCCGCCTGTCCACCTTCGTTTCGACCTTGTAGTCCTCAGGGATGCAATACATCAGCCCACCGACTTAAGGATTATGAGTGGGGGCGTCAGCCAACGAAAACCTGGGCTGCCCAAAGTCAACGCAGGCACGCGCCGCCGAAGGCCAGGCGCAAGGTTTT
>CWGT01000014.1_pt1 | contig 13579 bp, 9 predicted proteins | sample 705021 | NCBI WGS metagenome assembly CWGT01 (sample SAMEA3735911, study PRJEB9488) | human gut metagenome | biome: ENVO:mammalia-associated habitat; material: ENVO:feces | place: Malawi | collected 2009-02-27 | reverse complement strand
AAGTTGCGGTGGAATACGGACTGTTTTGCCTGGAATTAGGCAGATTTAGACCGTATTTCACCGCAACTCATAGTGGGATGGCGGTTGGCGATCTACCCTTGGGTAACCAATCGGTACCCGATACCCACGTGCGTTTGGATATAGCGCGGATGTGCGGGGTCGGACTCGATCTTCTTACGCAGCGTGCCCATAAAGACACGCAGGCTCGCCAGGTCGCTCTTAGTTGCCGTGCCCCAAATCTCGTGCAAGATAAACTGGTGCGTCAGCACCTTGTCGGCGTTATGGGCCAACAGGCACAGCAACTTGTACTCGATCGGCGTCAGGTGCAACTCCTCGCCATCCATCGTGGCGATGCCGGCATCAAAATCGATATGCAGCTCACCGGTATCGAACGAGCCCTCGGACGCACCCATGCCAACCTGCGCATACGAGAGGCGCCTGAGCGTCGTGCGAATACGAGCGAGCAGCTCCTCGACCGAAAACGGCTTGGTCAGATAGTCGTCGACGCCGGCATCGAGCGCGCGAATCTTGTCCGCGTCCTCGCTGCGCGCCGAGACCACGATGATCGGCATGCCCGACCATGCGCGCACCGACTCCACCACCTTGACGCCGTCCATATCGGGCAGACCCAGATCGAGCAGTACAATGCTCGGTGCCTGCGACGAGGCGGCGGCGATGGCGGCATGGGCGGTCTCCACAGCCATATGGCGCAAGCCGTGCGCCTCGAGCGCGGCAACGATAAGATTGCGGACGGCGGGGTCGTCCTCAACGACCAAGATGAGCGGTTTTACGGCAGAGTTCGGCACAGCGCTACTCCTTATCAAACGAAACGTCGGCGGCGGGAAGCTCAATCGTAAAGACCGAACCGTGCGGGTCCGCCGCGGCAACCTCTATGCTACCGCCATGTGCCAGCGCAATGGAGCGGCAGAGCGAAAGACCCAGGCCCACGCTGCGGTGGCTGTCGGCAAGACCGTGGTTGGCGGTGTAGAACGACTCAAAGATGCGCTCGCGATCCTCGGGCGCAATGCCCGGGCCGTCATCGGCCACCGAGCACGCCACGCATCCATCGTCGACGCCAATCGAAATCACGATATGCGAGCCTGCGGGCGTATAGGTGATGGCGTTATTCACCAGATTCACCACCAGCTGCACCATCAGACGCGCATCGACATTGACCAGCGCCGGCTCATCACACGCCACCACTTTAAGGTCGTGCTCGCGCACGGCCGGGTTCACATGGCGCAGCGCCTCCTCGACGATATCGTCCATGAGCTCGAGCGTCGTTGACAGATGCATGCCGCCGCCTTCGAGTTTGGTGATGGCGAGCAGGTTCTCGACGGTGGCGTTGAGCCATTGCGCATCAGAGCGAATGGACAGCAGCATGCTGCGGCGCGTCTGGGCATCGAGCACCGCAGTGCCGGTCGAGCCCTGGTCGAGCAGCACATCGGCGTTACCCGAGATACTGGTGAGCGGCGTGCGCAGATCATGCGAGATGGAGCGCAGCAGGTTGGCGCGCAGCTGCTCGTTCTTGGCGAGCACCGCCGCCTCCTCGCGGGCCTCCATGGCGCGGGCACGATCGAGTGCCAGCTCGCCTTCGCTCACGATAGCATCGGCAAGAGTCCGCTCCTCGGAGGACAGAGCATCGGACTCGGCGACAATAGCGAGCACCCCCACCACCGAGGCGGGATCGCCCGCACGTACCATGGTGTCGCCCGAGCGCACCGTCAGGTATATACCGTAGAACGCCGAGCCACCAAAGGTGGCGTCGAGCGGTGTTCCCACGTAGACCGAAGCCGAGAGCAGCGGCGGCATCTGGGGTGCCAGCTGATGCAGCGACGCGGCATCGCCCACGGCCGTATACGTCGCGCGCGGCAGCAGGTCATCGCCCTCGGCGTCGGCGCTGTACCACACGACCGGACAGCCCGAAAGACGCGCCAGCTGCGTAGCCACAGCATGCACAATCTGCTGCTCGTCGGCGCAGCGCTGCAACATGCGATTGGTCTCGAGCACCATCTGCGTGCGGCGATCGCTTGCCGCGGCCTGCGCCAGGGCGCGGCGCAGGGCCAGAGCGATCGAGCTTGACACGAGCGAGACCACGAACATGATGAAAAACATGCCCGGATGGATGTGGTCGATAAGCGTTAAGGAATAACGTGGCTCGATAAACAAAAAGTTGTAGAGCGAAACGGCGGCGGCAGAGCTCAGCAGACAGTACAGGCGGCTCCAGGTAAAAAATGCGCACAGCTGCACCGCAAGCACATACACAATCATGATGCTCGGGGCAAGACCGGGGCGGTCGAGCACCGCGCCGACAACCGTCGCGGCCGCGAGCAACCCCGCCACCACGCAGGTGTCGTACAGAGGGCCGCGCCGCGTCTGCGTCGAGCGCCTCCACCAAAAACTGTCGGCAAGATCGCCATCCGAGCGAACATCCATCGACACCGCGCCCTCCCTCAAAAACAAAAACCACCACGAAGGGGACAGGCACCTTTGTGGTGGTTTTCCCTCGTGGTGGTTCCTAGTGTAAAGCCTTTACAACCTGCGGTCGCTAGACAAACAGCACGTGCGCGAGCAGGGCACATACGCACGCTGCGGCAAATACCAACGCCACAACTGAGATCACGCGATCGGCAATATCCATGTTGGCTCGGTTCGTAAAGAACTGGTCCTCGGCGGCGTCGATACCCGCCTCGCGCACATCAAGTGTCCTTGCATCCATGTTTACCTCCCCGGCTTTCATTTCATCCATCGATGATCAACTCCGTGTAGCCCGCTGGCGACTACGGGCGCTCGTTGGGAGCCAGGCGCTGCATCTTGTTCACGGCCTTGAACTTGGTGAACAGCGGCACGTACTCAAAGCTCACGTTGGAGTTCTCTAGGCCGTACCAACGCGCGGGCGTGCCGGCGGCGCGGCGGATGATGTACTTGAGCGTAATGGCCGTGCGCTCGCTGGGCTCCACGTCGCTCTCGGGCGCCAGCAGCTTGCGGATCATGACGAACTTGAACGTACCGATGTTGCCCGGGTCCTTGTAGACCGAGTAGTCGTGCTTTTGCGGCGGCAGCTCACCGGTGGCGGCAAGGTCCTGAACGACCTGACGCAGGTAAGCATTGACGCGCTGGTTGACCTTATAGCCCAGGTACAGATGCACGCGGAAGACGTAGTCGGTATCGAACGTCTCGACCGAATAGGCAAACGTATACGGCTCGTCCATGGTCTCGACGTTCACGAACCACCAGGCGCGAGCGCGCTTGGGGTGCTTGTCCAAGATCGAGTAGACGATATCGCGGTCGATATAGTCGGTGTTAGTGTCCTTGGTCAGGTACACGATGTTGTCGCTCAGGCGCTCGTAACGGTCGTCGTCGCGCAGGCGCTTGAGCTGCGGCAGGTAGCTGCGCAGCGGCAGCAGCGTAAACTGGCGCTGCTCGACCGCCGTGCCGTTGTACCAGCACACCATGATGCTCATGATGAGCGCGGCCATAAGGATGGTGAAGTAGCCGCCATGGAAGAACTTGGTGAGCGAGCTCACAAAGAAGAAGCCCTCGAGCATGAGGAAGAATGCGACGAAGATCCACGGCGCAACCTTGAGCTTGCGCTCCACGTGCAGATAGAAGAAGAGCAGCAGCGTCGTGCACATCATGGTGAGCGTAATGGCCAGACCGTATGCGGCCTCCATGTGCGCCGAGTTCTGGAACAGCAGCACCACGATGACGCAGCCCACGAGCATGACGTTGTTGACCATGGGGATGTAGAGCTGGCCCTTGGTCTCGGCAGGATAGAAGACCTGCATGTGAGGCATGAGGTCCAGGCGGCTGGCCTCGGATACCAGCGAGAAGGCGCCGGTGATGAGAGCCTGCGAGGCAATGATGGCCGCGACGGTGGAAAGGCCGACGGCAAAGGGACGCAGGCCCGGGGCGAGCATCTGGTAGAAGGGGTTGAGGTCGGCGATACCCATGAGCTCCGGGTTGCCGGCGTTGTTGATGAGCCACGCGCCCTGGCCCATGTAGGACAGCAGCAGGCAGCACTTAACGAACGGCCAGGTAGCGTAGATATTGCCGCGCCCCACATGGCCCATGTCGGAGTAGAGCGCCTCGGCACCGGTGGTGGCGAGGAAGCAGCTGCCCAAGATCATGATGCCCGCATGGTTGTTGGGGCTCAGCAGAAAGCCGATGCCACGCAGCGGATTGAGGCACAGCAGCACCGTGGGATGCTGAAGGACAAAGAACAGGCCCGTACCGCCCAGGAACAAAAACCACAGCGTCATGATGGGACCAAAGGCGCGGCCGATCTTGGCCGTGCCGATGCGCTGCACCAAGAAGAGTACGATGATGATGGCGAGCGTGATGGCGACAACGCGGCCCTGGTCGTCACCGAGCACGGCATGAACCGCCGGGATGGTGCGTAGACCCTCGATAGCCGTAGTCACGGTAACGGCAGGCGTGAGGATGCCATCGGCGAGCAGCGCGGCGCCGCCCAGCATAGCGGGGATGATGAGCCACTTGCCACAACGCTTGACCAGGCTGTACAGGGCAAAGATGCCGCCTTCACCGTGGTTGTCGGCGCGAAGCGAGATCAGCACGTACTTGACGGTCGTCAGCAGCGTGACCGTCCACACGACAAGGGAGAGCGCGCCGAGCACGAACTCCTCCGTGACGCTTCCGATGCCGCCGTTGCCGGCGACGAGCGCCTTGGTTACATACATGGGGCTGGTGCCGATATCGCCATACACCACGCCCAGCGTGACGAGCATCGCCGAGATGCTCACAGGAATCGCAGCGTGCGAAGCTGCCTCCTTGGCCTTTTGTTCCATAAGCCGGTTTCCTCCCAACTTTAACGTTCGAGGGGATTATAGGTAATCGGCCCATGTTTGCATGGCACCGTTTTCCCAGCTAGACAAACATTTATACGGCCTTTAGGTCACCGCGGTGATATGGGATGCGACAAAGGGACAGTCCCTTTGTCGCATCCGTCATTTTCCAAGCCAGTTTTTGAACCACCATTCCATGGAGCGGCCCATCTCGGCCATAAAGGGACTGGTATGTTTGCGGGTGTAGATATCCACCACGCGCTCGCCCACCTCGCGGGCGTGCGGGCGAAACATCGCATCCATCTCGGCCACCTGCGCATCCATAGTCGCGGTATCCGCACGGCGGTAGCGCTCCTCGTGCACCAGGTTCACCACGGGATGCGCGATCGCCGGACGCTCCTTTCGGGGCGTGCCGATGATGAGCATCGACAGCGGCATGGTATAGGGCGGCAAATCCAGCAGCGCGGCAACTTCCTCGGCGTTCTCGATGACATCGCCGATATAGCAGCTCCCCAGTCCCAGGGCCTCGGCGGCAACCACGGCGTTTTGGGCGGCGATCACGGCATCCTGCGCCGCGATGGCAAAGTCGCCCAGACCCGGCGCACGACGGGGCGACTTGCCCGCGCGCTCTACAAACTCGGGCTCAAAGCAGCCCACATGCTCAAACAGATCGATCCACTTGGCATAGTCGACTACAAATATAAGTGCCCAGGGCGCCTTGGCGATCATGGGCTGATGGTCGCACAGGTCGGCCAGACGGTCCAGCCTGGCCTGCTCGCGAATGCTCACGATGGAATACATCATCATGGCGCCCGCCGACGGTGCGCGACTCGCCGCATGTAAGATCGCCGCCCGCTGCTCGTCGGTCACCGCTACGGGACGGTCGTTGTCATCGCGCGCAAAAGCGCGCGTGGACGAACGGTGCTCCAAAATGTCCAGCACCGCATTGCCCGTAGTCTCGACCGGATAGCCGCACGTATCCACGACCGCAGCTCCGTCGCCGCCCACGTCCGCCTTGCAACCCTGCTCACTCATCGCCCTACCCTCGCCATTTCTTTAAGGAGCCTTTACGTTTCCGTGTAATTCCCGTCCATTATCGCGCAGGTCGCCACTACATTGCGCAACACTGCCACATGCGCGCGTTAATATGGCTGGTTGTGTGCAGCCACCAAATGCGGCGCATAGCTTGGTAACAATCGGGTACCCCCCCCCGCTTTCGTAGGTTTTAAGTTTGTGAGGAGTCTGAGCATGTTTGCAGCCGCTATCTCGCTCGTCGGTCTTGCGGCGACCGTCCACTTTGTTTTATGTGAGATCAAGACCGTCAAGGCACAGTCGGGCACCGTTGCCAAGGGCGCTATCGCCTGGAGCGTCGCCTTCGGTCTGTTCCAGGTCTTTTTGACTATTTGGGGCGCCGTGGGCCTCGTCGCCCAAAACGAGCCGCTCGCCTTTGTGATGCTCATCCTGACCAATGCCATTCTCACCGGCTGCGCTTGGGCCAGCATCGCCCGCGACCGCATCGCCCCGCGCGTTTTCGCGTTCGCTGCTACCGACGCCCCCGCACCCACCGGCAAGCTCGCCCGCCTGCGCGGTGCCTTTGTGGGCCGCCCGCTCGTCGCCGCCGTCTTGTGCCTGCTGCTCGCCGGCGTCTTTGCGCTGCTGGGCATGGAGGTCTCGTCCAACCACGACTTTACCTGGGTCTACCCCCTGTGCATCCTGCTCGAGTGGGCCATCATCACCACGCTCATGACCGGCCTGTTCTTCCTATTCCAGCGCCACGGCGCAGCTCCCGCGGCCCTAGCCTTTGCCCTCTTTATCCTGGGCATTGCCGAGTTCTTCGTCATCACGTTTAAATCCATGCCCATCCAGCCGGGTGACCTTTCGGCCATCTCCACCGCCGCCGCGGTCGCCGGCAACGGCTACACCTTCTCGATCTCGCTGTTCTGCGTGTTGTCCATGGGCTTTACCGCCATCGCCATGCTGCTGTGCGAGTACGCCGGCCTGGCAGCACCGCACCGTCAGAAGGGTGCCGCCAACGCCAAGCGTATGCTGCTCACCAACCTGCTCGTGGCTGTGCTGTGCCTGGGCGGCGTGACCGCACATGTCACGCTCGTCGACTACTACAACACCCTCGGCATCACCGTCTACACCTGGCGTCCGCTCGAGAGCTACTGGCGCGAGGGCTACCTGCCCGCTTTCATTAGCGCAGCGCAGTCCATCAAGCCGCCCAAACCCGCCGACTACTCCGTCGACGATGCCAAGGCCACGCTCAAAAAGTACGCCAAGGCCTACGACAAGTCCGACGCCGCCAAGAGCAACGAGCGCACCGCCGCAAAGGAGCAGTTCGACAGCGAGAAGCCCACGGTCATCGCCATCATGAACGAGACTTTCTCGGACCTATCCATCTACCAGAACATGCACGCCGGCTACGAGGGTCCGCAGTACTTTAAGAGCCTGTCCAACTGCCTCAGCCGCGGCAAGCTCTACGTGAGCGCCTACGGCGGCGGCACCGCCAATACCGAGTTTGAGTTTATGACCGGTAACTCCATGGCCAACCTGGGGTCGGGCGTCTATCCCTATACCATCTACAACATGGAGACGACCGAGAATCTTGCCGAGCAGTTCAAGTCGCTCGGATATTCCACCACGGCCATGCACCCCAACCACGCCACCAACTGGAACCGCGAGAACGTCTATAAGGACTTTGGCTTTGACAAGTTCCTGTCCATCAACGATTTCCAGGGCGCCGATACCCTGCGCGGCATGGTGACCGACCAGGCGACCTACGACAAGATTCTGGAGCTGCTCGACCAGAACGCCGATCCGCAGTTCATCTTCGATGTGACCATGCAGAACCACTCGGGCTACGACACGGGTCTGGTGCCGGTTGACAAGCAGATGCACCTGAATATCGACACGACCGACCTGGACGCTAAGACCGTCGAGGACGGCACGCTCTCCGATGTCGACGAGTATGTCTCGTGCATCGAGCAGTCCGACCAGGCGTTACGCTACTTCCTCAACGCCCTGAGCAAGCTCGATCGCAAGGTGGTCGTGGTGTTCTGGGGCGATCACCAGCCGTTCTTCCCGTCCAAGTTCAATGACAAGTGGTTTACCGGCGAGGACGATGCCACGCACCAGGAACGTCTGTGGCAGACCGACTACATCATCTGGGCCAACTACGACGTTGCCGGTTGCAACCAGACGAGTGAGGTCGACGACCTGTCCACCAACTACCTGTCCACCCAGCTGATGCAGCTGATCGGCGCCCCGCTTTCCGACTATCAAAAGGCGCATATGACGCTGCGCGAGTCGCTGCCCGCCATCAACTCCGTGGGCTACGAGGACGCCAGCCTGCGCTGGGCGCTTTCCTCCAACGTCACCGGTGACGACGCCGCCGCCGCTGCCGCCACCAAGGCACGCGAGGATTACGCCAAGATGCAGTACTACGAGATGTTCCGCGACGGCAAGAACGTGTACACCGAGCACTTCCAGACCGAGGCCAACGAGACCGACCCCAACCTGGCGCCGGGTACAACCAAGATCAAGTAGCAGCACGTCTTAACTGGTTCGTCTGCCCGGGCGGCGCGGAACGTAAGGTTCCCTGCTCGGACAATCCCGCTCGCACGGAGAGCACATTAAGTGCTCTCCGGCTCGTGCGGAACTCGCGATGAACCTTACGTTCCGCGCCGCTCGGGCAGACGCCTCGGTGTTGAGGCGCGGCTTTTCATGAGAGCATCCGCAACATATATAAGTTGAAGGCCACGTCATGTGGCCTTTTTTGCATCCGGAAACCGTGTCCCAGAATTCACGTTCGGAGTGGGATGCAGTTTCCGCTTGAGGGCCTGTTGGGAAAGCGCATCCCACTTCAAGAGTAAATTCCGGGTCGCACTTTCCGCTAAGGCTCTCAACCGGAAAGTGCATCCCATTCCAAGCCTTAATTCCGGGACACAGTTTCCGAGAGCCCGCCCATCCGGAAAGCCCGTCCCACTCTGAATACATCCAGCGAGCGCATGCGAGCGTGCCGTCCAAGACGGCCTCGTCATCGGGGTGATATAAAATGTCACCCCAAACGCTTGCCACGGTTGCACCCACGAGTGTCAAGAAAAAAGCCTCGAGAATTTCGAGGCTTTCACACTTGTATTATAGGACGCTCGGCACCACGAGCAGCGAGCTACTCGCCCAGTACGGCCTTCTTGGCGGCTGCCGCCATATTGTCCAAATCCCCCTTAGTGGGATGGTCCTTTGCGGCGACCCAGTTGTCGAGCAGCAACTTAGCGCGGGCGTTGTCGGGATCCTGCTCGAGCATGGCCTCGTAGCGTTGCTTGACCGCGGGACCCATCTTGCCCTGGCACATTGCCCAGCCCACCAGCTCGGCATCATCGGCCAAATTGGAGGTCACACGATCGATAATCTGCTGGTAATATTTCTGATTGGCACCAAAACCGCAGGTACCAAACAGAAAGACGCGCTTGCCGTGCAAGGCGGAGAGCAACGCCGCGACCGAAGGCGTGCATGCGCCCTTGTCGCACCAAAAACCGACGAGCACCATGTCGGCCGCGCAGGCGCCCTGCGCCTCGAGTGCAACCTGATCTGCATCCGCATCGTCGCTCAACGCCGCGGCATGGACAAACTCGACACCCGCAGCCTGTAGGGCGCGCTTGATCGCGCCCGAAACCATCCTGGTATTACCGCTCTTGCTGTTGACCACCAAAGAGCACGTCATAGTCACGTTGCCTCGTTTCCCCCAAAACTAAAGCCACTAATGCAATTTATTAGATGAATATCTTAGTACTAACGTGGCAGATGTAAACCACCGTCTGCCGATTGATTCATTTGCCCCACGTCTTGCTTACTGGGCGAATTGGCTGCGGTAGAGCTCGGCGTAAAAGCCGCCTGTCGCGAGCAGTTCATCGTGCGTGCCGCGCTCGATAATCTCGCCATCGCGCATTACCAGGATGCAATCGGCGTTGCGAATCGTCGACAGGCGGTGTGCCACGACAAAGCTGGTGCGGCCAGCCATGAGCTCGTCGAATGCCGCCTGCACCTGCAGCTCGGTGCGGGTATCGATGCTCGAGGTCGCCTCGTCCAGCAGCAAGATGGCCGGGTCGGTGAGCATGACGCGCGCGATGCACAGCAGCTGTTTTTGACCCTGGCTAAACGTGCCGCCGCCCTCGCCGATCACCGTATCGTAGCCGCCTGGCAGCTGCACGATAAACTTATGCGCATGAGCGCGCTTGGCGGCCTCGACAATCTGCTCGCGCGTGGCATCGGGGCAACCGTAGGCAATGTTTTCGGCCACCGTGCCCTCAAACAGCCAGGTGTCCTGCAGCACCATGCCAAAGGCGCGGCGCAGGCTCGCACGCGTGTAGTCACGCGAGGAGCGACTATCGACCGCGATGCGCCCAGCATCGATATCGTAAAAGCGTAGCAGCAGGTTGATGAGCGTCGTCTTGCCACAGCCCGTGGGACCGACGAGGGCAATGCGCATACCGGGCTTGGCGTCGATGCAGATATCCTGCAACAGTTTGCGATCGGGCACATAGCTAAAGTCCACATGCTCAAACGAAACCTCGCCCTTCGGGGCGGCGAGTTCAATGGCATCCACAGCGTCGGGCTCCTGTTCGCACGCATCGAGCAACGCGAACATGCGGCGCGCCGAGGCGTACGCGGTCTGGATCTGCGTGATGACGTTCGTGACCTCGTTGAACGGCTTAGTGTACTGGTTGGCGTAGGACAGGAAGATCTGCACGCCGCCCACCGTGAGCGTCGCGGGCACGCCTGTGATCACGCCCGCGCAGCCGATCACGGCGACCACGGCGTAGATGATGTTATTGATAAAGCGCGTTCCGGGGTTGGAAAGCGAACCCATAAACTGCGCGCGCTCGCCCGCCGTATAGAGCTCGGCGTTGAGGACATCGAAGCGCTGTTGAGCGTGCGGGCCGTAGGCGAAGGCGTCCACGAGCTTTTGCTCACCCACATACTCCTCGATATGACCGCCGAGTTGGCCCTGGATGCGCTGTTGAGCAGTGAAGCTCTTATTGGAAAGCTTGGCGATGGCACCGGCCGCAAAGATGGAAAGCGGCGTGACGAGCACCACCACAAGCGTCATGGTCAGGTTGATGGAGAGCATAAATGCGAGCGTGCCAACGATGGTAATAGCGCCGGTAAAGAGCTGCGTAAAGCCCTGCAGCAGGCCGTCACCCACCTGATCGACGTCGTTGACCACACGGCTCATGAGGTCGCCGTGGGCATGGCCGTCGATAAAGCTGAGCGGCATACGGCTAAGTTTGTCGCTTGCCTCCACGCGCATGTCGCGCACCGTCTCGTAGGACAGGCGGTTGACGCAATAGCCTTGCAGCCACTGGAAGGCCGCGGCCCCCACCACGACGAGGGCGAGTTTGGTAACAAGCGGCAGCAAGGCGTCGAAGTCCACCTGACCCGCCGCGACGATGAGGTCGATGCCCTCGCCAATGAGGATGGGCGTGTAGAGCTGCAAGATCACCGAGATGGCGGCGCTCACAAACGACGCCGCAAACGAGACGCGGTGCGGACGGACGTAGCCCAGTAGGCGGCGAGTTACCACGCTCACGGGGTAGCGCTCGGGGTCGCCGGGCTGACGCGGGCCATCACCCAAGTCGCTGAGGCTATCGTTGCCGGACACGTTGGCCGTCATCGTGGCGACCGAACCGGAAGAAGTATACGGATTCATTTAGCAGCCCTCCTTTGCGCAAGTGGATTCCGGGGCAGCCGGGGCGGACGCGGGACTTGGGACGGACACGGGCGTCACGCTCCCCTGCTGACCCTCGAGCTCCTCGCGACGAAGCTGCGATTGGCAAATCTCGCGATAGAGTTGGCAGCTTGCGTACAGCTCGTCGTGCGTACCCAGGCCCGCGACCGAGCCGTGGTCGAGCACGCAGATCACGTCGGCATCGCGCACGGTCGAGACGCGCTGGCTCACGATCACCGTGGTCAGCGGGAGCCCGCCCGCGGCGGCACCGCGTACGCTGCGCTCGCGGATGGCGTGGCGAAGCGCCGCGTCGGTCTTAAAGTCGAGCGCCGAGGCGGAGTCATCCATAATCAGAATCTGCGGCGAGCCCACCAGGGCACGCGCAATGGTCAGGCGCTGGCGCTGACCGCCGCTGAAGTTCTTGCCTTCCGCCTCGACCGGGGCGTCGAGCCCCTGCGGCTTGTTGCGCACGAACTCGCTCGCTTGCGCCATATCGAGCGCCGCCCAGAGCTCCTCGTCGGTCGCCGACTCGTCACGCCAGGTCAGGTTGCTGCGGATGGTGCCGCTCACGAGCGACGCGCGCTGCGGGACGGTCGCAACCACGCGGCGCAGCTGATCGAGCGGCCAGGCTCGCACATCGGCACCCATTACGCTCACGCCGCCAGCGCCCGTGTCGTACAGGCGCGGGATGAGCGAGACGAGCGTCGACTTACCGCTACCCGTGCCGCCGATAATGCCGAGCGTTTTGCCCAGCGGCAGCTCCAGGGTCACGTCATTGACGGCGTTGGCGGCGCCCGCGCCAAAGGAGAAGCTCGCATGGCTCAAGCTCAGCGCGGGGACCGGAACAGCGTTGCCCATCGCGGTCGGCTCGGGCAGCGCAATCGGCTGGTTGCCCTCGTCGGTAATGCTCGGCACGCAATTGAGCACCTCGTTGAGACGCGACGCACTGGCGCTCGCCTTGGTAAAGACCACGACCAGGTTGGCGACATACACGATGGAGGTCAGGGTCTGCGTCATGTAGTTGACGAACGCCATGACCTGGCCCTGCGTGAGCTCGCCCACGTTGACCTGGACGCCGCCCACCCACAGGATGGCGCACACGCCCAGGTTCATCACCAAAAACGTGACGGGGTTGAGAATCGACGAGAGCTTGCCCACCGCGATTGCGACACGCGCCTGGTCATCGGCCGCCTGGGCAAAACGCCCACGCTCGTGACCCTCGCGCACAAACGCCCGGACCACGCGGGCGCCCGAAAGTCCCTCGCGGCAAATAAGCGCGATGCGATCGAGCTTTGCCTGCAGCTGTTTGTAGTACGGGATGCAGCGCGCCATGACAAACCAAAACACCAGGCCGATGGCGGGCGTGCAAATCAAAAAGATCATGCCGAGCTTAAGGTCGATGGCAAGGGCCGCGACCATGGAGCCCACCGCCAGGAAAGGCCAGCGGATGAGCATACGTACGCCCAGCGCCACGGCAAGCTGCACCTGGTTGACGTCGTTGGTAATGCGCGTGATGAGCGACGGCGTGCCAAAGCGATCGAGCTCAGCATAGCTCAGCTTGTTGATGTGCTTGTAGAGAGCGCCGCGAATGTCGGTGCCCATGCCCTGCGAGGTGAGCGCCGCCATCTTTTGGCAGACGAGCGTAAACGAGATGCCGATAACGGCCATGGCGGCGAGCACCATGCCGTAGTGGACGACGGCACTCACGTCGTGCGCACCGATACCTTTATCGATCATCTGGGCAATCACCAGCGGCGTCAGCAGGTCGAAGATCACTTCGATCAGCTTGCATGCAGGGCCAATCACCATATACCGGCGATACTTACCACCTAAACGCCTGAGCAGCTCAATCATAAAAAGGCGCTCCCTATCATCATCTCTATTCAATCTGATTCATGATAGTACGGAGAACCCTGGAGATGCGTAAGCAACTCGTTACAGATGTAGGGGCCTTGGTCACTAGAGCCCAAGGCACGTAGCCGTCGATGTTTTGGCAAAGCCAGCGAGCGCCACCCAAAGCGAACAAGTTGGCATGAAAAAGGCAAGG
>CWGT01000070.1_pt2 | contig 13583 bp, 11 predicted proteins | sample 705021 | NCBI WGS metagenome assembly CWGT01 (sample SAMEA3735911, study PRJEB9488) | human gut metagenome | biome: ENVO:mammalia-associated habitat; material: ENVO:feces | place: Malawi | collected 2009-02-27 | reverse complement strand
CGGGGGCGGCGCTGATTGCTCAGGCCATGGACCGGCGCGAGGGCGCTGCCCGCTACAAGGCCATGCAATCCATCATGGACTGGGATCGCTCGCGTCTGGCCTACCGTGCCGTGAAGCGCGCGTTCGACATCGTGTTCAGCGGCTGCGTGTTAGCCGTCATCGCCGTACCGAGCCTGGTGCTCGCCGCGGCCATTCGCCTTGAGAGCGAGGGCAACCCGTTTTACAGCCAGATCCGCGTAGGCCAGACCCACCGCGACGGTAGCCTGTCAACCTTCCGTATGTGGAAGTTCCGCTCCATGTACAGGGACGCCGACGAGCGCCTCGCCGAGCTCAAGGAGCAGAACGAGATCGCCGGCGCCATGTTCAAGATGAGGGACGACCCGCGCGTCACCAAGATCGGCAGGTTCATCCGCAAGCACTCCATCGACGAGTTCCCGCAGTTCGTCAACGTGTTCCTGGGACAGATGTCCGTCGTGGGCCCGCGCCCGCCGCTTCCCAACGAGGTCGCGGAGTACACCGAGTACGACCTGCAGCGCCTGGCCGTGAAGCCCGGCATCACAGGCTGGTGGCAGGTGACCGACCGCAACGATACCGGCTTCGACGGCATGGTCCGCCGCGACCTGGAGTATATCGCCAGGAGGGGCGTTCTGACCGATATGAAGATTGTTGCTCTCACTGTTATAGAGGTACTGACCGGAAGCGGGGCGTGCTAAGAATGCATGGTTCTCGTCTTTTGCATAGTTCTCACCCGCTTAAGATCTTGGTCATCTGCCAACACTACTGGCCAGAGCAATTTCAGATTACCGAGGTGTGCGAGGAGCTTGCTAGACGCGGTCACGATGTGACTGCGCTCGTTGGCGTTCCTAACTATCCCACGGGTGTTATCCCCGATGATTACCTTGATGGAAAAAACCGCATGCAGGAGCGCAATGGCGTTCATATCGTGCGCGTAGAGGAGATACCGCGTAAGAACGGTATCGTTGGCTTGGCGCGAAATTATATTAGCTACATGCTGAAAGCAAAGAAGAAGGTAAAGGAGCTTCCGGGCGACTTCGATGTCGTTTTCGCATACCAGATAACGCCGGTTCTTATGGCTGCACCCATGAAGGACGCCAAGAGAAAATCTGGCTGTCCTGCGCTTCTGTACTGTGCGGACATCTGGCCCGATGCCGTCATGGCCATGCTCCCAAGCACACTTTCATTCGTATTGCCCCTCTTTAGGGTTGTCAGTACTGCCATTTACCGCGAGGCGGACTTCGTGGCGACGAATTCGAGTGCGTATGTCGATTGCTTCGAGAAGGTACATGGTTTCGAGCGAGAGCGCCTGGAATACGTCCCGCAATACGCCGATGACAGCTACCTTGATATGGAGTTAAGCCCCTCGCCCGCGCTGAAGACTAGGTTCATGGTTATGGGAAACATAGGGCGGCTGCAGGACATGCCATGCGTGCTCGATGCCGTCAACCGAATCAAGTCTAGGGACGATTTTGAGCTACATGTCGTTGGAACCGGCTCCGTTATCGATGACTGTAAGCGATATGTAGCCGCAAACGGCCTCGGCGACAAGGTGATTTTCCATGGCCGTCATCCCTTCGAAGAAATGCCCAACTTTTACCGTATGGCGGACTGCTGCATCCTGACACTACGGGTTCCGGGAGCACCCTGGATCAGCTCGACGCTGCCCAGCAGGCTGCAGGGTTACATGGCCGCCGGCAAGCCCATTCTCGCCGCCATTGATGGTTCGGCTGCAGAGGTCATCCGAGATTCAGGTTGCGGCAGGTCTGTTCCCGCCGGCGATTCCGCGGGACTCGCCTCCCTCCTAGAAGATTTCATCGACAATCGCGCAGCCTACGAAGGTTTCGGCGAATCGGGAAGGGCTTATTTTCGGGCCAACTTCACTAAGGACAGATATATGGACGAGATCGAGTCGCTGCTAATCGCGACATCGACTGGAAATGAAAGGTAATTAATATGCAAAACGAAAGTTACTTCAGCGGTAAAACCCTGATGATCACGGGCGGTACAGGCTCGTTCGGCAACACCGTGCTCAAGCACTTCATGGACACCGACCTTGCCGAAATTCGCATCTTCTCCCGCGACGAGAAGAAACAGGACGACATGCGCCATCGCCTGCAGGAGAAATCCCCCGAGCTCGCCTCCAAGGTCCGCTTCTTCATCGGCGACGTCCGCGACGCCCAATCTGTCCGCGATGCCATGCATGACGTGGACTACATCTTCCATGCCGCCGCCCTCAAGCAGGTTCCCTCCTGCGAGTTCTTCCCCATGGAGGCCGTCAAGACCAACGTCATCGGCACCGACAACGTGCTGCACGCCGCCATCGCCGAGGGTGTCGAGAAAGTCGTGTGCTTGTCGACCGACAAGGCCGCCTACCCCATCAACGCCATGGGCAAGTCCAAGGCCATGATGGAGTCCATCATTTACGCCAACGCCCGCAACGGCGCTGGTCGTACAACCATCTGCTGCACACGCTACGGCAACGTTATGTGCTCGCGTGGTAGCGTTATCCCACTGTTCATCAAGCAGATCCGTGCGGCCGAGCCCGTGACGGTGACCGACCCCGGCATGACGCGCTTCCTCATGAACCTCGACGAGGCGGTCGACCTCGTGCAGTTCGCCTTCGAGCACGCCAACCCCGGCGACTTGTTCATCCAGAAGGCGCCCGCTTCGACCATAGGTGACCTCGCCGAAGCGGTCCAGCAAGTGTTCGGCCGCACCGAGACGCGTGTCATCGGCACCCGACACGGCGAGAAGCTCTACGAGACGCTCATGACCCGCGAGGAGCGCCTGCGTGCCGAGGACATGGGCGAGTACTTCCGTGTTCACGCCGACACGCGCGACCTTAACTACGACAAGTTCTTCGTGGAGGGGGAGGTCCACACCCAGGCTGACGAGCCCTATACGTCCCATAACACGAGGTGCTTGGACGTGGCTGGCACGATCGACAAGATCAAGACCGCCGAGTACGTGCAGCTAGCCCTGGAGGGCCGCGAGGCAGAGGCGGTGCAGTAGGCATGCGCTTCCTGGTTCTTGGTGCCACGGGGATGGCAGGCCACCTCATCTCGCTTTACCTCAAGGAGCGCGGGCACACTGTGGTCGGCTTCAGCCGCCGCGGCGTGCCGTTTCTCGACAGTCAGGTCCTGGGCGACATTCGTGACGAGAAGCTTTTGCAGGACTCTATCGACGAGGTCGACTTCGACGTGATCGTTAATTGCATCGGGGTGCTGAACAAGGCGGCCGAGACCAATCCCGACGCCGCCTGGTTAAATGGTGAGCTTCCGCATGTCCTGGCCGGCATGACCGAAAGTAGGCAGACGCGCGTGTTCCACATGAGCACCGACTGCGTGTTCGCGGGAAACACCGGGCCCTATACGGAAAATAGCGAACCGGACGGCGAGAGCGCCTACGACCGGACCAAGGCGGCGGGCGAGCTTCGCGACGATAGAAACCTGACGTTCCGCAACTCGATCGTGGGGCCCGATATGAACCCCGGAGGCATCGGGCTGCTCAACTGGTTCATGGGGCAGCACGGGCCGGTCAAGGGCTTCACTGGCGCCATCTGGACGGGCCTGACGACACTGGAGCTCGCCAAGGCGATGGAGCACGAGGCGTGCGAGGAGGCCCATGGGCTCGTGAACATGGTGCCTGAGGGCTCAATCAACAAGTACGACCTGCTGCAGCTGTTCAACCGTGAGCTGCGCGGCGGTGCCATCGAGATAATACCCGACGCTGGGCTGCAGCTGGACAAGACGCTCGTTCGCACGAACTTTGAGCCGAGCTACCGTCCCAAGTTCTATCCGGAGCAGGTTCGCGAGATGGCCGGATGGATAAGGGAGCACAGGGAACTCTACCCCCACTACGAGATGATATAGATATGAGCAAGCTGAAACTTATGGTCGTCATGGGCACACGCCCTGAGATCATCAAGTTGTCCGAGGTCGTGCGTAAGGCCGACGAGTACTTCGAACTCTCAATCGTTCATACGGGTCAGAACTACGACTATGAGCTGAACAAGGTGTTCTTCGACGACCTGGGTATCCGCGAGCCGGATCACTACCTAGGCGTGGTCGGTGAGGACCTCGGCCAGACCATGGGCAACGTTATCTCTAAGAGCTACGAGTTGTTTGCTGCGGAACGACCTGATGCCGTGCTGGTGCTGGGTGACACGAACTCCTGCTTATGTGTGATTTCTGCCAAACGCCTGAAGATCCCCGTGTTCCACATGGAGGCTGGCAACCGCTGCAAGGACGAGAACCTGCCCGAGGAGGTCATCCGCCGCATCGTCGACGTGACGAGCGACGTGAACTTGTGCTACTCCGAGCACGCGCGCCGCTACATTCTGGATACTGGCGCTAAACCAGAGAACACCTACGTGGTGGGCAGTCCCATGGCTGAGGTGCTGGATCGGGTGCTACCGAATATCGAGACGTCGACCGTTCTGAATGACCTAGGCCTTAAGCCTGGGCGCTATATCTTGCTTTCCGCACACCGTGAGGAGAACATCGACATTGAGGAGAACTTCTTCAGCCTGATGGGCGCCGTGAACGCGATGGCCGAGAAGTACGACGTTCCTGTTCTCTATAGCTGCCACCCGCGCAGCGCCAAGATGATCGAGCGCCGTGGCTTCAAGTTCGATAGCCGCGTCATCCAGCATAAGCCGCTTGGATTCTTTGACTACAACCAGTTGCAGCGAAACGCCTTGTGCGTCGTTTCGGACTCTGGGACCCTTCCCGAGGAGGCCTCGTACTTCAAGTTTCCCGCGGTCTCGGTGCGCACCTCTACCGAGCGTCCCGAGGCTATGGACGCCGGCGTGTTCTGTGTTGGCTCTATCACCTCCGAACAGGTCCTACAGGCCGTTGATCTTGCTGTTGCAATGCATGCCAACGGCGACGACGGCGTGGAGGTACCGGCCTACGCTGATCGCAATGTGGCGACGAAGGTGATCAAGCTCATTCAGAGCTATACCGGCATCGTGAACAAGATGGTGTGGAGGAAAGCCTAGATTGAAATATGTCCAGATAAACGCATATTCGGGTGGTTGGGCCGACTCGATAATATTTAAGAAGCACCGAGAGCTCGTTGCCAACGGTGACGAGTCTTGGGTGTTTTGGGCTCGCGGAAATCGTGAGCAGGATGACCACCTACAGCGTATAGCGAGCTATTCAGAGGTATGTTTGGATGTTCTGCGAACGCGCATTGATGGAAAGCCCGGCTTCCATTCCGAGACAATCACGCGCAGATTATTGAAAAAGCTCGACGAGATAGACCCCGACGTGGTCCATTTGCACCTACTGCTCGGTTACTACATCAACGTCGAGATGCTGTTCGATTGGCTAGTCGCTCATCGCTGCAATGTGGTCTGGACTCTTCACGATTGCTGGGCTTTTACCGGTCACTGTATTTATTTTACGTACGCGAAGTGCGAGCAGTGGCGAACGGGTTGCGCCGGCTGTGTCACGTGCCCGCAAAAACAAACTTATCCTGAGACTTTCGCAGGAGACGCTGCCGTACGCTGGTCATATGAACAGAAAAAACGCTTGTTCACCATGCTGCCGCCCGAGCGCATGCAGCTTATAACACCCTCGCAATGGCTTGCCGACCTCGTCAAGCAGAGTTTTCTTTCAAAGTACGACGTGAAGGTGGTGCATGATACCGTTAACACGACTGTCTTCAAACCCACGCCAAGCGATTTCCGCGAGCGCTGTGATCTGGAGGACCGTTTCGTGGTGTTGGGCGTTGCCTCCACTTGGAGCGAGCGCAAGGGACTTCCTGTTTTCGTTCGGCTGGCGAGGGAACTCGACCCTGGGCGGTTCTCCGTCGTAGTCGTGGGACTTTCAGACAAGCAGGCAAAGCAATCCAAGGCTGAAGCCCCCTCCATCGTTGCCTTGCCTAGGACCAACTCCATGGAGGAGCTTGCCGAGATTTATACAGCATGCGACGTCCTGCTTAACCCTAGCGCCGAGGAAACCTTCGGCATGAACGTAGCAGAAGCTGCCGCCTGCGGCACGGGCGCCATCGTGGTGGAGGGATCTGCCTGCGCCGAGGTGGCAGATCCAGAGAAGACAGTAACGGTGCATTTGGGACTGGAGGGACTTCGGGAAGTTGTAGAGGATTTGAATCGAAACCGTAGAGACGGAAGGGCGGAATGAACGTCTCAACTAAGGTAAAACACACCATTCTTTATTCTTCTGCGTCTAGCATTGTGGCGCTGTTAGCTCTAATTACCATTTTCTTAATAATGCTATTTGCGGGTCCACCGACGGATGATTACCGGGCATGCAACCAGTTTGTAATTTTTGCAGCTTTAGTCTCATATGTGGTAATGCTTTACCACGCCTTTAGGCTCACCGAAAGTATCAGTTTTTATTTTCTTGTCCTGTTCGTGTCTTTCCCCTTTTATTTTGGGAAGCAGCTCCTTGTTGCTCTCGGACTTAAGCCTGTCCGTATTTATATTTCGTCTACCGCATTAACTGTATCGTCCACTTGGGAGTCCAGTTTTTTCATCCTTCTTTCGCTCGCGATTCTGCAGCTTGGTTATTGCCTGTTTGCTAAGCGGAGGCCATCCAACTTGAGGGTTAGGGCGGAGCAGGCGAGGCATACAAGATCTTATTACGCTCTTCGTAGGGCGAGTATGCTTCTGGTAATCGTTCTTTCAATTCCGACACTTATCTATCTTTTGCAAAACATTCAACTTACCAATTCCGTCGGTTATGGGGCTCGCGTTTCCGATGCTGCATATCGGCGTTCTGGAATAGCCAATGCTTTCGGTATTCTCGGAGCGATAATGCCTTATGCACTTCTGGCTGCATTTCTGACGAGGGAAAAGGGTGAAAAGTGGCAAATTCTTGCGACTTGCATTTATTCGGGACTTTACATGATGCAGGGAAGCAGGACCGATGTCTTTGTTCTCGCTCTTGCTTTTGCCTATGTTTGGTTTCTATGCTATTCGAAAAAAAGTGCGGCAGCTTCGCTCTTTCAAATGGGCATAGCATTGGCCTTGTTGGCTGCGCTCTTTTCTTTTGGCTCATTTGCGCGTGCTGGCTTCTCTGATACCGGAACGGTCTCCGATGCTGATGGTGGTAATATACTTGTTGAAGCGGTTGGGGAGGCTGCGTCTACATATTCCGTTACCGCTAAGGTAATTGAAATGGTGCCGGAGCAGATCAAGACAGCAAACGGTGAGACCTATCTCGCTGGTCTTCTTTACGTTCTCCCAAATGGACTTACGGGCAATGCTTATCTGCAGTCTAAGTCGGTGGACGAGGTCTTTTCTGACTATCTTACCTATTACGGTGGGGTGGGGTCGTCTTTCATCGCGGAGGCATACTTTAATTACGGTGTATGGTCTGTTTTCCTTTTCTTTCTATTCGGGGTTTTCATCGCGATTCTTCAGAACGCGGTTGAACAGAGTTACGAGAAAGGGTCCTACGGTACGCTGTTCGCCTGCTGCGCTTCGTTTATGCTCATTTCATTCTATATACGCAGTGACGTTAGGACGTTCCCAAGATACTTTATCTGGAATGCACTCCCGATCATTATCGTACAGCAGGTGATATTACCTCGTATTAAAGCCCATGCGGAAGGGACGGAGCCCCCCGGGATTGATTTGCCGGATAGTCGGAAATGTTTTGGAGGGTCACGATGAAAGTTCTAGTTGCTCATCCGCAGCAGCAGCACTCCTATATGTTGGCACGTGCGTTGTTGGCGGCGGGTCATGATGTTACGTATATGACAACCGTTTACGGCAGCCCGCGCAGTCTTACGAGGGTCGCTACACGTTTTCTGGGCGGAAACGACCGAAGCAAGGCCGAGGGGCGCTACATGGTTGACTTTCCAGATAAACGCGTAGTTCAACGATATGAGGCTTTGGGGCTTTTGAGCCTCCTCCTGCTGCGTGTGGACAAAAACAAGAAGCTCTATAACGCGCTCAACTGTTGGATCGACGAACATTTCGGTCATAAGGTTGCGGAACTTGCCAAGCAGGGCGACTTCGATGCTGTGGTCTGTTACAACGAGCACGCGCTTTCCACTTTTAAGGAACTTAGCCATACGGCACCAGGAATAGCGCGTGTCCTTGACGTATCTGCCTCCATGAAGCCGTACCATGCTAAGGCCTTTCTTGAGGACATTGAGGCAAACCCATGGCTTCCCGCTAAGCGAAAACGTGAGTTTGTGGATTATTTTCATAACGGATTGGGGGAGGCATTCGACGAGGTTGCTGCGTCGGACTGGTTCCTTTCGCCCTCAGCTCATGTCGATAAGTCACTCTGCTTCTGCGGTGCTAATAGCGATATGATTATTCGTTGTCCTTACGGTTCTAACTTCGAGGTCGATAAGGATAACTCAGCTACGCATTCACCCGTGCGCTTCGTCTATTGCGGTCGTGCTTCCATGCCAAAGGGCATTCATCATCTACTGCGCGCAGCTGATACTCTTGAACCTGGGAGCTTTGAACTCTCGATTATCGGAGCCTATGACAACGCCGACGGATTTCTCACGCCCTATCTGAACAAATATGAGTTTACTGGCAACGTATTGAAGTCTCACGTGAAGGAAATCATGTCCAAGAGTGACGTGATGGTATTTCCGAGCCTGACAGACGGTATGTCGCTCGCCTGCCTTGAGGCGCTGGCTTGTGGCTTGCCTTTATTAACAACTACTGCTAATGGGGCATCGGATTTTGTTGTGGAGGGGTCTAACGGCTTCGTGGTGGAGCCTGGGGATGAAGCCGCTCTAGCTGAACACATGCGATGGTTCATGGAGCACCCCCATGAACTTGAAGCAATGAAATCAGCAGCTGTCGAGAGCGCCCGCAAGATAACGTGGAAGGCTTATAACGAGTGTGTTAAAGATGCGTTCGGGCGAATTGGCGGTGAACAAACCTTTGAGCGCCAAACTCTCTAAAACCAAGGCAAATCTCGCACTAGCTCTTGGTGCCCAACTCATCGTGCTCGGCACAGGTATCGTAAAATCCCTGCTGTTGCCACATGTGATGAGTGTCGAGGGTTTTGCTTATTGGCAGCAGTACGTGCTCTACTCCGGGTTTGTCGGAATTATCGCCCTGGGCTTCAACGACGGCGTATACCTTCTCTATGGCGGAAGCTCCTACGACGATCTTCCGTTCAAGAAGTTAAGGACGGCCTTCAGGTTCTACTGTGGCATGTTGCTTCTGTTCGCGGGGGCAATTGCCCTCTACGCGAACTGTCAGGATGCCGAGCGCGGATTCGGTTTCTTCTTCGTCGCTCTCGACGCTTTTGTATTGTGCGTATCGGGCCTCATGACTTACGTGCTGCAGATTACAGACCAGTTCAAGTGGTATGCGCTGTGCACTGTTATTGATAAGTTCGTGTTTCTCGGTGCTGCGGCAACCATGTCCTTACTGGGCGTCACGGACCACAGGATGTACGTTGTTGCTGACTTCATTTCTAAGATTGTGTCCTTTTCCATTTTCGTCTGGCGATGCAGGCGCTTGGTGTTCGGTCCTGCAGCTGGCGTGAAGGAGGGTTGGCTGGAATTCTCCGGTGATATCAAGATTGGTATCAACCTTATGTTTGCAAACTTTGCAGGCATGCTTGTGGCAAATTTGGGACGATTCATTGTTGAGTGGTTTGGTGGACTGGATGGTTATGCATACTATTCGTTCGGAACCAGTGTTACGAATCTCGTTCTTACTCTTGTAACTGCTGTATCATCGGTGCTCTATCCAGCACTCAAGCGGCTGCCCGATGATGCTTACGGATCATACTACGAACGTATCGACCGCATTGTGTTCTGGCTCGCGTGTGCGGGTCTTGCCGTGTATTTTCCTGCCTATCTTGGAGTTGAGGCTTTTTATGCCAAGTACATTCCAATGCTCGCGTACTTAAACCTGCTGTTCGTTGCCGCTGTTTATCAATCTAAGATGTCGGTTCTGGTTAATACCTTCTACAACGCGCTTCGCAAGGAACATAGACTTTTAATCGTGAATTTGCAAAGTGTCTCAGGTTTCTGCGTCATAGCGTTCATTTCCTATTCAATCACACGAGAGATTTGGTGGATTGCCGCATCCACTGCGATTGTTGGAGTCGGACGCTGCCTTATGTCAGAGATCGAACTGCGGCGGGAGCTGGGTATCGAGGGTGTACTGGGAATGATTGCTCCACTGACACTCGCGATCTCATTCTTTTTTTTCACACAGTTCTGCGCTTTTTCAGTATCTGCCGTTGCCTATGTTGTTTCCGCGGTCGTATTGGCTGGATTCTATATCGTCACTAACGAGAGAAAGAAATCAAGGTGCGTTCGATGAAGGTTGTATTCGTGGTCGATGCCTACTTCCCACGTTATGCCGCTGTTGAGAAATGCGCCAAAAACCTTGTAGATGTCCTTCTTCGAGAGGGGCATGAGGTTACCGTCATTGCTAAGCGGTATTGGGACTCACCCGTGAACCTCACAGACGACTTGCCTGAGGATGTGCTTTTTGTCTCGACTAGTCTATCTAAAATGAGAGCCCAGGTGGATTGTCATCTTGCTGAAGCCTCCTGCTGCTTTGGTTGGCGTCTGGCGGATAGAGCGTGCGCATTGGTTAACTATTTCGGTACGCTTGCTGGCCGCAGCTGCGCACACTGGGATCTCGTCGAAGCTTACAGAAAGGCCATAGAGGAGCTTGGATTTGTACCGGATCAACTTGTTCCGTGCTCTTCGCCTTTTGAGGGCGTTATCGCATGTGTTGAATATTCGAAACAACATCCAGAAGTCAAATTGACCCCCGTCATATTCGACCAGTTTGCGGACTCGGGCACGCTGTGCAAGACCCGTTTCACACGCGAGCTCAAGCGTAAGGCAAACATTGCTGTCGAGCGTGAAGCGCTTGAGGCTTCCAATCTTGTGCTCAATGTAACTTGGGATGAACATGTACGTAAGTATCATCCGGATTGCTCCGGCAAGCTTGTGCATATCGAACATCCTCTGCTTGTAAGGCCTAAAGAGAATCTTCAGTCATCCGATAAAAGGGGGGACGGCCGTTCTCTAGTTATCTTTGCTGGTTCGCTCAGCGCGGGTGTTCGAGACCCTGCAGTCGCGCTTGACATCTTCTGCGAGCTTGAAGATGTGGCACACTTGGACATGTATGTTATGGGGGCGGGACGAGATTTAGTACAGCCGAAATCCTCTGAGCATCCCAATGCTGTGAGCTTGCTTGATGCCGTGCCATCGAGTGAAATGACATCGCTACTTGCAAAAGCCGATTGTCTTCTGTCCATCGGCAATACGAGAAGCGACCAAAAGCCTAGTAAGGTCGTCGAGTACATGGCGACGGGCAAGCCCATTCTTCACATTTGCTCTATCGCTGACGATCCTGTGCGTGATGACGTATCCGCTTACCCGCTTGGTTGCGTCATCAACGCAGGCGAGGATGCAGTGTGTGCTCGCGAGACCGTGAGAGCATTTTTGGAACGGACTCGTGGTAAACAGATGGCGTTCGATGAAGTGTCTGCGCTGTTCCACGATGAGGACCCAGAGATTGCCGTCGAAAGGCTCCTGAACTGTGGGGGGGGGCACCTCCTCATAGCAGGGACCTTCTCTAAAATGGTCCCCCCGACGTACTTGCTCAACCTACTTGGGGAGACGCGGGGCTCGGTTAAGGCGGAGGTTTATACGTCTGCCTCATGGGTTCGAAGATTGCGCAACAATTCTGACTTCATCAAGAGCGGGAGCTCTGTGGCAAATTGGGTGCCGGCGGATAGGTTGCCGGCGTTATATGAAGGCTGTGATTGCTTGCTCTCGATTGGCGAGCTACCGGGCAAACAACTTTCGAGTAAGATCTTTGGGTACATGGCGAGCGGTAAACCCATTATCCATATCTTCCATACTGACGACGATGCTAATCTCCCTTATCTAGCCGAGTACCCGCTTGCGTTAACCATAAAGGATGATGAGTCTGAGCTTCCTCACAATGCAGCAAATCTTTGTCGTTTCCTTCTATGGGCAAAAGGCAAGGAGCTTTGTTTTGAAACAGTAAGTGACGCAATGCACAAGTGCACGCCCGAGGCGGTCTGCCTTGAGCTAGTGAAGTAGAGAAGTATATTTTGTTTCGGCGGCGAGATTGCTGGCCGATTTCTTCTGAGGACTAGATAAGTGTCCAAGAGGCTTTACGGGCTTGATCCTTTATAAATAGTTTCGATGATTTTCATCATCGGGTTGCATTTTAATTATCGGACTGGTGCACTCACCAACTTCGTTTTTCCGATGGGAGATTCTACCCCACGAGCATCTCGGAAGCGATCTTCTACGTCTCCGTGGACTGTTTCGTCTTGGTCATTGGGTATTTCGACATCTTAAAGAAGAAGATTAACTTCAAGCGACTTGTGCATCTGGTTTTGGCTGTGTGGTTTTACCCTTGGCCGGGACTTTTGATTGGGCTCGTGGCCGGAGTTAGGCCTCCACTTAATCAACTACTCATGTGTGCTCCACCGTTCACCACGGAACATTACTGGTTATCGATGTCTATTTAATCCTTAGCCTGTTGACACCCTTTATCAATAAGGCTATCGCAGACATTGACCAAAAGGGTTGCAAAAGCATCTTGCTGGTAAGCCTCATTGGATTCTCAGTTCTACCCTCTTTTATGCCGTTCTCTTCTGAGATTTTTCTCTATATTGCGGCGCTAATATCGTTTAGTTCGTTATTCTCTACTTAATTGGAGCTTATCTGCGAATCTACAACCCCTTGGAGAGACTCTCGAGCAAAAAACTCATCCTCGGTTTCACTGGTCTGTCATTCATTACCTTTACTGTTAAATTAGCAGCGCAGATGATGGCCGCGTTCTTGTTTTCTGGCGAACATATAGGGGGGGGGTTACTCTATAATCACAATTCCATCACCATTATTACTGCGGCAGTGTTGCTTTTTGTTGCGATGCAACGGCTTAACATAGGTGATATAGCGGGGCGAAATATTAGCGCTGTCGCGGCCTGCACATTCAGCGTTTACCTAGGCCATGAACACGAATTATTCAGAATGAGTTTCTGGAAAGGTCTGGTCCTTTATCTTCCGTAGTCACCTTCTTTTTGGACCTTTGCGATGAGTGGGTTAATTCTGTGCGCATTCAGCCTTTTCCTTGCCATTGAAGCAGCTAGGAAAAAGCTCGTGACTGTTTTGAGAATTGATGAGATGGGCAACAGAATCGCCAACTATTTCGAAAGACGTATCCAGACTATTTAGATATATTTGTTGATAAAACGGCAGTGAAGTTCTTGATTGCTCCATCAAGGACACCAAGCAGCTGCTGGCCAACTGTAGGGACGTGCCGCAGAACCTTATCGAGGCCATCGTGGAGGCCAGTTGCACCCGCAAGCACCTCTTCGCCGACGAGGTGCTGCAGATGGTGTGGGACCGCGTCTACGAGGGCAGGGAGAGGCCGGCCGTGGGCGTGTACCGCCTGATGATGAAGTCCAACTCCGACAACCTCCGCACGAGCTCCATCCAGGGCGTCATGAAGCGCGTGAAGGCCAAGGGCGTGCCCGTGGTGGTCTACGAGCCTACGCTGGACGCGCCGGAGTTCTTCGGCTCCGAGGTGACCCACGACCTGC
>CWGT01000070.1_pt8 | contig 17098 bp, 13 predicted proteins | sample 705021 | NCBI WGS metagenome assembly CWGT01 (sample SAMEA3735911, study PRJEB9488) | human gut metagenome | biome: ENVO:mammalia-associated habitat; material: ENVO:feces | place: Malawi | collected 2009-02-27 | reverse complement strand
TTTGGGACGGGGCTATTTTAGCTACCTTGGCAGGTAGCGCGAACGGTTTGGTCGATTAACGGCAGGGGTAGCTAAAATAGCCCCGTCCCAAATTGACTACTCAAAGCGCTGAATGGGGTACTTTCCATATTGTCTTATCGGGGCACGTGCCACGAAAACGGCCTATCTACTACGTTAAACCCCTTGGGGTCAACCATACCCGCCATCTTTGAAAAATGGCAAGCCGTCTACCAGCGGTTTTGTTTTCACGAAATCCGGGGTGGTCGAGGGCGTTCAACTAAACGTAGTAAATGGGCGCATTTTATGGCGCGCGTCTTAATTCGTTAGTGCGGCGGACCAATGATCGGCCCAGATAGTCTACTTTGCGTTGATGCTCGCGATAAGAGCGTCGGCTTTTGTGGCGATGACGTTGTTGATCTCTGCCTGCAGCTCCTCGTAGGCCGCTATGGCGCGCTCGCCGGCCGGCGTGAGCGTCGATCCGCGGGCGCCGTCGCGCTCGATGAGCTTGCAGCCCAGCTGTCCTTCGGCCTCGTTTACAATACGCCACGCTTTGGAATAGGCCATGCCCATGCTCTTTGCGGCGCGGTTCAGCGAGTGCTCGCGGGCGATGCCTTGCAGCAACAAAACGCAACCATGGCCGAACACGCCCGGCAGATCTTTGTCGCACGCTTGAATGACGAGCTTCGCCGTCGTCTTGTACTCCATGTGCCTCACGTCTCCCCGCTAAAGTGTTTGCTGGGCAAACGCAAAGCCTGCGTCAAACCCTCGTGTGCTCTTCTTAAATCATGCATTGTAGCAGTCAAAGTACGTTAAGATACTTTCCCAGTATTGGGCGCCCAAGGTTGGGCTGGGTCCTACGAGGCCTGCAGCCGACCGGTCGCATGGAAAAAGGAGAAACATGGCTACGTTCTTTCCCGGTGAGTCCCACACGTTTTCGGAGTATCTGCTGGTCCCTGGTTACTCGTCCTCGCAGTGCATCCCCAACAACGTCTCTCTCAAGACGCCGCTAACCCGCTTCAAGCGCGGTGAGAAGCCGGCAATCACCCTGAACATCCCCATGGTTTCTGCCATCATGCAGTCCGTCTCGGGCGTCGACATGGGTGTCGCGCTCGCTACTGAGGGTGGCCTGTCCTTCATCTATGGTTCCCAGACCCCCGAGTCCGAGGCCGCCATGGTCAAGGCCGTCAAGGATCACAAGGCCGGCTTCGTTCAGTCCGATTCTACGCTGACCCGCGATATGACCATGGAGCAGGTCATCGAGCTCAAGGATAAGACCGGTCACTCCACTATGCCGGTCACCGACGACGGCACTCCCAGGGGCAAGCTCCTGGGTATCGTCACCAGCCGTGACTATCGCCCCAGCCGCGATGACCACCAGAAGAAGGTCTCCGAGTTTATGACCCCGCGTGAGCAGCTCATCGTGGGCGACAAGAACATTAGCCTCAAGGTTGCCAACGACGTCATCTGGGACAACAAGCTCAACGCCCTGCCCATCGTCGACGACAACGATCACCTCATGGGTATCGTCTTCCGCAAGGACTACGACAGCCACAAGACCAACCCCAACGAGCTACTCGATGGCGATAAGCGCTACATGGTCGGTGCCGGCATCAACACCCGCGACTATGCCGAGCGCGTGCCGCTGCTCATCGAGGCCGGTGCCGACGTCCTGTGCATCGACTCTTCCGAGGGCTTCAGCGAGTGGCAGAAGCGCACCATCGAGTGGATCCGCGCCAACTACGGCGAGGACGTCAAGGTCGGCGCCGGTAACGTCGTCGACGCCGAGGGCTTCCGCTTCCTGGCCGACAGCGGTGCCGACTTCATCAAGGTCGGTATCGGCGGCGGTTCCATCTGCATCACCCGCGAGACCAAGGGCATCGGCCGTGGCCAGGCCACCGCACTGATCGACGTCTGCCGCGCTCGCGACGAGTACTACGAGGAGACCGGCGTCTACGTGCCCGTGTGCTCCGACGGCGGTATCGTCTACGATTACCACATGACGCTCGCCCTTGCCATGGGTGCCGACTTTATGATGCTGGGCCGTTACTTCGCCCGCTTTGACGAGAGCCCGACCGAGCGCGTCAACGTCAACGGCCAGTACATGAAGGAGTACTGGGGCGAGGGTTCCGCGCGTGCCCGCAACTGGCAGCGCTATGACCTGGGCGGCGCCGCGAAGCTCAGCTTCGTCGAGGGCGTCGATTCCTACGTCCCGTACGCCGGCTCCCTCAAGGACGGCGTGGGCGGCACGCTTTACAAGGTTAAGTCTACGATGTGCAACTGCGGTGCCCTCTCGATTCCCGAGCTCCAGGAAAAGGCACGCCTAACGCTGGTCAGCTCCACCTCCATCGTCGAAGGCGGCGCCCACGATGTGGTCGTGAAAGACTCCCAGCAGAGCGTTTCCTATCGATAAGGTTGGAGCTACATATCAAAGGTTGAGCATCAACCACGTTATTTAGATAAAGCGAGATGCATGCAAGTCGCAGGCATCTCGCTTGTTGTATTTGCTATCATCAGTCAAGTTAACCTTAGGGTCGGTCGGTTTGGCTTTGTTCGCTACAAGTTCCGCACGCAAAGAAGAGCACTTAATGTGCTCTTCGTCTTGCGCAGGACTGTCCGCAGTAGCGTATAAAGCCAAACCGACCGACCCCAGCCAAGATTAAAGGAGCTGATATGTGCGATTGCACAGATCATAAGGACGAGATCCCTGCCTACGACGCGCAGGCCATTGAGTCCAAGTGGATGAAGGCCTGGGAGGACTCCGACCTCTTTGCCGTCGACACCGACGATAGTAAGCCCAAGAAGTACGTGCTCGAGATGTTCCCGTATCCGTCGGGCGACCTTCACATGGGCCATGCGCGCAACTACACCATCGGCGACGCCATGGCCCGTCAGGCCCGCATGCGCGGCTACGACGTGCTGCACCCCATCGGCTTCGATGCCTTTGGCCTGCCTGCCGAGAATGCCGCCATCAAGCACAACACGCAGGCTGCCGCCTGGACGTATAAGAACATGGATCAGGCGCTTGCCACGATGAGGCGCATGGGCTTCTCCTACGATCTGGATCGCATGGTTAAGACCTGCAGCCCCGACTATTACCGCTGGGGCCAGTGGATCTTTGAGAAGATGTGGGAAAAGGGCCTGGTCTACCGCAAGAAGAACCCGGTCAACTGGTGCCCTACCTGCAAGACTGTTCTTGCCAACGAGCAGGTCACCGAGGGCAAGTGCTGGCGCTGCGGCACCGAGCCCGAGAAGCGCGACCTTGAGCAGTGGTACTTCAAGATCACCGAGTACTCCCAGGAGCTGCTCGACGACCTGGAGAAGCTTCCCGGCTGGCCCGAGCGCGTCAAGCAGATGCAGGCCAACTGGATCGGTCGCTCCGAGGGCGCCGAGGTCGACTTTACCCTGTGCGACAAGGATGGGGAGCCCATTGAGGGCGACGAGGGCAAGATCACCGTCTTCACCACGCGTGCCGATACCCTCTTTGGCGTCTCCTTCTTTGTCCTGGCTCCCGAGTACGCTCGTCTGCACGAGCTCGTCGAGGGCACGGAGTACGAGGAGGCCGTCACCAAGATCGTCGAGGATTCCAAGCACATCTCTGCCGTCGAGCGTGCCCAGGGCACTCTCGAGAAGCACGGTGCCTTTACCGGCCGCTATGTGGTGAACCCCGTCAACGGCGAGAAGGTCCCCGTGTGGGTTGCCGATTATGTCGTTGCCGACTACGGCACCGGCGCCGTCATGGCCGTCCCCTGCGGCGACCAGCGCGACTTTGAGTTTGCCCGCAAGTACGACCTGCCGATCGTCCCGATCATCCTTGACGATGAAGATCGCGCTGCCGTCGAGGCCAGCGGCGAGACCATCGATACCTTCCATGCCGAGACCGTCGACTGGGATTGCGCCCACGCTGCCGAGGGTACGCTCGTCCAGTCCGGCAAGTACACCGGCATGCGTGGCGGTAAGCACTCCGAGGGCGAGGCTGCCATCGTGGCCGACCTCGAGACCATGGGCTGTGGTCGTCGCAAGGTCGAGTTCCGCCTGCGCGACTGGCTCATCAGCCGCCAGCGCTATTGGGGTAACCCCATCCCGGCCATCCACTGCGAGCACTGCGGCATTGTGCCCGTTCCCGAAGATCAGCTGCCGGTGACGCTGCCCGAGAACCTGGATCTGGGCGCCGGCGAGACCCTCGCCGAGTGCAAGGACTTCTACGAGACCACCTGCCCGGTCTGCGGCCGCCCGGCCAAGCGCGAGACCGATACCATGGACACCTTCACCTGCTCCAGCTGGTATTACCTGCGCTATACCGACCCGCACAACACCGAGCTGCCCTTCTCCCGCGAGGCGGCAGACCGCTGGATGCCTGTCGATAACTACATCGGTGGTATCGAGCACGCCATTCTGCACCTGCTCTACAGCCGCTTCTTTACCAAGGCGCTGCGCGACCTGGGCCTGCTGAGCGTGGACGAGCCCTTTACCAACCTGCTGTGCCAGGGCATGGTCAAGGACGAGAACGGCGACACCATGTCCAAGTCCAAGGGCAACGTCGTGCCCCCGAGCTCGGTCATCGAGCCCTACGGCGCCGACACCATGCGTCTGGCGATCCTGTTTATCGCCCCGCCCGAGAAGGACTTCGACTGGGATCCCAAGGCCGTCGAGGGCGCCAACCGCTTTATCAAGCGCGCCTGGCGTATCGTGTGGCAGCTCGTCCAGTCGGGTGACGCCGGCGTGGCCTTTGACAAGACCATCCTTGATGAGGTTGCGATGAAGCTCTATCGCGAGCGTCACCGCACCATCGCCAAGTGCACCGAGGACTTCGACCGTGGCCAGTTCAACACCGCCATCTCGGCCGTCATGGAGCTCGTCAACGCGGCGAGCGCCTACCTCAACGCCACCGAGGATGCCGACCGCGACAAGGCGCTGTGCTACGGCGTGGCCAAGGACATCGTGAGCGTCCTGGCGCCCATCTGCCCGTTCTGGGCCGACGAACTGTGGCACGAGGCACTCGGCTGCGAGGGCAACGCCTACACCGCCGCCTGGCCCGAGTTCGACCTGGCCGAGTCCATCGAGGAAACCGTGCAGATCGTCGTCCAGGTGCTCGGTAAGGTCCGTGGCCGCATCGACGTGGCCCGCGATGCCTCCAACGAGGAGATGCAGGCTGCCGCCGAGGAAGCCGTTGCCAAGTGGCTCGAGGGCAAGACGGTCGTCAAGGCCATCTGCGTGCCCGGCAAGCTGGTCAACCTTGTCGTCAAGTAGATGCCGCGCGCATAGTTGACGCATGAAAGACGAAGGGCGATTCCGCTCGGGTCGCCCCTCGTTTTCACTTGCCCTCCTGGGTGCCCGCGGTCAATTGTTCTATTCTTGTGGAGATGCTGTGGGCACGCTGACCTGCGAATTTCCGTATCGCTTGCACGTTTGTGCAGGTATTGGTATAGTTTGCTTGCAAATGAAGTTGTAATTGAAAGAAGTGGGGTTTCGGCCCCGCTTCTTTTTTGTATGGATGGAGGTGCCGCAATGGTCAAGACCAAGACCGAGCAGGCGATTATCGACGCGCTCGAGGCCGTCGCTCCCCAGCACGATGTCGACATTGTCGACGTGGAGCTCGTGGGCGCCACCAAGGCCCCCTGCGTGCGTGTGCGTATCGAGGGTGCCGAGGGCCAGAGCCTGTCGCTCAACGACGTCACGGCCAATACCAAGTGGGTCGGCGACGTGATCGAGGAGCTCGACCCCATCTCTTCGAGCTATACGCTCGAGGTGTCGAGCCCGGGCATGGCGCGCCCGCTGCGCCGCCCGCGCGACTTTGCCCGCTTTGTGGGCGAGGACTGCGAGCTTACCTCCACCGCCACCGAGGGCCGTCGCAAGTATACCGGCAAGATTGCCGCCGCGACCGAGACCGACGTGACCCTCGAGCTCGAGGACGGCGAGTCCGTCACCCTCGATTTCTGTGATGTTAAAAAGTGCAAGTTGAAGCCCACCTACGACTTCAAGCCCGCGAAGGAAGGAAAGTAACATGGCAGCATCCGACATGATGTCCGCCCTGATGGAGCTTTGCCAGGATAAGCACATCGACCAGCTCTATCTGATCGACCGCCTGGAGCAGTCGCTCGCCAAGAGCTATGCCGAGATCCTGCATCTTGAGTGGGGCGCCAAGGTCACCATCGACCGCACCACCGGTAAGATTTACGTCTACCGCCTGGAGCCGATCGACGATTCCATGGACGAGGAGGGCAACTTCACCGAGTTCGAGGAGATCGACGTCACCCCCAAGAACACGAGCCGCATCGCCGCCCAGCACGCCAAGGCCGAGATCAACGCCATCGTTCGCAACTCCGCCCGCGAGCAGATCTACGAGGAGTTCTCCGGCCGCATCGGTGACCTCATCAGCGGTACCGTACTGCAGTCCACGCCCGACTTCACCATCGTCAAGATCCGTGATGGCGTCGAGGCCGAGCTGCCGCATTTTGACCAGCGCCGTTACGAGAACGAGCGCAACGAGCGTCCGATGGGCGAGCGCTATCTGCATAACCAGCACATCAAGGCCGTGATCATCGACGTCCGCGACCCCAACTCCAACCTGCAGCCGGTTCGCGGCGAGCACAGCCGTCCGCCGATCGTCATCTCCCGCACCCACCCCGAGCTCATGCGTCGTCTGTTTGAGCAGGAGGTGCCCGAGATCTATGAGGGCACCGTCCAGATCAAGTCGATCGCCCGCGAGCCCGGCCAGCGCTCCAAGGTCGCCGTCCACTCGCTCGACGACCGCCTGGATCCCGTGGGCGCCTGCGTCGGCCCCAAGGGCAGCCGTGTTCGCGCCGTCGTGGGCGAGCTCCGTGGCGAGCGCGTCGACGTCATCCTGTGGGATGCCGACCCGGCCGTCTATGTCGCCAACGCCCTGTCGCCGGCCAAGGTTACCCGCGTCCTCATCGACGAGGAGAAGGCCTACGCCGGCGTCATCGTGCCCGACGACCAGCTGTCCCTCGCCATCGGCAAGGAGGGCCAGAACGCCCGCCTCGCCGCTCGCCTGACCGGCTGGCACATCGACATCAAGTCCGAGACCCTTGCCGCCGACATTCTCAAGAACGTCCCGGTTCACGAGGAGCCCGCTGCCGACCTGATCGGTGACGAGGAAGACGACGACGTCCGTCGCTGCGAGTACGTGTCCGAGGACGGCGTCCAGTGCCGTAACCAGGCCCGTCCCGGCTCCCGTTTCTGTGGTGTCCACGACACCGACGCCTTCGATGATGCGGAGGACCTGATCTAGCGCGCGGTCGCGCCGGGCGGGTCCCGGTGCATCTCCCACGCTCGTTCAGTCTCTAGGCACCCTAGGTGCCAGAAAGGGTAGGTGAAGTCATATGGCAAAAGTCCGTGTGTCCACCCTGGCCAAAGAGTTCGGCATGACCTCCAAGGAACTGATGGGTCATCTCGCCGAAATGAAGATTCCCGCTAAGTCCGCTTCCTCCGCCCTGGAGGACGCCTACGTCGCCATGGTCCGCAAGCAGCTCGCCCCGGTGATCGAGGCCCGCGCCCAGGAAGTCGAGGCCGCCAAGCAGGCCGAGGAGGAGGCGGCTGCCGCCGAGGAGGCAGCGCGCGCTGCCGAGGCCGAGCGCGAGCGCATCGCCGCCGAGAAGGCACGCGAGGAGGAGCGCCGCCAGTTCGCCGCCGCCCAGGCTGCCGAGGAGGCCGCCCGCGCCGAGGCCGAGGCCAAGAAGAAGGCCGAGCAGGAGCGCCTTGCCCGCGAGAAGGAAGAGGCTGCCCGCGAGGCCCAGCGCCGCGCCGTTCCCGCTTCCGACTCCGGTTCGCGCTTCCGTTCGCTGCTCGACCAGATCGCCGCACAGGAGACCGTGCTCAAGGAGAAGAAAGACGCCGAGAACAAGGCCAAGGCCGAGCGTTCCTCCGAGCGCGGTAACCGTCGCGGCAATAACGATCGTCGCGGTGGCCGTCGTAATGACCGCAACGCCGCCGATAACAACTCCGAGCGCAACGCCTCCGAGAGTCGTCCGCACAGCCATCGCACCAACGCCAGCAACAACATCGCTGCCGGCATGGACTTCCCCAACCCCGATAAGCAGGGCAAGGGCAAGAAGCGCAAGGGTGGTCACAACAACGAAGAGGACCACTACAGCCGCATGGCTCGCGAGGCCGAGGAGTACAGTCGCGAGAAGGTGCTCGAGGAGGCCCGCGCCGCCGTCGAGGAGGCCTCTCGCGAGTCCACCGGTCGCCGCAAGAAGCGCAAGGAGAAGCGCGAGCGCGAGGCTGCAAAGGCTCAGGAGGAGCGCAAGATAGAGGAGGCATTGGCCCAGGGCGTGAACCCCGAGGAACTCGATGCCATCAAGGTCTCCCAGGGCGTTACGGTCCAGGAGCTCGCCGAGGCGCTCGATGTTCCGGCTAACGACATCATCAAGCGCCTGTTCCTGCTGGGCACGCCGCTCACCATGACGCAGTCCATGTCCGACGACCTCGTCGAGCTCGTTGCCGACGACCTGGGCCGTCAGATCAAGATCATCACCCCCGAGGAGGAGAACACCTTCTCGTTCTACGACGATCCCGCCGACCTTAAGCCGCGCGCCCCGGTCGTCACCGTCATGGGTCACGTCGACCACGGCAAGACGAGCCTGCTCGACGCCATCCGTCACACCGGCGTCGCTGCCGGCGAGGCGGGCGGCATCACGCAGGCCATCGGTGCTTCGCAGGTCATGATCAACGGCCGCAAGATCACCTTCATCGATACCCCCGGTCACGCGACCTTTACGGCCATGCGTGCCCGCGGCGCCAAGGTGACCGATATCGTCATCCTGATCGTGGCTGCCGACGACGGCGTCATGCCCCAGACCATCGAGTCGATCAACCACGCCAAGGCCGCCGGCGTTCCCATCGTCGTCGCCGTCAACAAGATCGATAAGCCGGGTGCCAACCCCGACCGCGTGCGCCAGGAGCTCACCGAGTACGGCATCATCCCCGAGGAGTGGGGCGGGCAGAACATGTTCGTCAACATCTCGGCCAAGCAGAAGATCGGTATCGACGACCTGCTCGAGACCGTGCTGCTCCAGGCCGACGTGCTCGAGCTCAAGGCCAACCCCGACACCTTTGCCTCCGGTAACGTCCTCGAGGCCAAGCTCGACAAGGGCCGCGGTTCGGTTGCCACGGTGCTCGTGACCCGCGGTACCCTGCACGTGGGCGACACGCTGGTTGCCGGCCTCACCTATGGCCGCGTCCGTGCCATGCTCGACCCCAAGGGCCACGCCGTTACCGAGGCCGGTCCCTCCGACGCCGTCGAGATCCTGGGCCTGCAGTCCGTCCCCAACGCCGGCGATGAGTTCCGCGTGTTCGAGGACGAGCGCGAGGCACGTGCGCTGGCCGATGAGCGTTCGCTCAAGGCCCGTATCGAGGAGCAGAGCCGCGTGAAACACGTGACGCTCGAGAACCTCTTCGAGACCATCGCCGACGCCGAGGTCAAGGAGCTCAACCTGATCATCAAGGCCGACGTCCAGGGCTCCATCGAGGCCCTTCAGGACTCCCTTGACAAGATGGATCAGTCCGAGGTGCGCATCAACACGATTCACTCCGCGGTCGGCGCCATCAACGAGACCGACGTCGTCCTGGCCGACGCCTCCAATGCCATTATCATCGGCTTTGGTGTGCGTCCCGACGGCAAGGCCCGCTCCGCCGCCGAGCGCGAGGGCGTCGAGATCCGTTGCTACGACGTCATCTATAAGTGCCTCGAGGAGCTCGACGCTGCCCGCATCGGCATGCTCAAGCCCACCGAGGTCGAGGTCTCCACGGGTTCCGCGACGGTCCTGGATACCTTCAAGGTGCCCAAAGTCGGCATCGCCGCCGGTGTCCGCGTCGAAGAGGGCGAGATCGCCGCGACCGATTCCGTGCGCCTGGTGCGCGACGGCATCGTGGTCTTCAATGGCAAGATTGCCTCGATGCGCCACTACAAGGACGAGGCCAAGGGCCTCAAGAGCGGCTCCGAGGGCGGCATTGGCCTGGAGAACTTCCAGGACATCAAGCCTGGAGACACCATTGAGGGCTACCGCATCGATCAGGTTGCCCGTACCGAGTAGGGGGTAGCGCTATGAAGCAAACGCAGGCAACCCGCCGTCTGGGCGAGCAGCTTCGCGAGAAGCTCGGTTATATCCTGCTCTTTGAGGTTTCCGATCCACGCCTCGACCTGGTCACCCTGACCGCGGTCGAGGTCGCGTTGGACCGTTCGTTCGCGCGCGTGTACGTGTCGTGCGATGCGAGCCGCTACGACGAGGTCATGGAGGCGCTCGCCAGCGCCAAGGGCCGCATCCGTAGCCTGTTGGCCCGCTCGCTCGATTGGCGTGTTACGCCCGAGCTCGATTTTCGCATCGATCGCTCGACCGATGAGGCCGAGCGCATCACCCGCGCGCTGGAAAATGTTCCCGCCACGCTTGCGATCGAAAAGGACGAGGACGGCTACCCAATAGCGGATGCCGCCCAGGAGGCAGCTTTAGATGAGTAATTCCGCCGACCTCACATCGTGCGAGTCTGCAGATATTCAGCGACGCATTCTCGAGCTCATCGAGGGTGCGTCCTCCATTGCGATTTCGGGACATACGTCTCCCGATGGCGACGCCCTGGGCTCCGTGCTGGGCCTGGGCCTCTCGCTTATGAAGTTCTATCCCAACAAGGACATTGCCCTGCTGCTTGCAGACGATGATCCGGTTCCGCGCATCTACCGCTTTATGGAGGGCGCCGACCGTCTGGTTCCCGCATCTGCGTATGCCGGCAATCCGGACCTGTTCATCTCGGTCGACGTGCCGGTCGTCGAGCGTTTGAACAACTCCGCCGAGGTGCTCCGCCGCTCGTCGCATGTGGTGTGCTTCGATCACCATCCGGCGCGCGAGGAATTTGCCGAGCTGAGCCTCAGGTGCGTCGACGCCGCGGCCTGCGCCATGATCATCGACCGCTTTTTGGATAATTGCGGCATTGTGGCGCGCGATAGTGTCGCGACCTGCCTGCTGTGCGGTCTAGTGACCGATACCGGTCGTTTTCAGTACCAAAACGCCGATGCCGCTGCGTTCCATGCCGCCTCGCGCCTTGTCGCGCACGGTGCCGATCCGGCGCGCGTTGCGCTCGAGGTCTACCAGAGCATGCGCTTGGAGTTCTTGCATCTCAAGTCCATCGTTATGGGCCGCATCAAGACGGTGGCGCATGGTCGCGTGGCATATAGTTATGCGTACCAGAGCGACCTCGAGGCCTGCGGCGTCACTTCGGACGAGTGCGACGGCCTGGTCGATGTGGTGCGTTCGGTGATGGGTGTGGAGGTCTGCCTGTTCCTGAAGGGCATTGAGGGCGATACCAAGGTACGCGGCAACCTGCGCTCCAAGGGCGACCTCAATGTTTCCGAGATCGCCGCTGCTTTTGGCGGTGGCGGGCATCCGGCGGCCGCCGGTTTCTCTAACAACGGAACGATTCTCGAGACGCTCACCGCGGCACTCCCTATGCTGGCCGAGCTGGTAGGGGAGGATCCCGCTTCGGTGACCGTCGAGTTCTAACATTTTGGATGGTACATGGCTCGTCGTACGCCTTCTCAATTGAATATGCTGCTCGCCGTCGATAAGCCGGTGGGCTGTACATCCCACGACGTGGTTTCGCAGTGCCGACGCGCCCTCCGTGAGCGACGCGTCGGCCATGCCGGTACGCTCGACCCCATGGCCTCGGGTGTCATGGTGGTGGGCGTGGGCCAAGCGACCCGTCTGCTGGGCATGCTGACCCTCGATACCAAAAGTTATGTCGCCGATATTTCGTTTGGCGTCGAGACCAATACCGATGACGCGGAGGGCGAAGCCGTCCGCATGGTGCCCGTTACCCCCGAGCTGCGCGATCTCGCTTACGCCCGTGAGCAGCTGGCCGCTATGCTTGGCCCGCAGTTGCAGGTGCCGCCAGCGTTTTCGGCCATCTCGGTCGATGGCGTTCGTGCCTATAAGAGTGCTCGCGAGGGCAATGCGCCTGCCTTGCCTCCGCGCCCCGTCGAGGTCTATGCCGCCGACCTGATCGCCGTGAGCGGCGAGGGCGATACGTGCGTCTGGACCGTGGCGTTTTCGGTAAGCAAAGGCACCTACATTCGCGCGCTCGCTCGCGATCTGGGTCGCGCCTGCGACAGTGCCGCGCATATTTCCGCCCTGCACCGTACAGCCTCCGGCGTTGTTTCCATCGGTGCCTGCCATGCGGTCGAGGAGCTTTCTGCCGAGTCCGTTGCCGGCTTTGCCTTAGATCCCATTGCTGCACTGGGTGCCACGCGCGTCGACTTGCCGGGTGATCTTGCCGACGATCTGCTGTGCGGACGTCGTATTCCTACTGAGCGCGCGCTTGCGGGCTTCGATGTGTCGAAGGCGCCGTTTGCGCTGGTACTCGATGGCGGGCTCAAGGCGCTCGCCCGTATCGAGGGCGGTCGCTTTGTGATGGAGCACGTCTTTCCCCAGGCGATCGGCGGTGTTCGATGATGCTGACGCCTCACGAGCTCGCGCGTATCTTTTTTGCGGGTGAGTTGGATGAGGCCCGTATCGTTTCTGCCGATGCATTTGATGATTGCGCGTGTCTGGGTGCCGCGTCGATCGCCATCGGCGTGTTCGATGGCGTGCATCGGGGGCACCACAGACTGATCGACGCGGTCGTTTGCGACGCACGCGCCCGCGGCTGCAAGGCGGTCGTGGTCACCTTTGATCCCGATCCGGATGTCGTGGTGAGCCCATCGCCCGCTCAAAAACTGATGACGACGGCCGACCGCCTGCATGCCCTGGCTCAAACCGGGGTCGATGCGGTGGTGGCCGTTCCCTTTACGCCTGCGGTGGCGGCACTCGACCACGTGAGCTTTCTTGAGCTTGTGTCGCGCGTCGTCGATATCCGCTCGATTCGCGTGGGCAGTGACTTTAGGTTGGGACGCGGCGGTGCTTCGGGCGTTGCCGAGATGCAGGTATGGGGAGCCGAGCACGGAGTTGACGTCTATGGCCACGAGTTGCTGTGCGTCGATGGACAGACGATCTGTGCCACCCGTATTCGCCAGGAGCTGCGCCAGGGTCATGTTGAGCTTGCCGCCGAGCTGCTCGGCCGCCCCTATATGCTGCGAGGCGTCGTTGCCAGCGGTCGTCACCAGGGCTCCGACATGGGTTTTCCCACGGCAAACATCCAGGTGCCCGATGGCATCCAAGTGCCTGCCGATGGCGTCTATGAGGGTCTGGTGCTGGTCGACGATACCGTATGGCCTGCTGCCGTCAACGTCGGTTTGCCGCCGACCTATGCCGATGATGCCGCCTCGGCGCATCTCGAGGCCAACTTGATCGGGTATGCGGGCGACCTGTATGGCGCCTCGGTGTCGCTGGCGTTTACGCGCTGGCTGCGTCCGTCTCGCGTGTTCGATTCGCTGGACGAGCTAATCGCGACCGTCGAGGGTAATATCGAGGATATCCGTCATAACTTGGGTGAGCAGGGGGTGAGCATCCGTGATCAGCGATGAGGAGAAAGACCAGGTGCGCGCGGCGTCCGACCTGGTTGCCATCGTGCAGGAAACGGTTGAGCTCAAGCCCCGTGGCCATGAGTTTTGGGGTTGCTGCCCCTTCCATGGCGAAAAGACCCCGTCGTTTCACATTATCCCTGCCACGCAGGTGTGGCACTGCTTTGGCTGCGGTGAGGGCGGCGACGTCTTCACCTATATCATGAAGCGCGAGAACCTGAGTTTTCCCGAGTCGATCCGCTATTTGGCTGATCGTGCGGGCATTGAACTGCACGATACCGGTGCACAGCGCGATCGCGGCACCAAGCGTGCCCGCATCTATGACCTGTGCGCCGAAACCGCCCAGTTCTACCACACCATGCTCATGCGCGGCAAGGACAGCCGTCCGCGCGAGTACTTTGCCAGCCGCGGTATGGGCGGCGACGTCTGTCGCCGCTACTGCCTGGGCTTTGCGCCGGGTCGCAACGCGCTGGTATCGCACCTTTCGCAGGCGGGCTTTACCCCACAGGAGATGATCGATGCCAATGTGGCCGTGAGCCGCGGGCGCGGACAGCTCGCGGACCGCTTTTACGACCGCGTGATGTTTCCCATTTTCGATGAGCAGGGTCATAACATCGCCTTTGGCGGGCGCATCATGGGCGATGGTCAGCCCAAGTACCTTAACACCGCCGAGACGAGCGTGTTTCATAAAAAGCGAAACCTCTACGGCTTTAACTGGGCCAAGGAGTTTATCGTCGCGCAGGATACGGCCATCGTGGTTGAGGGCTATACCGATTGCATCGCCTGCTGGGAGGCGGGGATCAAAAACGTCGTCGCCACGCTGGGCACGGCGCTGACGGAACATCACGTTAAGACACTCACCCGTTTTGCCAAGCGCATCGTGTATATGTTCGATGGTGACGCCGCCGGTCAAAAGGCCGCGCGACGCGCGATTCAGTTTATCGAGCAGGATTCGATGGACCTGCGCTGCGTGGTGCTGCCCGATGGCAACGACCCCATGGAGTTCATCACGGCGCATGGTGGTGAGGCGCTGCAGGCACGTATCAACGCCGCCGAACCCCTCATGGACTTTGTGTACCGGTCGCTGCAAGAGTCGAGCGACATTACTACGCCGGGCGGCCGCGCCAAGGCGCTCGAGGATGCGCTGACGCTCATCTATCCGCTACGCGACAGCTACATGATCGATACGTACTTTATCCAGATTGCCGACCTGTTGGGTTTGGACCTGGAGACCGTGCGCGCGAGCTCGGGCCGTGTGTTTCGCGGTGTCGCCAAGCGCGAGGACGCCGAGCGCCGGCGTGAGCAGAGCTACGAGCGTCAACGCGCGCAAGCTGAGCGCGCGAGCGGTTCGCAGGGACGAAGCTCGGGCGGCGGTGCGGCTGGTGCGCGCAGTGCCGCCCGCGGTGCCTGGGCCGCGGGTGCGACGCCGCCGATGTCCGCACCGGTCGAGGAGGACCCGTACGACTACGTTCCGCTTGATGCCTATGGGGCCGTGCCGGTGGAGGTCAACGAGGATCTGCCGCCAATCGATGTGCCGGCGGGGATGGAAAGCGCCGTGCCCGCTGCCGATAGTTCAAGCGCGACGGCTGCTCCGTCGATGCCGATTGTTTTGACCGATCTGGAGCGGAAATCCCTGGCAGGGGAGCGCGAGCTGCTGACGATGCTCACGAGCTATCCCGACCTGTTCCGCACGTATGCCGACCGCATCTGCTCGATCGAGTGGGTGGATCCGCGCCACGAGTCCATCGCATGGGCCGTGTTGGCGACGCCGCCGGGCACCGACCCCGCGGCGTGCATGGATGCGGCGCGCGCGGTGTGTCCCGAGGCAGCGTCGCTTGTCAGCGCCGGGCGAATTTCGTCGACGAGCAAGCATCCTACCGAGACGAACATCGTTTTTATGCTCGACACCCTCGAGCTCTATACCATCAAGCGCCGCATGCGCGCCGCACAGGCCAAGCTGCGTCAGGACCGGTCGCTCGACGATGAAGCGCGCCGCGTGCTGACGATGCAGGCGATGCAAGATTCTCAGCGCCAACGTGAGCTTCAAAAGTCGATCGGTGGTGTGGCTGATCCGTTCAATTTGATTGGTTTGGAGACGGCGGGCGCCGAGCAGGCCTAGATGTTGTGGTCAACCAGCGTATTCTCGCCTATATCCAGTCCTCTTTTTGGGTATAGACGTCCATGTGTGTGCTAAAGTATTGAGTCCTGTGGACTATGAAGGGAGAATCTGTGCCAAAAAAGACTGAGAGCACGGGTACTGGGCTGGAATCCTACGTTGCAAAGCTCATGGGCAACGGCTCAAACAGGACTTCGGTAACCGAGGACGAGATTCAGGTCGCCCTGAAGGATATCGATGTTTCTGACGAGCAGCTCACCGCGGTGTATTCCGCGCTGCGCAACAGCGGCATCCAGATTATCTCCGCGAGCGGTAACGACGACGCCCCCATGGACGTCGACGATGACGATAATGATACCGATACCGACGATTTCGATGATGACGACGAGCACGATTCCGGCTCGCTCGATGATCACGAGCTCAAGATGGCCCGTCAGGCCGACGCCGAGATGGGTTCTTCCAAGAGCAAGAAGAAGCGCACCGTGCGCACGTCCCGTTCACGCTCGCGCGTGCGTGGCATCGATGCCTCCACGGTGATGCTGACCGGCGATCCGGTCCGTATGTACCTTAAGGAGATCGGCAAGGTCGACCTGCTGACCGCCTCCGAAGAGGTCGATCTGGCCATGAAGATCGAGGCTGGTCTCGAGGCCACCGAGAAGCTCGAGGCCCACGAGGCAGGCGAGCTCGAGCTCACGCGTGCCGAGATGCGTCGTCTTACGCGCATTGAGAACGTGGGCCTCGAAGCCAAGCAGGCACTCATCAGCGCCAACCTGCGTCTGGTCGTCTCCATCGCCAAGCGCTATGTCGGTCGCGGCATGCTGTTCTTGGACCTGATCCAGGAGGGCAACCTCGGCCTGATTCGCGCCGTCGAGAAGTTCGACTACCAGAAGGGCTTCAAGTTCTCCACGTACGCCACGTGGTGGATCCGTCAGGCCATTACGCGTGCCATCGCCGACCAGGCCCGTACCATCCGTATCCCCGTGCACATGGTCGAGACCATCAACAAGCTCGTCCGCGTGCAGCGCCAGCTCCTTCAAGACCTGGGTCGCGACCCGACCCCCGAGGAGATCGGTGCCGAGATGGACATGAGTGCCGACCGCGTCCGCGAGATCCAGAAGATTTCGCAGGAGCCCGTGTCGCTCGAGACCCCCATCGGCGAGGAAGAGGATTCCCAGCTGGGCGACTTCATCGAGGACTCCCAGGCTATCGTTCCGCCCGATGCCGCCAGCTTCTCCATGCTGCAGGAACAGCTCACCCAGGTACTCGATTCGCTTGCCGATCGCGAGCGTAAGGTTATCGAGTTGCGCTTTGGCCTCGTTGACGGTCACCCCCGCACACTCGAGGAAGTCGGCCGCGAGTTTGGCGTCACGCGCGAGCGTATCCGCCAGATCGAGTCCAAGACCCTGGCCAAGCTCCGCCACCCCAGCCGCAGCAGCAAGCTGAAGGACTACATCGAAAGCTAGTCAAGCAAGAAGCGCCCTCAAGCACATCCGCTTGAGGGCGCTTTCATGTAGTCA
>CWGT01000046.1_pt1 | contig 20485 bp, 21 predicted proteins | sample 705021 | NCBI WGS metagenome assembly CWGT01 (sample SAMEA3735911, study PRJEB9488) | human gut metagenome | biome: ENVO:mammalia-associated habitat; material: ENVO:feces | place: Malawi | collected 2009-02-27 | reverse complement strand
GATAAACCCCAAAAGCCGGAGCGAGCGGCGCCACTCGTTTCGCTAAATCGACTTTATGGGATGGCGGATCACGGTCTTGAGCTTCTCCGGCGCGCACTTGCGCGGGTCGGAGAGGTAGATCTCGTGATGCAGGCGGGCTTCGGAGAAGTCGGGGGCGTAGCCCTGTTCCGCCGCGAATGCGCGCATGGCGTCTACGGTCGCCGGCTCGCCGTCGTAAGGCCCGGTATGCATGCATTGAACGCAAAGGCCCTCGTCGACCCTCAGCAGCTCGACCGCCGAGAAGTCCAGCTTCTTCTTGGCGGCAGCTTCCGAAACGGCCCAGTCGAAGTCCTCGCGAGTGACGAAATCGGGCAGACGGATGCACGAGATGAAGTTGAAGTCGTCCTTCCGCGCATAATCAATCTCGCCATCGGCGCGGTCTTGCCACCAGAAGCCCTCGAGCGGAGGCACGACGAAGTCGAAATAGCCCTCGATTTCCCGCGGGCCCTTCTTCGACATCTTGATGGCATAGGCGACGCCGTAGAGCAGCGGCAACGCGTTCTGGTACTCGCCGCCTTCGGCATTGGGATCGCCCTTGCCCCGCACGGCAACGTAGCTCATAGGCGGAACGGTCACGACGCCCGGCTTGCCCGATGGCCTGTAGAGCTCCCTGAACTCCTTCTTGAAATCGTATGCCATCGCAACAAACCTCCCTGAGCTTGGGTTTCCGTCGATATCCGAACAAATACAGCAATGGGCGCGGCTTCGGAAGACGCCGAGCCCATTGGCAAACATTATAGCATAGAATCAAACATATGTTCTATTCCCACTCAGTAATCAAATCGCGCACTCTCATCGCCGCTCGTCCACGTGGTATATCGTCGTCTCCCCATTAACCGAAATCAGCCGCATTTCGCGTGTCCGAGTTGAACTCAAATTGAACTCAATGCCGATTTGTCGGTCGGGGGCTTCCCGACGGGAACCCGCATGCCATAAGGAGAATAAGCACCTCTGATAAGGCTGAGCTCAACAATCACCGCTGAGACCATCAGCCGAATTGCCAGCCCGATAGGTCGTCGACCTACCACGCGGATCAGAAACGAGCTTGCCCTCCTTCACCATGTCGGCAAGATAACGCCTCACCGTCCTCCCGCTCACCGCGGCAACCCGCTCGCTGACATCCGTTGCGGCAAACGAACTGGAACGTGAGAGAAGGTCATCGACCACGTTTTCGACCTCCGCACGCGTACGGTTCCCCTTGGGCCCTCCGACAGCCCCGCTTTCCCCAACGCTCGCCGTAACATCATGATCTCCCTCGTTTCCTGCCGCGCTCGCCATGACAGGCGGCACCGGTACGAACGCGGTGAACTGATCGCCGTCCTCAAGAACGGGGTCCCTCCCCGTGTAGAGCCGCGAGAACTTGTAGAGGCTCCTCGTCCCGCTCCCCAGCTCCTCGGAACGGCCCATCTGCGTGAAGAAGTTTGCGATGATAGGGTTCTTGGGAGTAGGGTCGAGACTCTCGAGCGTCACGGGACCGGCGAAGAGCGCGCGGCTCGCATTTCTCGTGCGGATGCCCTCCCCATCGATAGCGATGCGGGCGATGTGCGGGCTGACGAACTCCCGGTGGATGAGGCAGTTGCACACAAGCTCGCGGACGATGACGTCGCGGGCGCTCTTGCGCTGCCCCCCATCGAGCACGAAGGAGTCCGGCAGCCACTTCTCGCAGAAGCCGACGAGCTCGTCGTACGCTCTGACGAGGTTGCTCCTGCAGACAAGCCGGTCGTCGTAGCGATCGGCCTCGACGCGTCTGAGTACCGCGTCGGTCCGATAGAGCGGCATGACGTCGAGGATCGCATCCTCCTTCCCCAGCAACGCGACGGCGGCGAGGTTGAAGCCCCGCTCCCCCGTCAGCTGGTCGCGCCCGTAGAGACGGGCGGCGCGGAGAAGCTCGCCGTCAGAGAGGGAGAGCCACGGATGGTCGGCATCGTTCGCGCGCAGCGCATCTCGCACTGCGTCGAGAAGTCCCATCTCCAGATCGCCCTCGGTCACCCAGGGGTACACGGTCCGCTCCGAGTAGTAGCTCTGCTTGCGGGCCATCATCGAGGTGATCTGGACATCGCTTTTCACGCGCACGTCAGCGTCCGCCACGCGGTCGTACACGACCCCCTTGAACATGTAGAGGGACGGCCCCATAGGCACCCAGACCCGTATGACGAGCCTGCCCTCAGAGTCGCGCAGCCTTTCGAACTCGACCAGCGGCGACACGTTGAACAGGTTCGGGTTGCTCGTGATGTTGGATATGTTCCGCTCGATGGAGAGTACAGAGGCCTCGGGCACACCCTCAACAGTGCCGTCGTCTCGCACGCCGAGCAGCACGCTACCGCCCTGTCGGTTGGCGAACGAGCAAATGGTCTCGAACGTGTCCTTGCCCGGCTGGGAGCCGCAGCGCTTGAACTCGACGCTTATGCCCTCGCCAGCTTGGATGTATCTGTCAAGCGCGTCGCTCATGTGGTGCTCCGCTCTATTCCGGACATTATTCTGGACATTTTATCAGTATTATCCAGATTATGTCCAGAATATTGTCCGGAAGCACCTGAAGCCACCTAAAAGCGATAATATGTAGTTAGAGAGAAGTACAACGCAATCATGCGGATTATCAGGCAGATGCTGATTCAACGGCCGCAGCATGAGCGAGATGATAATGAGGGCGATGCCGCATAGGCAGCAACCATCTGCATATGACGAGAAGTAAGGAGTGATCGCGCTTGAAGATTGAGCCCTTCTATTGTGACATGCACATACACACCTACGCGGATGCCAACAAGCGTGAGGGTGCTAACTACGATGCCGACACCCTCCTATCACGTGTCCGCACTTGCGCCAAGGGACACAAGGCGATCATCGCGCTTACAGACCACAATGTCATCAACGCTGATGCGTATGAGGCTGTCTTAGGCAAAGCCGGCGACGACGTCGTCCTCATTCTTGGCGTCGAGCTACACATTAAGGCAAATGGCCCGAAGCCCTATCATGCGCACGTCTATTTTAACTCTGAGCCAACTGCTGAGAATATCGCTGCCATCAACGAACTCCTCGATAAGCTTTACCCAAACAAGCTTCCGAATAGGAATGATGCTATCCCCACTCTTCCCAACGTGCTTAACTCGCTTCAGAAATATGAGTTCTTGTTCTTGCCCCATGGCGGACAAGCCCACGGGACATTCGATCGCGCAATCGGCAAGGACGAACGATTCGATGACCTCATGATGCGAAGCATCTACTACAACACGTTCGACGGCTTCACTGCACGTTCCTGCGCTAACGTGGAAAGCACCGTGAACTATTTCCAACGCATTGGAATCGAAGAGTTCACTAACCTCCTGACCGGTTCAGACAACTACGACCCAGCTAAATACCCTGATCCAAAGAGCAACGATGCTGACCCGTTTACGCCAACTTGGGTGCTGGCAGAGCCCAGTTTCGATGGACTGCGCATGGCGCTTTCTGAAAGATCGAGGCTCTTCTACGAAGACGAACCGCCGGAGAGCTTCACCCAATCCACCCCGTCTATTGAACACATGCGTCTTGTTCGGGACAACATCGACATTGATGTTGACCTCACCCCTGGGCTGAACGTTATCATCGGTGGCTCCTCAACTGGAAAGACTTTGCTAGTCGAGGCAGTCGCACGCAAGATAGGTTTCTTGGATCCATCCGAACGGCACGGCTTCTACGACAAGTTCGACATTAACGCTATCCAGCTTGACCGGAACGACCAGAGCAAACCCTACTACATCAATCAGAGCTACATCGGAAAAGTCGTCGACAAATCCGTGGATCACGAGACCATCGACAGCATTCAGATTCTCAAAGACGTATTCCCACAAGATCAAGATGCTTCGGAAGAACTTGATGCGAACTTCGGTGCTGTACGAGATCTTGTGTCAAAGATGTTTGCGGCCGCAGAAGCCGTCCAGCAAGCAGAAGAGGCACTTAGTCGATTAGCCGCACCGTGCAACTTGATTACCGAAGACTCATTCGCAAGCAATCCTATTGCGGCGATGGAACCGTCTGCAGAGCTGCAGCAGGCCATGGCATGGAAACCTGCCGTTGAGACTAAGGCCAGCGAAGCGCTTGCCGATCTTGAGGCCATGTTCGACAGCAACCCGCTTCTCCCGTCGATTAAGGGTGAGGTGGATGCGCTTCGGTCAAAAATCAGGCTAGGCAGAGATTTAACCGACTTCGAGCAACTAATCGCTTTCTTGCTGAAGGAGCATTCGAGCACCTATGCGAGCGAAGAGAGCGCCGCCAAGCAATCTGACCTGACCAAGCGGAAAAGCTTTGCATTAGTTCTCAAAAAAATCGTCGAACTTCGCACAGGACTCGCCGACTACCGTAGTATAAAATCCAAGTTGCTTGCACAGGAATTCGAAGATGTGCCTAGGCGAGCTGAGCTGGCCGGTCATCACCTCAGCGTCGTGTACTCGTTTAAAATGTCGGAAGCTTTGCTGCTGAGTGCAATCAACGATGTTCTGAGAAACGAAAACAAGTTCGAGGCCATCGAGGATATAACAGCGGAAAAACTAGCCGCTTCTTTAGCCGGAATCGATAAGCGCCATAAAAGCATTCGCTCGCTTAATTCCATGGCTGCGGCCGTGGCATCCAACCTGGAGAAGAGCAAAAAGCGAACATTCAGCATAACCACCAAGAACGGTACCAATTGGGACGAGCTTAGCGAGGGGCGGAAAACAGCAATTTTACTTGATCTGATACTCGGATTCGATGGTAATACGGCACCGCTTATAATCGACCAGCCGGAAGATAACCTTGCCGCAGACTACATCAACGACGGCCTTGCCGCCGCGATTAAGGGCAGCAAGGCAACTAGGCAGACAATCGTAGTAACCCATAATGCCACAATACCCATGCTTGCCGACGCTCAGACGGTAGTGCTGTGTCGAAACATCGACGGCAAGCTGGTGATTCGCTCGGCACGACTTGAGGGTTTCATTGACGGCAAACGAGCGCTCGATTGGATTGTCGAGATCACTGACGGAGGCGAACCTTCCGTGCAGAAGCGCTTTAGGAAATACAACTTCAAAAGGTTCGGAGGTCGATAATGGAGCTGCAGTTACTTTTTGGGCGCGCTGAGAATGGAAGTGCGACCGCCAAAATGGCGATTGACGGCGGAATTCAAGAAGACTTTGACTATGTGAAACTTGTCAAGCTGCTGTTCGATAATCCAGAAGCCACAGTAGCGGCAGAAGTTGCAGAGTCATACAACGATGCGCAGAAGCAGCGACTGAATGAGCTGGTTGACAAAATCATGACAACTGCAAAGGGTAAAGCGGATACTGCGCAGACCTTGGCAGCAGACGATCTGGAACCTGAAGACATTCCCATTTAGGCCGCATTCGCATACGCAACACATCACTTGGTGATGTGTTGGGAAGATGCCCGTACCGATAAAGGTACGGGCATCGTTCGTTTCAGCCCGTCTCAACTGACCTGTATCGTCTTTTCGGACACGCGTTCAAGAGGAACCTATTTTCCCCTAGAATGCAGGGCAACGGACGAAAGGACGAGCCATGGCAAGCCAGCCGGCGAAATACACCGACGAGTTCAGGCGCGAGACGGCCGACTGCATCATCTCGACGGGCAGGCCCATCACCGAGTGCTGCGCCGAGCTCGGGCTGAATTCCAAGACGGTGAACAAGTGGGTGCAGGACCGCAGGCGCGAGCTTTCCGGCGGGCCCGACCCCAAGGCCGAGGACCGCGAGCTGCGCGAGGCCAGGAGGCGCATACGCGAGCTCGAGATGGAGAGCGCCTTCCCGAAAAAAGCCGCGGCCCTCTTCGCCAGAGAGCAGGGGCAGCCGCGCGCTACCGGCTGATGCTGGCGGAGAAGGCCGAATACCCAATCACGCCCATGGCGGGGATCCTTTGCGTGAGCAGGTCGGGCTTCTGCTCGTGGCTCTCCAACGGCTGCCCCGAAGACGACCGGTCGGCCGAGCGCGAGGCCGTGGGGCGCGTCTGGCTGGAGTCGGACCGCAGGTTCGGCGCGAGGTTCGCGGAGTGCTCCCTGCCCGCCGAGTTCTCCGGATTGACCCCGTATCGGGTGCGCAGGCTGATGCGCGGGCTGGGCATACGCGGCCGCACGCCAAACCGGCGCAAGCGCACCGCGATTCCCGACCCCAAGGCCGAGCCCAGGCCCGACCTGGCGCGCCGCGACTTCACGAGCCCGGTCCCCACCTACAAGCTCGTGGGCGACATCACCTACCTGCGCGCCGGCGAGGGCCGGCTGCACCTGGCGACCGCGATCGACCTGAACACGCGCATGGTGGTCGGGTGGTCGCTGTCGGGCCGCATGACCGCCGGCATCGCGGCGGCGGCGCCGGAATCCGCCAAATCGCGAGGATACGCGGCGGGCAACGCCATATTCCACACGGACCGCGGCGCGCAGCACGCCAGCAGGCTTCTGGCCGAATGGGCGCGCGCCAACGACGTGCGGCTTCCCTGCAGCCGCACGGGAAGCTGCCGCGACAGCGCCGTCGCCGAGTCGTTCTTCGCCACGCTGAAGAACGAGATGCACTGCCGCAGGCGATTCGCCACCGGGGCCGAGGCCGGGCACGCAGTCGTCGAGTTCATCGAGGCGTACTACAGCAGGCGGAGGCCGCGTTCCTCGATAGGCTACAGGGTGCCGGCCGAAGCCATGGCCGACTTCTTCGAGCGGACCGATCCCAAGCCCGACGCGATGCCTATGGCAGCGTGATTCCTCTCAATTCCGTGTCCGAAATCTTGACACAGGTCAAAAGTCACCGCCCTCGTCGGGCCGAGCGGCTCGGGCAAGTCGACCTGCGCCCAGCTGGCGTCGAAATTCTGGGAGCCGGACGGCGGCAGGATCCTCTGCTCGGGCAAGGACATCGCCGGGTTCTCCGAGGAATCGTGGCTCGCGCACGTCTCCATAGTCTTCCAGGACGTGATCCTTTTCGACGACACGGTCGCGAACAACATCCGGATCGGTCGCGAGGGAGCTTCTGACGAAGAGGTGGCCGAGGCTGCAAGGACGGCGCACTGCCTGAAGTTCATCGAGAGGCTTCCCCAGGGGTTCGACACGATGCTGGGCGAGAACGGCGCCTCTCTCTCGGGCGGGGAGCGTCAGCGCCTCTCCATTGCGAGGGCCCTTCTGAAAGACGCGCCCGTGGTGCTCCTCGACGAGGCCACAGCCTCGCTCGATCCGGAGAACGAGACGCTTATCCAGAAGGCGGTCGGAGCCCTCTGCGCAGGCAAAACGGTGATCGTCATCGCCCATCGCCTGAGGACCATCGCTCATGCGGACAAGATCGTCGTCCTCGACGACGGGCTCGTCGTCGAGGAGGGTGCCCACGACGACCTCGTCTCAGCCAACGGCCTCTACCGGCGTCTTTGGGATCTTCAGCTGCAGAGCAGCAGCTGGGGTGCGAACGGGCGAATGGAAGCTGAAGGTGCGCAGTGATGCCCTACGAGTCTTTCGGGCTCTGATTCAGAAAGGGTCGTGCGTTCGCGCTGGGCGGGGAAGGGCCGCCGGCTCCAGGGCCGATGCGGTTACACGCCGCCGGGCCTTACCCCGCTCTCGCGCCTCCACTCTCTCGGCGGCACCCCGTAGGCTTTCTTGAACGCCGCGGCGAACTTGCTCGGGTTCGCGTAGCCCACGAACGCTGCTGCTTCCGTCACCTTCGCGCCTTGTGTGAGCTGCGTTGCGGCTTCTTCCATTCGGCGTCGTCGGAGGTAGGCCGCGATCGTGCTGCCATATGCGCGGGCGAAGTACTCGTTGAGCGACGCTGCGCTTACGCCGAAGGCGGCGGCCATGGTTCGGGCGTCGTGACGTGCGCCGAGCGCACGCTCCATCTCGTCGCGCGCGGCTGCTGCCATCCCCATCTGCGCGCGCGTGAGCAGGAAGCGGGGCTTTGCCGTAGAGAGGTCGCGCCGTTGGAGGCCGAGCAGCAGCCCGAGGATCTCGTATTTCGCCAGCGCGTCGTCGTTCGCGTCGAGAAGCGCTGCCAGGTGCTCCATGCGTCCGTTAAGCTCGGTGTCGTTCGCGATGACGGCTGCCGGCCCCGCTTCGCGAGCGATGCGTTGGACGGCGTTCTCGCCTTTGCCGAGCAGGGAGAACGCCGGCTCCTCGGCAACTCGCTCGTTCACGAACAGCTCGACGCCGCGGTAGCGCCCCGACGGGTACCTGAACTCTGCCGGCCGCTTTCGGGAATAGCTTGCGCACAGATCCCCGGCGGCAACTACTCCCAGTCCGCCGTCGGGGATGTCGACTTCGCAACGGCCCTCCCAGCACAGGTTTACCGTCAGCCACACCCCGTTGGAGAACGAGGGCAGCTGGAGGGGCGGGTTGGAAGGGATGTTTGGGCACCTCGTGCAGGTAAAGTCGACGAGGGCGGCGAACAAACCGCTCGACAGAGCGCGACCCCGCATGGAGCCGCTTCCGATAGGGCTCGAAATCCGCAGTTCGAAGAAGCCTTCGGCATCCTGGAACAGTTCGACTCCCGGGGCGACCCTCGCCTTCAGGGGTTGTCCGCCGGTCTCTTTATCGGAGCATGCGCCGCCCACGGTACCGCCCTCCTTCCGACATGCGTCTTTGCCGTGGGCAACGACGCTTCTACCTCTGATAGTTAATTATAGCTAACATCGCTGAGATATGGAGCTGTCTGCAAAGCATGGAGTTGAGGAGGTTTCTTCTTCAACCCTAAGCTTTCTCCAGGTGCGGGCACGACGTCCGCCTTGGAAAGGAGCTGATCGATGAAACTGCATGATGTGAAAGAGGGAGCGGCTGCGCGCGTTTTGGCAGTGTCGGGGGGTGCGCGGTTCGTCTCGCGGATCACCTCGGTCGGGCTCACCGAAGGGTGCCGCATAGAAGTTCTCCAGAACGTCCGAAAGCGTCCCGTGCTGGTATACGTCCGCGACAGCGCCGTGGCGATCGACAGGGGGGACTGTGAGCTGATCGATGTGGAGGTGGTCTCGTGAGCTGCGAGATGTGCGCGGCCGCTTGCCCTGCGGCCAAGGGGACAAGAACGTCGGGAGGGCAGGGCGCCGGTGTTGCGGTTGCTCTTCTCGGCCAGCCAAATTCCGGGAAGTCTACCCTGTTCAACGGCCTTACGGGTGCAAAGCAGCATGTGGGCAACTGGCCGGGCAAGACTGTCGAGAGGAAAGAGGGGTCGTTCAGGATTGGCGATACGCAGTGCCGTGTGGTCGACCTCCCCGGAGCCTACGGCCTTTCCGCCAACTCGCCCGAGGAGGAGGTGACGCGTGACTACCTCGAGTCCGGCGATGCGGACGTTGTGGTCGTGATGGCCGACGCCTCCCAGCTCGAGCGCAGCCTCTACATGCTCGCCGAGTTCGCTGCCGCGCACCCGGAGCAGCCCTCTCTCCTTGCTTTGAATCTCATGGATGTTGCGGAGGGCCAAGGCAAGCGCATCGATTCGGCGCTTATCGAGCAGCGGCTCGGGATTCCCGTCGTGCCGCTCGTGGCGTCACGTCCGGAAGGGTACGGGAATCTGCTTTGCGCCATCGAGCGGACGGCGCGCGAGCGCCCATCCATTGACGACGGCCGCCTGCGTCGGGAGCTGGCGTCCGTTCCGGCGACGGCGCAGGGTGCGGGGAAGGCGCGGTTCGCCTGGATCGAATGGCTCCTCGACGGGGCGGTGTCCGCTCCCGAGAAAGCGCACGCGCTGTCGCGTTTCGACCGGCTCGCCACGGGCTCTCGCTGGTCCAAGCCCATCACCGTCGCTATGATTCTCGCGGGGTTCCTTCTCGCGTTCGTTCCCGCCATACCCATCATGATGCTCGGCGGCGCCATCTCCTCGCTCGGGCAGGTCGCTGCCGGGGCGCTCGCGCAAGTGGGCGCGCCTGACGTTGTGGGCAGTTTCCTCGCGGGCGTGGTGTTCAACAGCTTGTGCTTCGGCACGATGATGGTGGGCTACGTATTCGGCATCAACCTTGTGTTCGGCCTCTACGAGGAGGCGGGCTACATGGCGCGCATCGGCTACGTATTCGACCACACCATGGCGCGCTTCGGGCTGCAGGGGAAGTCGCTCATGCCGTTTCTTATGTGCCTGGGCTGCACGATGGGCGGCGTGTCGGGCTCGCGCGTCATCGACTCGTGGGGACAGCGCATGCTCACCGTCATGATGGCTTGGGCCATCCCGTGCGGCTCCACGTGGGGCGTGGTGCCGGTGCTGGCCGTCGCGTTCTTCGGCGTAGTTGGCGCGCCGCTCGTGATCGTGGGGATATTCGCCATGATGCTTGTCATCATGGGCATCGTCGGCAAGGTGTTCGGGCCGCGCCTGGTGGCGGATGGAGAGCGCTCGGGCTTGGTTATGGAGCTTCCGCCCTACCACCGCCCCCATCTGAAGGGCGTCGTGCGCGGCGCCTTGCTCAAGAGCCGCCAGATGTTCGTTCGTGCCATTCGCGTGGTCGCCATCTTCGCGTTCGTCATCTGGGCGCTCACCTACACTTCGACCGGCGGCGTTGAAGGGTCTGCGCTCTACGCGCTGGGCACCGCTATCGAGCCGGTGACGAGGCTGTTCGGCATGGGGTGGCAGACGTTCACGGCGTGGCTCTGCGCGCTCGTCCTCAAGGAATCCGCCCTCGGCGTGCTCTCGGGTCTTTTTACGGGCGCGGCGACGCCGAACGCCGTCCTCGTCGGCGTGATGACGGGCGGCGCGGCCGCGGCGTCCAACATCGGCGAGGTCATGGCTCAGGTGATTTCCGCTCCCGAGGCCCTCGCTTTCATCTTCGCGTTCACGTTCAATATGCCGTGTGCGGCAAGCGTCTCTGCCACCTGGGCTGAGGTTCACTCGACGAAATGGACCGTCATAACGGCGGTATTCTACATAGCATCCTCGCTTCTGCTCGGATGCGCGGTCTACCACGTGAGCGCCTTATTTTTCTAGCAGAATCTTTTCGGCTTGAAAACCAAGCCGAAAAAGGGCGGTGCTGATGCAATGAGGCGCGAAAACGGCAGTGCGACCGAATCCTCCGAGGACTATCTCGAGGTGATCCTCGTCATCCGGCAGGAAAGCGGGCGATGCCGCAACGTCGACATCGCGGAGCGCATGGGCGTCACCAAACCGAGCGTCACCAAGGCGCTGGCGAGGCTTTCCGCCCAATCGCTCGTGAAGGTGGTCGGCCGCGACGTGCGGCTCACGCAGAAGGGGCTGTGCGTCGCCCGCGCGACCCTCGACAAGCACGAGTTCTTCAAGCGGCTGCTCTGCGACGCCGGCGTCGATGCGCGCCTGGCGGCCAGGGAGGCGTGCCGAATGGAGCACTGCCTGTCGGAGGATTCCTTCCAGCGTCTCGCGGCATATCTTGGGAACCGGCGGAATGAGGGCGACAGCAGATAAACAGCGGGTGGCTTGCGAATCGGGCTGGAGACCTTAGCATAAGCGCGAGCCTCGGCCCCGCCCTCTTGACAGCCCTCGCCGAGCGAGCGAGGGAGGAGCATCGAGCGGCGGCGATGGCAACGGGCCTCGCGCCATCGCCGCCGAATACCGCGACGCTAAGATGCAGCGTCTGCCGCTCCGGAAGGAGCAGACGCATGGCAGTCGAATCAGCGGGATGCCCGTACGTCAAGATCCCTGTGCCAATCCAGGACACCTACTCGGTAGCAGAGATAGCGATACTCCTGCGCGTGAGCAGGAACGCGGTCTACGAATGGAGCCTCCTCGAGGACGACCCCCTGCCGCTGAAAAGGATGATGGGTAGGAAGAGGGGCCGCTTCGCGTTCAGGGACGAGCTGCTCGAGTGGAGCAAACGGCACGCGACGTGATTGAAGTCAGACAGAACCTTTCAGGACGCCCCACTTCGATTCGAGTAGGGATAGTTCCCGCCCAAATTAACTAGGCGGTTCATCGAGGCTCCTCCGCCTATCAAGCCAAGGCCGCTTCTACCGAGATATCATGAGCGTAAGAGTTGACATTGACTAACTTTGGTGGCACAATCCCCCAGAATGAAAGATGTCTTAGTTACTTTTGAAGGGAGGTGATCGCAGTGAGCAATGGCAACTACCAGGAGACGCACGAGCGCATCTTGAAAAGCGGTCTTGCGGCGTTTTTGGAAGAGGGGTTCGAGAAGGCGAACCTACGCAGAATATGCAAAGCAGCAGGTGTGACCACTGGAGCATTCTACAAGCACTTCGAGGACAAAGAAGCGCTCTTCACCGAGCTGGTCGAGCCACTGGCAAGCATGATTCGCGAAGCTTACGCTCAGGGTGAGGAGCGAGGCTTCGCCGGATACGACGAAGGGAGGCCTGTGACCCCGGAGCAGGTGCGCTTCGCGCTCGAGACCAAAGCGGAGGGGACACTCGCGACCACGACGATGCTGTACTCCCATCGTGACATCTACGAGCTCCTTGTGTTCCGTTCCTACGGCACTCCTTACGAGCATTTCCTGGATTGGCTTGTCGACGAGGAGGACAGAACGACCCTCCGTGCGCTTGAGTTGATCCACGGCGCGGAGAGAGCTCAAACCGTTATTTCAAAAGAGTCTCTCCATATCGTCAATCACGCGTTCTACATTGCCCTTTCCGAAAACATCGTTCACGCGAAGAACGTCGAGGAACTCCAGGCGACAACCGAAGTTATTTCAACGTTCTTCAATTCCGGTTGGGAGAAGTATCGCACTCCCTGACAGCTTTTCTTTTTTTGCCGTCAAAGATAACTAAGTCATTATTAACGGAGATTCATAATTGAGGTGTTGCCCATGGCAGAGACAAACGAACAAGACCGGCAACGGGACGAAGCGGGTCGAAAGGCAATTAGGCGCCTGTCTGGTCCCGTCAAGGGACGTGTCATACTGGCGCAGGCGTTCACGGTGCTCTCGGCGCTTTTATCCTTTGCCCCGTATTTGGCTTTGGTATGGCTGGGGGACCTATTCCTTGCAGAGGAAGGCCCACTCGCGCAGGCCGATGCGTCCAAAGTGCACGAAATTGCGCTCCTTCTCGTTATGGCATTTCTCTCGCAGCTGTTCTTTCGCGCTCTTGCGCTCATCATCACGCATTTTGCCGACATGAAACTGCGCTACGTCATTCGCAAGGGTATCGTTGAGCGGCTGGGCCGCGCGCCTCTTGCTTGGTTCAGCGCCACGGAATCCGGCAAGGTCAGAAGCGCTGTGCAGGATGACACGAAGACGGTCCACACCGTCATCGCACACGGACCGGTCGACCGTCTTAACGGCGTTTTGCAGCCGATGGTTCTTCTGGCTTTCATGTTCTGGATCAATTGGCGCTTGGCGCTCATCGGCATCGCCACAATCCCCTTCTATTTCCTGCTGCAGGCGCTCTCCATGAAGGATATGGGACCGAAAACTGCCGAGATGAATGGTCATCTTGCACAAGTCTCCTCGACGATGGTCGAGCTCGTGTCCGGCATCAAGGTGGTCAAAGCATTCGGGAAAACAGGAGAGGCACATCGGAATTACGCGGACGCCGCATCGGCATTCTCCCAGTCGTACTGGGGCTGGTGCGCCCCGCTCATTGGACTTTGCTCGATTGCCGGCGAGCTCATCTCCTCCCCCTTACTTCTGCTGATCAACCTCTGCGGCGGGGCGATCGTCATGGGGGCAGGGCTGGCCAGCCTCCCCCAGGTTCTCGCGTGCGCGCTGATAGCCATCGTGCTGCCGACCGCCATCAGCGCTGTCGCCAACAGCACGTGGTCGTACCAGATGGCCGGCGCTGCCGCAGTCAGGCTGTGCGAGATTCTGGACACGCCGTCGATTCCCGAGTCGGAAACCCCAAAGAAGCCCGACGGGGTCGTCGTTGAGGTGAACGACGTATCGTACTCCTACGGCGATACCCAGGCCTTGCGCGGTGTCAGTCTTGTCCTTAATCCCGGTACCACGACGGCGCTCATCGGCCCGTCAGGCTCGGGAAAATCGACCCTAGCCACGCTCATCGCACGCTTCGACGACCCGGAAAGCGGCTCCATCCGTCTCGGCGGTGTCGATCTGAGGGACATCTCCTCCCGCGACCTCTATAACATGGTTTCGTTCGTGCTCCAGGACCCGATGCTAATCAACGCCTCCATCGGAAGGAACATTTCTTTAGCCAAGCCTGAGGCTTCCCTGGAGGAGATTCGGGAGGCTGCCCGTACGGCGCAGATCGACGATTTCATCATGTCGCTGCCCAAGGGATACGACAGCGTTTTGGGAACCGACTGCTCGCTCTCCGGCGGTGAGAGTCAGCGCGTGAGTATAGCGCGTGCCCTTTTAGCCGATACGCCGATCCTCATCATGGATGAGGCCACCGCTTTTGCCGACCCAGATTCGGAGCTCGAGATCCAGAAAGCGCTAAGCGCCTTGGTCGAGGGCCGAACCGTTCTGGCCATCGCCCACCGGCTCAACGCTGTTCTAGGTGCCGATCAAATTGCCGTGTTGGAAGAAGGCAAGATTGTTGCCCTTGGAACGCATGCGGAGATTCAGGACAACGAGCATTACCAGGCGCTTCTCAAGCAGGGAGGCCTCTGCGGCAGTGAAGAAGAGGGCGATGCAGATGAGTAATTCCAAACGCTTCTTACCGAGACTTCGTCGTTATATGGACGAGAGCGATAAGCGCCAGCACCGTCTGGGAACTTCGCTCTACGCCCTTTCCGGCGTGATGTGCGGCATCGGTCTCGCCATCATGATGCCGGCGACCATGGCTCTCCAGTCCAGCGAACCCCAATGGGGCTTGACGTTTTGGGGCTGGGCAGTCGCGCTTGCGGCGGTGACAGTCGTCGGCTCGACAGCCTCGTTCTTCGGTACCAAGCTCAGCTATGCAGCAGGGTTAGGCTTCATGCGCAATATGCAGGTGGTCATCGGGAACAAGGTGTCGCGTTTGCCGCTTGGCTGGTTTAAGGCGGATAGTGCCGGAAGGCTTTCGCGCATGGTTACGCAGGAAATGATCTCGACCGGACAGGCCGCTGCTCTTTATGTTGGCCAGCTTATAAAAAACGCTGCCACCACAATCGTATTCTGTGCTGCCGTGTGGCTTTGGAGCTGGCAAATTGGAATCATGCTGACGCTTTCCATCCCAATCCTTTTCCTTCTTCTGCGCGTTTCGCAGGCATGCGTCGGAAAAGGGAACGGGTTGGAGGATTCTGCCGAGCAGGTCATCGCTGCGAGGATAGTCGAGTTCGCACGATGCCAGGGAGCCCTGCGCGCCTGCCGTGCGGGCGCCGACTATGAGGAGCTCGAGAGCAGTTTCGTAGAAGGTAGAAAGCGGTCAGTCCGCGGCCTGTGGTGGAGTGCCCTCGGCGAAATTCTTTCCGGAGCAAGCGTGCAGATGCTCGTTGTGAGCATGATCATCGCGGTGAGCTACTTGGGTGCAAGCGGAAGCATCGGGGCGCTTGAAACGGTGGTAATGATCGGCGTCGCATTAAGGTTCACCACGCTCCTCAACGAGATTGCCTCAGCCCTATTCGGAATGGAAGACCGTCGGGCAATGCTCGACGGCATGGACGAGGTCGTCGAAGCAGCCGAGCTGCCGGTTGTAGGCGAGTCGAGAGCCCGCCCGACCGACGCAAGCGTCCGAATGGGAGAGGTTCGCTTTTCTTACATGAAGGAGAAGCCAATCCTTCGTGGAGTCGACCTCGACGTTCCGGAAGGCAGCATGGTCGCCATTGTGGGCCCGTCTGGTTGCGGCAAGACAACTATGCTCAAGCTAATCGCGCGTTTTTACGACGTAGACGATGGAGCGGTCAGGATCGGCGGCGTAGACGTCCGCGATATGACGACAGAGGATCTTTTCGCTCGGGTGTCTTTCGTTTTCCAGGACGTCTATCTCTTTAACGACACGCTGAGAAACAACGTCCTTATGGCGAACCCGGATGCTTCGGAGGAGCAGCTTCGCGCGGTCGCTGACCTTGCCGGGGTGACGGAGGTCGTCGAGCGCCTTCCTGAGGGCTGGGAGACGCTATGCGGCGAAGGAGGTCGCTCGCTTTCCGGCGGCGAGCGGCAGCGCGTTTCCATTGCTCGAGCGCTTCTCAAGCAAGCCCCCATCGTGCTTCTGGACGAGGCGACGTCGGCTCTCGATGCGGAAAACGAGAAGAACGTCGTTCGCTCAATAGAGACGCTCAAACGGCGCTCCACGCTCATCGTGGTCGCGCACAAGCTCGAAACCGTGCGCATGGCGGACAAGATCGTGGTCATGGACAGCTCGGGCAAGGTTGCGGAGACAGGGACGCACGACGAGCTGATCGCCCTCGAAGGAGAATACAAAGACTTCTGGGACAAGCGCAACGCGAGCTCCCAGTGGCAATTGGCCTAGCAAACAGAGCAAAAGGAGGCTCACATGAAGCTGAAGGACATCGCGACAATAGCGGTACTGGGAGTGATCGGGTTTGCTCTCGGGATGGGCGTCGGCATGATAACCGGTATGTTCGGCGCGCTTTCCATGTACGTCTCGGCGGGATTCGCGGCCTTCTTCGTCGGTCCTGTCTACGTCATCATGGCGCGCAAGGTGCAAAAACGGGGGACGGCCTTCTGCTTCTGGCTGATCTACGGCGTGCTCTACGCGCTCATGGGTTTCGCCGTCGCGACGCCTCTGTGCCTGATCGCGGGCATCCTCGCAGAGATCATCGCCGGCGACTACGGAAGCAAGAAGAGGGTGTGGCTGTCGTTTTCGGCATCGATGTTCATCTACTCGATGCATATGATCGTGTTCGTGCTCGTTCTGGGATCCGATGGTCTGGCGACTTTCGTCGAGAGCATCTCGCTTGAACAGGCGCAGCAGATGGTGGCGATGTACACGGTCGATATGATGGTCGCCTGCGTGCTGATCAATATTGTGACCGAGCTTCTGGCCGGGCGTTTCGGAGTGTTCATCAACGACAAGTTCTTCGAAAAGGGCACGAAGGAAAGCAGGCTGGGTTGATGGGGCAAACGGGTCTGCTCGACGGCGCACGCGAGGGGCGTCTGCACCCGCTGACGCTCTTCGCGCTGACGCTTCTGGCGCTCATCCAGGCGTTTCTCGCCAATCAGCTGGTATTTGTCCTCGTGCTAGCGCTGTCGTTTCTCGTCCTTTTGGACGTCTCGCCGGCGTCCTTCTTGAGGCAACTTGCGCTCTTTGCGGTGGCGTGCGGGGTCGTGCAGCTGATTCTGCATGTCGACATCGGCTATGTCACGAGCATCTTCCTGGGCGTAGCGGTTTTGGTGGTGAGGGTCTTCCCCGTCGTCAACATCGGTTGCGCCCTCATGATGACGAGCTCCTCGAAGCTTCTGGCGGGCATGCGCAAGCTGCACGTTCCGAACAGAGCCGCGGTCGGCGCAGTCATAGGGTTGCGCTTCCTCGACGAGATGGGCGGACGCGTGAAGGAGATAAAGCGCGGGATGCGGGTTCGCGGGATGCGCCCGAGCCCGCTTCGTCCTGTGCATGCCTTCGAGCTCTACTTCGTGCCCCTGGTGTACAAGTGCCTGCACGTGAGCGAGACGCTCGTCTCCTCCGTGATTTCGAAAGGAATCGAAGCGGATTGCGAAAAGACGAGTTACCGAAGTCTCTCTTTCGGTCTGCTTGACGGTGCCGCCTTGGGCGCCGGAGTCGCTCTTTTGGGGGTCGCGGTATGGGTGTGATTGACATCGACATTCGGTCTTTCTCGTACAAGGGAGAAGATCTCGCGGCGTTGAAGAACGTGCGGTTTTCAGTGGAGCGCGGCGAGCTCGTCGTGCTCACTGGCAACTCCGGATGCGGGAAGACCACTCTCATGCGGGTTATGAACGGTCTGATTCCCGATCAGTACGAAGGCGAGCTTGACGGGCGGGTCGAGCTTCTCGGGAAAAGTCTGAGAGAGTTTTCCTCCGGCGAGCTTGCCCGTACGATTGGCAATGTGTTCCAGAACCCGACCGACCAGTTCTTCACCCGTAAGGCGGCCGACGAGGTGGCCCTCGTCGGCGAGAATCTGGGCATGCCTCGCGAGGAGCTGATCAGAAGGGTCGAGTCGGCTTTCGAGAGCATGAAGATCGCATATCTGGCGGGCAAGGACCTCATCGGCCTCTCGGGAGGCGAGAAGCAGCGCGTCGCCATAGCCTCGACGCTCGTCTACGACACCCAGGTGATTCTCCTCGACGAGCCGTCCGCCAGCCTCGACCACGAAGGGATTGAGGACTTTCGCCGAATCCTCGCCGATTTGAAGGCTCTCGGCAAGACCGTTGTCATCGCCGAGCACAGGCTTTACTTTCTGGCGGATCTCTACGACAGGCTTTACGTCATGGCGGGCGGGCCAATCGTCGATGCGTTCGCAGCGGGTCGGCTTCGTGCTGAGGATTGCGCGCGCTATGGGCTTCGTGCACTTGATTTGCGCGGCTTAAATCCGGAAAACTATCGCCAACTCGGGGCGGAGGTCGCTTCAATGAAGGGTGTGTCGGTCTCCGCAGGAGGGCAGGGCCTAATCGGGCCTTTGACGCTTTCTTTACGAGAAGGAGAGGTGATGGGCGTTCTTGGGGTGAACGGAGTCGGCAAGAGCACGCTCGCCCGGGCGATGTGCGGCCTCGCGGGCGGTCGACAGGCCTTCTCGTGGGGAGTTCGACCTCGACAGAGGCTTCGCCGATCGCACTACATGATGCAAGACGTCGATTACCAGTTGTTCTTCGACACGGTGGAAAACGAAATCCTGACCGACCAGAAAAACATCGACGACGACCGTCTCGATGAGGTGGCGCGCATCGTCAAGGCCATCGACCTATGGGACAAGAGGACCGAGCATCCGCAAAACCTATCAGGAGGCCAGAAGCAGCGTTTGGCGCTGGCTTGCGCCTTTCTGAGTAGCAAGGAGATCGTCGTTCTGGATGAGCCGACATCGGGCCTCGACTTCATGCACATGGTGAGGATTGCCGAACTCATCGAGGAGCTTGCCGAGGGTCGTCCCGTAGCTGTCATCACTCATGACCTTGAGTTTTTGTTCAAGGTCTGCACTTCGGCTCTGATGGTGGGGCGAGATGGCTGCGAAATGGTCGATCTGCGGGCGCGCGGATCCGGCGAAACCGTCCTTAGGTTTATCGGATGCAATCGTTAGCTGTTTTCATTTGACGCAGCGAGGTTCGATTTCATAGTTCTTTCCGGAGAATGGAGGAGGCGTGCCACACGGAGCGCTGTATCTCCATGGATTCTTTCGAGAAACTCTCCTCCAGTCTGGAAGAGATTCAGAAACATTTTCGGTAAAGGGGGCACTATCGTCAATCGGCAGCTCGCGTCATCTTTGCCAATGCGGAGTCGGCTCATGTGTCGGATTGTTCGCGAAGCTATGTTGCCAGCAGAGACTTGCCAAGTGAGAGGGTGATTTGGAGTGAGAGGTGATACCGATGCGAGCTGCTACCCACGGAGCAGGACGCCAACCAAGTCTTCAGAAGACTACCACGAGGCCATCCTCGTGATCCGCCGCCTGCGCGGGTCGTACCGCAACGTCAACATCGCCGAGCGCCTCGGACGCTCCAAGCCGAGCGTGACGAAGGCGCTCTCGAACCTCGCCGCGACCGGCCTCGTCCAGATGTCCGGCCACGACGTCCGCCTCACCGAGGAGGGCGAGCGTGTCGCGTCGGCAACGCTCGAGCGCCACCGCTTCTTCGAGCGGCTGCTCGTCGAGACCGCCTCGGCGGAGGCCTGACACATGGAGCACTGCCTGTCAGAGGACTCCTGCAGACGTTTCGCGGCTTATCTCGGAAGCCGACGAGACGAGGGCGATGGCGGGTAAACGGAGGGCGGCTTTCAGGCCAGACTGTGCGACTGGCTCAGTTTCAACCGACCATGTGTCTATCTGCGGAAACGAGAAGGCTCCTCGATTCTTTCGAGGAGCCTTGTGAGTTTCTATCTGATTTCGGAATCATGCGGTTTGCAGGTGCGGACGTTCTGAAATGTCGTCATCGGTCGCCATCGGAACCGCTAGAAACCGTATGAAAAACACGAACAAATGCTCTATTACTATTCCCACTCGATGGCTTTGGCTTTGGCTCTGTCGTCCCGTCATTCCAGTTGCACCCAGTTTTCGGTGACCTCTCGAGCCGAGCGCCGCCAGGTGACATCATGTCGCGTTTCTTTGGCCCCGGAGACAAAAGCTGGGATAACTTCAAACACTTTTTTCAAACTCAGGACGTTGAGTTTTTGTTTTTGTCCCAAAGGCCGCGATTGGCCGCCTTTGGAGGCTCGATGGCGCCGAAAATGCCCGTTTTGAAACTCAGCCGCCCTTTAGCTTGCAAGCCGCCAGCTGTAATCGTAAGTGAATTAACGCGGGTGGCTTTCAAGCCGTTCGCAAAACCGCAGGTCATAAGTTTCAACTATTGATCGCAAAGAGGAATCGTGCCAGGTGGCTATCTCATGAGTTCATCCGTGACCGACGTGGCAGCCAGTGCGCCGTGCGGTTTTACCCATCTTGAAGCCAAAACTGACATCGCGCGCACGATGCTATCGCCACACGATGTCAGACATTGTTCCCGACTTGACCTGATTGCTTCGCGATGAATTTCATGGCCCTAGAGGAAAAAGTCCCTCGCGCTCACGATG
>CWGT01000083.1_pt1 | contig 20621 bp, 17 predicted proteins | sample 705021 | NCBI WGS metagenome assembly CWGT01 (sample SAMEA3735911, study PRJEB9488) | human gut metagenome | biome: ENVO:mammalia-associated habitat; material: ENVO:feces | place: Malawi | collected 2009-02-27 | reverse complement strand
GGTCTAATATCTTTCCGCGAAGTGAACGAGCTTATTTGGACCCCCGAAGCATGCACACTTTTTGAAGCCAAAACCGCAGGATTCCAATGTCAAAACCGCAGGAAATGAGCCGCCAAAAGTGTCGATGCTTCGGGGGTCCATTTTGACTCGTTCACTTCGCGGAAAGATATTAGACCTGAAAATAAGGCCCCTGGCCCCACCCCCAGCAACCGCCCCTACCAATGTCGACGCATCTCGATAACCGCTTGCCAAAGCTTTAACCGCTTCGTTTCGGCGCGCGCGAGGGCAAAATGTCGCTGCTCCTCCGTCATGGGCTTGTTAAAAATGGGTCGCTTATTCCGATGCAGCTTCCGTCGGATTCGCTCGCACAGGCGAACGAGCTTTTCGTAGTCGCTCGCCTGGTCAGTCGTCACCGTAAAGTACGCGACCCCATTGAGCATCTGCAGCTCGTTGCGGCGCTCGGCATCCTTGTGGATTTTATCGCTTCCATCATGGATGGCGTCGCTGTCGTAATCGACCAGCGCGGTAAGCACCTCGGGCAGCAAGCCAGCCCTTACTTTATCCAGGCCCACCTCTGCTTTCGCCGTAAGCGTTATGTCGGGCGTGCGCTCCAACACGCGCAGTTTGCGGTTGCGCCCATCGTTGTAACCGTCGCGAATAAAGTACTTCTTGTTCAGCTCGGCCTTGCCCAGCGCAAGCCCGCCGTAATGCGCAGGCAGCGACATAAACATGCAAAGCCCCGACTCCCTTGGAGACCGTGAGCCCTCTTCCACGTACGGAAGCAACGCCTTCGCCTTGGCGGCACCTCTCACCTTTGACGCCCGATCAAGGTACGCCGCAATGAGCTCCTTGGTCGTGAGCTTTCCATCGCGCATGCCCGCATCCCTGCTGGTCACCCCGCCGGGAGCAAGGTTATCCAGCCGGTAATCCGATGCCATGGCATAGCCGGCATAAATGGCCTCCGCCGCATCGTCATCGTGCGCGGCCTGCAAAAACGCCAGCTCGGGAGAGCACACATACGCATCCAGGTCGCCCATCCAGTGACCCAGCGAGATAAACGAACCTGCCGGGAGCTCGTTGGTACACAGATGCGTTTTAACATGCTTGCTCCGCCGACGGTCGGCGCGCGACGGCACCAGCAAATCCAGCGTTTCGATCCCCAAGTCATAGCGATCGATAACCTCCTGCGCTTCTTGATCCGAGAGCGCGCAGGCGCCCGCGATCGACACGACCTCTGGTTCCGAATCCCCAAAGCGCGGGTTCGGGATGTGCGCCAAGAGCGTCAGCGCGGCGTTATGTGAAACGATAAAGTACCTCATGGCGCGAAGATAGCACGCGCGTCGGCGGCGGCTCGCGACCCTGGCGAGTTTTCGGCAAACGACCAGCAGTTTTTTGCCGCGGCGCAACCAAAGTGTTCATTCGTCGACGTCTAAATACAAATCCGTCAAGCTTTTGGCAAGGTTGCCGCCCAACTGACCAAAAGCTGACCATTTGCTTGCCCATTTGCTTGACGGCGCGCCCTCGCCAAAATGCTCCGCGACTTCTCGGGCGGTAGAAGCGCTCGTTTAGCGACCACGTACCCGCCGCTGGGGTATCCTTAGAGCACATGCACCGAAAGCCGCACAAAGGAGCCGCCATGCGCACCGAGCTCGATGTTCCCTTTTCGCATAAAGACGAGGCCAAGGCCCTGGGCGCCAAATGGGACCGGGTCAAGAAGATCTGGTACGTGCCCGATGGCGTCAACCCCGAGCCCTTTGCCGCGTGGATGCCCGGCGTGGATCGCTCCGACCCCAGCGCGCCCTACATCTACCTGGTGCTGGGCAAGCGCGAGTGTTGGAAGTGCCACAAACAGACGGCGGTCGCGGCCTTTGGCATTCCGTATTGGGCGGCCGAGGACTCGGGCAGCAAGGCTGCACCCAGTGCTGCGCCCACCAGGGACGACGCGGGCCATATCGCGATCGACACCGCCCGCGCCAACGCCGTGGCCATCGTCCCCGCGCTGGGCTGCGTGCCGGCCGAGATCCGCGACTACCTGCGCGAGCGCTGCGGCTACAAGCCCACAACGTCGCGCACCACCAAGACCGTATCGCTCGCCAGCACCTGCACCGGCTGCGGCGTGCTGCAAGGCAGCCATTACCTGTTCGAGGAGCCCACGTCGCCGTTTGCACTCACGGCCATCAACAAGCTGCCCGCGCTGGAGTTCGTGCGCGTGGAAGTCGCCGGCGTCTACGGCATCCCCGACGCTCAGGACAACTTTGACCAGGCGCTCTTCACCTGGGCACACGATCACCACACCCAGTTTCACAAGACCTTGTGCGAGGGGATTTACCTGTAGGGCAAAACTCGAAAATCGAGTCCGGATTTCCTCGAAAATCGAGTATGCGCAGGTAGCTGAGTTGCGGGTTCGAGGACCTATAGCCCCAGGATGTGCTCCAGATAGCCTTTGTTGAACCAGAACGATTGCTTGGTCATCCAGCGTCCGTCGGGCAGCTCGTAGGCGTTCCTCGTAATATCGCCGATTTCGGTTCCGTCGGCGAATCTGTACGCAGCTTTCGACGTATGTGGGCGAACGTGGACAATCGGGTTATCCGCCATACCGGGCAGATTGTTGGTCACCTTGAGCTTTCCGCTTGCATCCCGATACGGATTGAGCTCAACGCCCTCGCGAATGACCTTTCGCGTCTCATCCCAGCAAGCCTTTGCGGGGCCTTCGATTTCGTTTGCCGGCATTGCCCAGAATAGGCAGCGGTCAAGACGCCACTCCCCCTCGTGGTCCTCGCGGAACACGACAAAGAAGAAACGGTTGGTCTCAAGGCGCGCACGGAAGGAAGACGTTTCCCAATCCTCGTTGATTAGCTGCTTAAACTCAAACGGAGGGAAGGACATTGCTTGCTCGATGTGTCCCCTCTTATTAACGCGACAAGCGCGGACGTTAATCCCAGCCTTAACGAACTCCTCAGCGGCATTGCTTTTAATGCCGAGCATGCGATAAACGAGCGTTGTCCATTGCGCTTTGTTGCCCGTATACTCCAGGCCGTACTGCTCCGCAATCTGACGATCGGTCTCGCCATAGTGGCGCTCGATAAGCGCAGTAACGTAGCTTTCGAAATCAATGGACTCGTCGTCGCCTTGAACGATGCTCTCGCCGATACGCGGGGCGCCGAGAACATAGGCGTGAAGCACATAGTCCATGTACGAGCGCTTGAGTGAGAAGGCACGACGCTTTGCGCGACGGCGCTCGATTTCGCCCGTATCGGTATTGAAGTACTCGTAGTACTGGTCAACCCACATCGTCGCTTCGGTTGCGCCCTTTGTGCAGGCGCCCAAGTAGGTGGTCATGCCCTCCGAAAGCTCATCCGCGCGACCATCCTGAATGTACGAAATGATCTTCTCGTAGTCAGCGCGAATGATCTTCATATCCTCTTCGGGCAGACGAACCATGACTGCACGCTCAATGCGCTGGTCGTATTTGTCGATTGAGCGGTCACGGCCGTAGTAAATCAGCAGGATATTGCTGAGCTTGGTCTTGAGATGCGAGCTGTCGTAGTCGAGCGAAACGGGACGGTCGTAAGGAATCATCGTCAGAACGAGGCGCTCGCCGGCAGATTTTCGACCGTCTTTGAGTACGTCAAAACACGTTGCCTTGAGCTCGACGCCCGCCTCGGGAAAGTCCGGCCGGTCGTCGCTGTTGGCCTTGTAGCCAAAGTAACGCTCCTCGATCAGAGTTCCCATACCGCCCTTGTACTTCTTGGACCCAAAGTCCTTGGGCGCACTCTCCCCCTCCGGCGCAATACCAAGCTCCAGAATGTCGCGAAACGTCATCCCGTCGAGATTGGCAGCATACCGCTCGATGCTAGAGGGGTCAGAAAAATCGGTATCGTCAAGCATACGCTTGAAGTCGAGGTGCTTCTTGGACATGGTGTACCTCCGAAATTCACAGTTAGCCCCATGGTAGTTCAGGGCAGCAATTTCCTCCATAAAATTGAGGTCTTGATCTTGTCCGTTCGATCGGTTATTGTTGTGAGCACCATAAACGGACACAGCAGCGATTGGAGAAACGTGTCTGAGATTAACATTGCCGAGCTTTTTGCGGGCGTCGGCGGATTTCGTCTGGGTCTTGAAGGCTATGCCGACCCGCGTCATCCCGAGTTTTACATGAAGCCCGCCGGCCCCTTCCATACCATTTGGGCCAACCAGTGGGAACCGCCCGGAACCAAGGCGCGTCAGTTCGCAGCCCGTTGCTATATGGATCGCTTTGGCGAGGACTCTGTTGTCAACGAAGACATCAATAAAGTGCTTGAGCAGGCTGAGGCAGGCGAGATTGAAATCCCTGATGTGCAGATGGTCGTTGGCGGCTTCCCTTGCCAGGATTACTCTGTCGCACGTCCGCTCAATCAGGCACATGGCATTGAGGGCAAGAAGGGTGTTCTCTGGTGGGACATCTATCACTTCCTCGAGATGAAGAAGCCGCGCTTCGGGCTCTTTGAGAATGTTGATCGCCTGCTCAAGTCGCCCGCATCTCAGCGCGGTCGCGATTTCGCCATTATCTTGAGCTGCCTTGCCGACCTCGATTACACCGTCGAATGGCGCGTGGTCAACTCAGCAGAATACGGTTTCCCCCAGCGACGCAAACGCGTTTACATCTTCTGCGAGAAAAACGCCGGCGAGGTGAACCTTGTTGATCGCATGCACAACGGCGTTATGGCGAAGGCCTTCCCCGCTCTCTATCCTGACGAAATGGCAGAGCTCGACGTCCTGCCCGACCCTTATGAGAACTCGACTCGCTTTGGCGTTGGTCAAAAGACCTCGCAGTTCAAGAACGCCGGCGTCATGCAGGGCTGCCACGTTCTGACCTGCGACTTTGCTGAGGACTATCACGGCGAGCGCCGCGTGCTTGGCGATGTGCTTGTCGACGAGGCGAATGTTCCGGAGCAGTTCTACATCTCTGACGAAAAGCTCCCCGACTGGCGCTACCTTAAGGGCAGCAAGCGCGAGGAGCGCACCAACAAAAAGACGGGCTTTACGTACACGTACTCCGAGGGAGCCATGAGCTTCCCGGATGCTACCGATAAACCGAGCCGCACCATCCTCACCGGCGAAGGAGGCACAGGTGCCAGTCGCTTTAAGCATGTCATTGAGTGCCCCGACGGCCGTTTTCGTCGTCTTGTCCCCGACGAACTCGATCAGCTTCAGGGATTCCCGAAAGGCTGGACCGATACCGGCATGACCGATGGGCATCGAGCCTTCTGCATGGGCAACGCGCTCGTCACTGGTGTTCCTCACCGTATTGGTGAAGCCATGGTTGAAGTGTACGGGCTATAGCCGAACCAATATTGACATAAACAAGACGAGGGCCAGTTCGATTCTGAACTGGCCCTCGTTTTTACTTACGCTATTACATCAATTATTGACCGACTACTCAGTCGCAACGCCAACCAAATTAAGCGTGACATTAAAAGTCGGATTTGCTTTCTGAGCATCATCCAAATCGGACACGTTAACACAATCTGAATCCGTGCCCTCCATCCAGATGATGACCTTTATACGAGTGCCGCTATAGCCAACATTCGTGGCGATAGCCTTACCGTTTTGCCCAGCCGGCTTATCGTACAGAGCACCGTTTTTTGCGGCTGCCCAGTTCCCATTCTGCTGATCAACAAGATTGTCGGCATACAAGTGCATGTAACCTGGTTCTTGGGTTGTATTCCCCGCCGAAGCAACGCAGCTCCAGCCCATGGTGGCATTAACATCGTTGCCAGTTTCGGTAGAAGATGGCTGCGTCGGAGCATAGACAAACTTAAGGTCATCGTCGACAACAACGCCGACCCTCAAGGATCCCTTAATCTTATTGAACCAGTTTTCCGAAGCCCCCGCTGAAGGCGTAACAACTAAGGGGTTGTCAGGATTCAAATAGACATCGGCACGTCCGGTTTCCTTAACCGTATAGACGGTGTAGTTTCCCACCGCAAATGCGTAATACGAGTTGCCACCTTGACTGTAGAGACCCTTTTCATTGGTATTGGCTTCTTTATAAGAGCTGACCATCGTATTGCTCCAGGTGGCGGGCACAAACCATGACTTCGCGTTATCCGTTGAAGAGGGGCTGATTTGATTTCCAACAGTAGATGCCGTCGTCAGCGCTTCGCGGTTGTCCTCATGATTGGGCGTATCTCCGGAGACAATCTGGAGAACCATTCCGTTTGTCTGAGCGCTAATACTACCTGTAGTTGCTTTGACCGTAGAGTTGGTGACAAACCACGCATACGTAGCCGATCCGAGTGCAACAGCAGCCATTACAACCGAAATGGCTGCAATCCTGAGTTGTTTTTTCATTTCGCATTTATTCATCTTTCACCTACCTTCTTTTCAAAAAAGGGCGGAGCCGAAAGACCCCGCCCCAAAGTCAGCAGATATGCCATCCCGCTTGGTTAGTTGTTTCCGTTGGGAGTAGCAGCGAACTCAACGGTGACCTTATTGGTCTTGGTCAGATTCGCAAGATTATTGGTGTAGACGGCCACGTCCGAACCCTCATAATAAAGATAAACGTTTACAACGTGATCCGTGCCAGGCAAAACCTCGCCAAAATTCGGAACCGCGTTACCGTCCTCGGAACTAAGCTTAACTACGTACTTAGTGGAATCAGCCTCTTGGCCGTACACAACCCATTTTCTAGCATCGGTGCCGTCAACAACCAAAACACGCAAAGCCTTAGCCAGGGCAGAGCCATTATTGGCCTCATCCGTGGCATCATACTTCCCGTTGGCAATGCCAGCAACCTTCAGGTCTTTCATCTTCTGACCCTTAGTGCTCACATTGAAGGGAACGTGAAAGGCGTAGCCCTCGTCCACGGCCTCAGTGGGGGTGCCATTTGCGCCGATCTTTCTCAGAGCGTCTTTTAGGGCACCATTGGTGGTCGTCGTACCATTTCCCGTCCAGAACTCACCAACATGCGCAACGGAGCCCTGATCCGCCTGCTCGCCAAAAGTTGCAGGGAAAAGGGCCTTGTCTTTCACATCCGTCTCGACGGCACTTTCGTTAGCGTCTTTTGCGCCAGTGGTACCTTTCGCAATCGTCATGTAAGCAGCGTTCGACTGGGCGCTGATGCTGCTCGTCGTTGCCTTGACGCTATTGTTCGTCACAAACCATGCAAACGTCGCAGAGCCCAACGCTACGGCCGCCACGAGGACCATGGCGATGGCGGCGCCCATCTGCTTCTTTAATGCCTTGGTATCCATGCGGACCCCTTTCTTTCCCCATTCATCCCAGATGACCCTCGAGAAGCCCGGAAGGGGAGCCCGCGCTTTCGTGTTGGATGTTGCTTGCCCATCCTTTAGATATGGAATCGAGAATACCATAATTCTTACGATTTCCTTATAAGTTTTTGGCAACCTACATTCCGACGGATTCATAGGTTTACCTCGGGTTATATGTGGTGCTATGTGAACATCGTTTACCTTATTTGATCACTCTCCAGCGCAGCCATAAGTCCCTCTTAAGCCTTGCGACCGCAGCGCCACGCCAACGCATGCATACGCCCCCCGCCATGCTTCGCCCTAGTCCTTCCCCTCGCTATACTGGTGTAGAACGTGTCATTTTTTTGCCTGCTAAACGGGCTATTTGTTGGGAGGGTCCATGCCTGCCGTCAATCAACCCAAGGGAAGCGTTTCCGCCGGATCGATCAAACCGGTGACGCGCAAAGCCGTTCGCTGCCAGCGCGAAGTCGCCTGGCTGGTCACGCAGGCGGCCGGCAAGCTCGTCGCCACCACCGACGACGTCAACGCGCCTACACCCAGCTTTGTGCTGGCCACGGCGCTGTCGTTCGTCCGCAAGCAGGAGCAGGCCGCTCAGGACAATGGACGCGCGATTGACTACGATGCCGTCATGAGCCCCGGCCTTGCGAGCTTTTGTCACGCCGCGGGGCTGCCCGCAGCGCCCAACGCGCTTTCGGACGCGGGCTACATGTTCACCCTCTCGGGCGCGGATCTGATCCGCGGCCTTTATGCCTACTGCGGCGACCTGGACGAACGCATGGGAGACGCGGCGCAGGTCAAACCAGGTTACGCGATCAAACTCGCGCTGCGGCTGTTCTTGCTGGACGACGCCTCAGCCGCCACCGCCTCCGACGGCAAAACCTCGGCATAAGCCGTCACCAAAAGCGCCGGGTCGGAAAATTGATTCCGGCCCGGCGCCTCTTCGTTCTACTTGTCCCCATCGCCTGCAGGCGAGTTCTTTTGGTTGCGGCGGTTACTCCATGTCACGTTGTGCTCCTTGTAGTAATCGGGCGCCTCGTTACCGCTCGCGCTAATGGGGTCGTTGCCGGTCAGGGTGTCGGCAATATCCTCCACGAACTTAATGAACAGGCTCGTGTCATCGGTCTCGGACGAATCAAAATCGAAGCCAAACTCCACTGCGCCGCCGATGATCTTGTCCACGCACTCCGGGTCGTCGCCGTCCAGCCAAATGACCACGGTGTACTTGTCCACATCGCCCACGCGAAAGTTCTTGTGGCTAATGGTCGTCACCACGTCCTTGGACGCAAACGGCTCGGTATTGGGCTCGGGGTTGCCGTCGGCCGCGGTCGCCGCGTAGGTGGTGGGCTCGCCATTGCGATACACCCTCACGCGCGCTGCCTTCTCCACGCCCTTGCTGGCGCTGACCACCTTGAGTTTGGCACTGTAGCCCAGATCGGTCTTGCCGGCGTTGCGGATATAGAAGGTATACGCCACGTAGTTTTTGCCGTTGTGGCTACCGTCGATGTCGTCCAGGTTGTCGGGCAGGTCGTCGGCAGCGATATTGGTGCCGTTGTCCACGGCGTCGGCGGCCAGGCGCGCGGTGGCGTTATTAAAGTCGCCGTTGTCGGCAATGGCCACGCCGCGGCGGAACAGCTCCAGGCGGTTGAGGTTGATGGTGAAGTTGCCCATGTTTTCCTGCATAAACGACAAGGCAAACAGCACGCCAAAGGCAAGCGCCAGCACCACGAGGGCCTTTTGCAGCTTGTCCATGCGCAGCAGCGCCGCGCCGATACGCTCCATACGGCGCTTGGGCATGTACATGGACACGACCGCGTCGGGGTCGATGTCATCGAGTTCCTGGTCGGCCAGCGCCTGCTCCAGCTCCTCGATGCGCACCACGCCGCGCAGGTCGCGCTTGCGTTTGGGCTTGGGCTTGGGTTTGCCGAAGCGCTTGCGGGAGGTGGGGACCTGCTCGGGTGCGGAATCCTCGCCGGGCGCATCCTCGGCATTGGCGCCGGGCGCGTCCTGCGACACGCTCTCGGCCTGACCCTCGACCAAATTTTCGGCCAAATCCTCGGCAGCTTGCTCTTTATTGTTGTTACGCTTGAACAGTGCCATGGCGATCAGAGCTTATATTTAGCGCGGATGTAGCCGACGTATTCTTTGACGAGCTCGCGCTCCATGTCGTCGGCGTAGCGGAACTGCAGGCCGCAAACGTTGCGGTACAGGCTGCCCTTGGGCGCGCGGCGCACCCAGCACACGATGCCCAGCTGCTCGGGCAGCTCGTGACGCTCGCCCTGCAGGCGGATCGTGGGCATTTGCACGGCCAGGGCCTCGCCCACGTCAGGATAATCGTTGAGGTAGATAGCCAAACCGCCGGCCGAGACGTCGATGGTCATGGCGTCCTCGGGCTCAGGGGTCGGCGCGTTGTCGCGCTGATAGGTCAGGCGCATGGCGACCTTAAAACGCTCGTCGCGGCGCTTGACCAAGGTGCGCTGCTCGGCGACTTTGCGCATTTTCCAGTAGGTGCGGATGCCCTTTTTCTCGACTGCCTCGGGATAGCCGGCGAGCACGAACGTCTCCTCGCCTACTTTGTACTGCAGCAGCAGCTTTTGGTTTTCGTCCATGAGCAGCGGCTTGCCGGCGAGCATGGGCGCGCTCATAAGAAAGTACGCCTCGTCCAGGTCCTCTTTGTACGTGGCGAGCATGTTGAAGTCGGTTTTTTGGCCCATGGGCACGTCGAATGCCACCTGAAGCTTAGTCCCCGACGTTATCTGTTGCTCTGCCATGTATTCTCCCCTAGTCGCGGGCGCCGATATCATCGTCGTGCGCGATGCGCATTGGGCTATTGTACCTGCTTTGCTGCAGGTTTCGACGTGCAGTGCGTGAAATGGCGCGGATGCGGTGGGCGGGTGAACGTGCGCTGGAGCGGGCGCAGCGGGCACCACATGAGCCCGGATTATTGGACGGTCGGACAATCCACGCTCGTGCAGTAGCCACAGTCGCCGCCATCGACACTCGCTAGCGCATCTGCCCTGCACGCTCCGTTAGTCGATACTTGCGATTGCGGCTCGTCGCCGCTGCCGTAGGCTCAATCTCACCCTGAGCAATAAGCGCATTAACGCGCGTCCTAACTTGAGAGACGGTAAGCCCCGTGCGCTCTGCCAGCTCGCGCGTTCCCAACTCGTCATAGCGCTTGAGGGCCGCCATGATCAGGTCCCCACCATGATCGACCTGCTCAACCTTGGAGCGATAGAGGACAACCTTAAACCGGTCAAAACCAGGGCAAAACAGGGGCTCGGCCAGACCGTGCGCACGCATGGCATCGACCATCATCGGAATACCCGAACCGTTACCCTCGGCAGGCGAGCCCGCGCCATCGGGCAACGGGACAAGCGACATGAGCTTCACGAGCGTCGCGTTGCGGCACCGCGAGCTGCCATCAAACAAGTTCTCGCGAGTTTTTCCGCCATAAAGACCACCGGGGTTCGTCACCTCGATACGGTCATCAAAGACGTCAACAGCGATCGACTGCCCACAGAACCGATCTCCGTATTCTCGGTGGATTACGGCGTTCGCGATTGCCTCGCGCAGGACCTCCTCGGGGATCTCCAGCGAGTCGATACGCGAGACGCCTTGAACGGTCGAGGTGCGACGCAGGTTTTTGGCGACAGCCGCGACAGCATCCGAAATCATCTCGCCCAACGCTCCCTCACAGACTGTGCGGTCCATAAACCTTAGCGGTCCCGCAGCGCCCTTTCGAGTTCCCGCATGGACAGCTACATCAATGAAGAGCTTGGGGTAAAACTGCTGAGGGTAAACGCCCGCGGCAAGGAGGCCGGCCTTGGTAACATTGCCCTGGGGGTCGAGGAAATTCAGACGCTCCATCTTTGTCTTCCTGTCCGTCGCACCGTGCATCGCTCGAGGCGTCAACGAATAGGCACGCTCTATCGTGCGGTCGACCAGCGACTCGTCGAGATCGCCCACACTCGTGCCGGGCACCGTATCGCGATCGCTAGGACTCGTCCGTTCGTATGACGACAGCGCCAAAACCTCGGTCGACGAAAGCGGCACGTCTTTGTCATCGATGCGCTTGTAGCTGCCGCCCTGGGCACCCCGTTCTATTACATAGCAAGGCTTGCTCGACGGGTCGAGCTCCTCGATTGTGATGACGAGAACAACGGTACCTCGAAGCTCCACGCGCTCAATGGTATATTTGGGCGGATTGGCCAGCTTTTCACGACCGCCGGCATCGCCCATGCCCGCCACGAATTGGTTGAGCACTTTCTCGGTCTCAAAGTTTGCAACTGGGACAAAACCCGCGCGCTCGCTCACTCCGAGTACGATAATGCCGCCGGCGGTGTTTGCGAAAGCGCTGACCGTTTCCCATACGTCGCGGGAAAGCGTCGTGGCGCTCTCCTTTACTTCGACGCTAAAGTCATCCGAACCCATGCGTTTTAAAGACTCGAGCAAACCGGCCAGCTCGTTTTCGTTCATCTGCACGTCCCTTCGCTCGGTCCTGCGGAGAATGCTGCAGACGGATTTCCCTCGTCTCTCAGTTATCTCTCGTAATTATCTCTCATCTTTCTGTTATCTCTCGTATTAGATACGAGTGAAAGATGAGAGATAAGATATCTCTACCTGCTTCATTAAATCATGTTTTTGCTGGTGGAACAATCGATATTGAGACAATACCATGGTTGCTTGTCTCTTTGCTGCTGGGCTATCTCTCGTAATTATCTCTCGTCTCTCATTTATCTCTCAGCTTAGAGATGAGTGAGAGACGAGAGATGCGTGAGTGATGCATGAGCCTGGATTTTTGGACGGTCGGAAAATCCCTCAAACAAAAAACGGGGCCGGCCTTACGCCGAGCCCCGTTTTCAAACGGTCAGTTAGTTATCCAACGCGCGAGCATAGCAGTCAACATTACGCCGCCGCAAACACTCCCAAGCCCGTTCCGATGATACAGATTGCGAAGATGCCCAAGATGATCCAAATGGTCCTGACGCCCTTTTTGTACAGGGCAACGCAAGCGAACGTCGCCAGCAAGGGCAGCAGACCGGGGAAGATCGAATCGAACAGATCCTGCAGGACAATTTCCGAACCACCCACGTCAAAGGTCAAAGCAGTGGACAGTGAGACCTGTGCCGCAATCATCGCGCCAATGACGGTCATTCCGAGGACACCGGCAGCATGCGTCATGCGAGACATAAGGTTGTTCGCTTCAGACTGCTGCAAAAACTTGGTTCCCAAGTCGTAACCCAGATGGGCGGCGACGATACGCGTTGCAAAGTTAATCACGGAGTAGATGAGCGCGTACACGATGGGGCCGAGCGGGTTGCCCGTCGAAGCGATGCCAATACCAATGCCGGCGGCAACCACGCGGAACGTACCCCAGTAGAACGAATCGCCGATGCCGGAAAGCGGCCCCATGAGACCAACCTTCATGGCGTTAATCGAGGACGTGTCGAAGTTCTCATCGGCAGCCGCCTGCTCTTCCATCGAAACCGTTAGGCCGGCTACAAACGGAAGCACATGAGGCGTGATGTTAAAGAACTCGGTATGGCGATCGAGCGCCGCATAGTAATCGTTGTCGTTAGGATAGATCTTTCGCAGGGGCTTCTGAATGGTGTACATGAAGCCCATTGCCATCATCTTGTCGTACGACTGCGAGCACTGGCTCGTAAACTGGCGAAGGAACATGCTCCGATACATATCGGGGCTCATAATCGCGTCCTTCTTGGCCTCTTTGAGGTCGGTGTTCTGGGTAGCCATTAGAAGTCCTCCTCTTTATCTGCAGCAACCGCCTGCGGACCGGACGAGCCCTCGCGGAAGGCCAGGAGCAGCGCGACGCAAATGGCAGCTGCGGCGACGCCGATAACGTCCATCTTGAGGTAGATGACCATAATGAATCCCAGGAACAGCCAGGGAAGAAGCTTATTATCGCCCATGGTCCTAATAAGAAGAGCGAAGCCGATGCAGACCATGACGCCGGACGCAACGTTGAGGCCGTCCATCACAAACTGCGGAATCGCGTTGAGTGCATTGTTGATGAGGTCGGCACCAAAGAACAGCGAGCCAAACACCAGCAGTGCAGACGGAATGCCAATCGACAGCGGCACGATGGTCAGATGGTACAGATTCGCCTTGGCAAGATCGCGATTTGCCAGAGCGGTCTCAATCTTCTTGCAGGCAAAGGCACCCGGAACGGCGTAGCAGAAGTTGCGCCACACCTGAAGGAAGACGGAGACGGGAAGGGCAAGCGCGACGGCAGTTGCCGTGCCCGTACCCGTAATGACGGCAAACGCGCAGCCAAGCACACCGGAGGCATAGACCTCGGGAGGAACCGCCGCGCCGACCATGATGGCGCCCATGAACATGGACTCCAAAGCAGCGCCGACGATAACGCCCTGCTGGACATCGCCAAGGATCAAGCCGACAAACAGGCTCGTAAACAGCGGACGACCAAGCATCGTAATGCCAAATAATTGCTCGTCCATGGACGCAATAAATGCGACCAGTGCAACTAGAAGATACTGGACAACCATTTCGATCAACCCCAGAAATAGGTCTGCAGGCGAGGCGTTCTGCGCAGCTCGCCTGCAGACAACCGCAGCAATTTGTGAGGATTAGTAGTTCATCTGGTGATAGTAACGACGCGTGGTGAGCGGGTGGTTACGGACGTGCTCGAGATGGCAGCTCAGACGCTCGGTGATGGTGTAGGTGACCATCGGGGAGACGATCTTGCGGAACTCGGGGTCGCTGAACGGCAGCTCGACCTCGGCGGTGTCAAACTTGTTCACGCGGACGTTGACGCCCTTCTCGTCGGCGAGCATGTGGGTAAAGTTGTCCACGCGGTCCATGAGCTTACGGGTGTCGTCCTCGCCGTAGAGCATAATGAGGCTCGTGCCCTCCTCGCACAGCTCGATGGTGCCGTGGAAGAACTCGGCGGCGTGGATAGACTTGGTCTTGATCCACTGCATCTCCTCGAGGATGCACATGGCGTAGTCGTAGGCCTCGCCCCAGAGCATGCCGGATCCGATCACCATGTGGTAGTCGGTGTCCTTGAAGTCCTCGGCCATGGCGGCGCAGCGCTCGTCCTGGGCGTCCTTGGCCTTGATGAGGTACGGAGCGATGTTGCCGAACTCCTCCATGAAGGTGTCGTACTTGGGGAAGGCGCCGGCGTTCTTGAGGAAGCGGGCGACCAGCGTGATCTGGTAGGTGTAGATGGCCTCGCACAGGACGTCGTCCTCGGCGAAGCTGAAGAACTTGTAATCGGCGTACTCGGTGGCCGGGGTATTGTCGTTGGAGACATACATCAGCGTGCGGGCGCCCTGCTCCTGGCAGAACTTGGCAGCCTCGATGATCTCGGGGGTGGTGCCGGTACGGGTGGAGAAGACACAGACCGAATCCTTGTTGAAGGTCTTGGGCGGGCACGCGAGGAACTCGGCGGCGATCTCGCAGTGGACGTCGACGTCGGCCGTGGTGGTCTCGACCCAATACTTCATCGGGAGCGTGTGGGCCCAGGTGCCGCCGCAGCCGATGAAGAAGATGTTGGAATAACCCTGCTCGCAGACCTCGTCCACGGCAGCCTCAATCTGAGGACGGAGAGCGAGGGCATCGCTCACAACCTTCTCGTAACGAGGCTCATCGAAATTGAACATCCCTTACTCCTAACTCACTTGGATGAACCCTTCATTCATCCCATGACGTTATAATACTTTATATAACCAACTATGCAAGAACTATTTCAGATTTTTTCGATTTTTCTTTAATAAAAAGCCCGCCGATCAAATGATCGACGGGCATAGGCATAGAGTGTCAGTTCAATAAATACCGAACACCAGCATGTTTTCGGCTAAAAAACGTCCTTGGCAAACACCTTAGCGTCATTGGGAACCTGACGGATTTCGATGGCCACGTCATCGCCCAGAAGCTCTTGGATATGCTCGGCATCTTTCTCGGTCGCGAAGATTGCAGGGGTCGGATGAAGCGTGGTCTCAGGAGTCTTTCGGGTTCCACCCAGATTGATCTCTTTGATGTCTTTGCAGCCCTTAGCGAGACGATAGACATCTTCAATCGTCTCAGCGATGATAAACAGCGAATACTTGTCGGTAACGCCGCTGTTGAGCGCCTCGATAGCAGCGTCAACATCCTTGATGACGAGCTTCACGCCGTTGGGGCGGGCGAGCCTCAAGGCCGCCTTCCTCATGTCATCTTTTGCCACCGCATCGCTGGCAAGCAGGATGCAATCTACATCCAAAGCATGAGTCCAGGACATGGCAACTTGGCCGTGAATCAGTCGGTAATCAACTCTCGTAAGCTTAATCATCGTTATCATCTCCGCACGTGATAAAGGGACTGACAGGTTCGACCCCTAGCTAGGGCTCGAACCAGAACTAACTAGAAATCTTCTTCCTCGGCGCCGGCAAGCATGTCCGCCGCCTCGCAAAGCTGAATAAACGAACGCGATCCCTCGACCGCGGCTTTGGCCTTGTCCGCATCCAGGGAGTCCAGCTGTGTAACCATTTCCACCAGCAGCGGCAAGTTCATTCCGGCGATCAACGTAAACGATTCGGCAGTCTGCCTCTGTATGAATTCGTTGCTTACAGAGCCGCCAAAGATGTCAGTCACGACAAACCAAGAGTCGGCAGGATCCTTCGCCTCCACCCATGCATCAATCAACGCCGCGACATCCCTTGAGTCGTCATCGACATAGGCGCACAGGCACTCGATTCGGTCGTCGGTACCCATCAGAATCTCCAGAGAGCTTTTCATACCTTGGGCGAGATAACCATGACTCGCTAGCAATATCTTATTCATAGTTCTCCAATATCAATAAGACGTACTATATTGTCATAACAAAGTATATTAGCAATCTCCACCTACGCGGTGTGTCAATTTTCCAAATCCGCGAACGGTAACAATTGGTCGGTAAACCAATCTATCTCTAATTTACAAATAGAACTTCAGTCGCTCGGTGCAGTACACCTGACGGGAGATGAAAAGCGGCTCGCCGCTTGGAGCATAACGTCTATCGACAAACAGAAGCAGCGAAGAGTCCAGCTCCACGTTAAGGTATGCCGCCTCAAGCTCGCTCGCATAGCAGACCTCGAGCGTACGCGTGTTTGGACCCATCTTGATCCCCTGGCGATCGAGTACCGCCATCAGCGAATCCTCGAGGGATTCATGCTCCAAAAAAGAAAGCGCAGCGGAATAGCTATTGGTTTCCAGCATCGTGGGCTTGCCATCCACAAGGCGCAGACGACGACTACGCAATACCTTTTGAGTATCGTCTACGCCCAGGAACTTCGCGTCTCGCAGGTTTGGGAAGTCCCAGCCCATTTCGAGAACCCTGGTAGACGCCTGTTTTCCCGCAAGCTGGCACGAATGGGTAAAGCTCTCACGGTCGTCCGCGGCATACATCTGTGTGTCCGACGAAACGAACGTGCCCTTGCCGCGGGCCCTCTCAACAAGCCCAGCATCTTCCATTTCTTTAATTGCGGAGCGAACCGTTATTCGGCTCACGCCAAATTGCTCGATAAGCTCCGTCTCGGTCGGGAGCTTATCTCCCGGGCGGTACGTGCCGTTGGCGATCGAATCAGAAAGCGCACGAACAATCTGTTTGTACAGGGGGATAACGCTATTTGCTTCAACCATATCAACCATACCTTTGCAAGGAATCAACAATTTATAGATATATGACTTATATTGTATTATAACTTTTAACACTCCATGCCATTTTCTATATGTTTCGACAGGCAGGGGTTATTTTGTGTAAGCGGTGTAGAGTCCATCCATCTCCGCATACAGCCTCAACCTGATGGCGATAAATGCATCCGATAAGCCGATTGATTTTTATCTTCTGTCTGTCCCTCAGTTATCCCTCGTCATAGAGATGAATGTGAGGCGAGAGATACGTGGTTGACGCATGAGCGTGGATTATTGGACGGATTTTGGGCTTTTGCGGCAGATTCCGTCCGAAAATCCACGCTCATCCGGCAGATTGGTCGAGGGCCCCATATGGGTATACTCTCGGGGATTCGACTCGATTCGCCCCCGCTGGGGCGTCAAAGGAGACTGCATATGCTCACCACCTCAACCGACCCGCGCGCCGCTGCCGCCGCGCTTCTGGTGCCCGGTACCACCTGCCACGGTTTTGCCGTCGAGCGCTGCGAAACCGTGCCCGAGCTCGACTCGGACGCCTACGTGCTGCACCACACCGCCTCGGGCGCTCGCCTGCTGTACCTGGCATGCGATGACGAGAACAAGGCCTTTGCCATTGGCTTTAAGACGCCGCCAGCCGATTCCACCGGCGTGTTCCATATTCTTGAGCACTCGGTGCTGTGCGGGTCGGCCAAGTTTCCCGTCAAGGAGCCGTTTGTCGACCTGATCAAGAGCTCCATGCAGACGTTCCTCAACGCCATGACCTACCCCGACAAGACCATCTACCCCGTTGCCACCACCAACGAGCAGGACCTGTACAACCTGATGGACGTGTACCTGGACGCGGTGTTCAACCCGGCTATCTATACCAAGCCCACCATTTTTGAGCAGGAGGGCTGGCACTACGAGCTGGACCTGCCGCAGGGCCCCGAGGGCGAGGGCGACGGCAGCCCCGCGAGCCTGCGCGAGGGCACGCTGCGCTATAACGGCGTGGTGTTCAACGAGATGAAGGGCGCGCTGTCCGATCCCATGAGCGTGCTGGACGACGCCGTCAACGCCGCACTCTATCCCGACACCGCCTATGCGCACGAGAGCGGCGGTGACCCGCGCGCGATTCCCGCGCTCACCTACGAGCAGTTCCTGGACACGCACGCGCGCCACTACAATCCTTCCAACTCCTACATTACGCTCTACGGTGACCTAGATGTGGACCGCGCACTGGCGTTTTTGGACGAGCGTTATCTGTCGCAGCCGAGTGCCGCGAGCCGCCGCATGGACGCTGCCGTTGCCGCCGGCGAGGACCCGTCCACGCTGGCGCCCAACCCGCTGGACGTGCAGGAGCCTGTGGCCTGCGAGTATAAGCGCGTCGAGATGGCCACCACGCCCGAGAACGCCCTGGTGGGCCTGGGCCTTGTGCTGGGCAGCGCGCTCGACCGCAAGCGCACGATCGCGGCGGATATCCTGTTCGAGGCGTTGCTGGGCTCCAACGAGGCCCCGGTTAAAAAGGCCATTCTGGCGGCGGGCCTGGGCGGCAACGTGGTGAGCTACACCGCGGCCGAGTGCCTGCAGCCCTACGAGCTCATCATGCTGCAAAACGCGCAGCCCGGCGTGGCGCGCGAGCTGCGCCGCGTGTTCCAGGACGCCTGCCACGACCTGTGCGAGCACGGCATTCCGCGCGAGCGCCTGGAAGCTATCATCAGCAGCAACGAGTACGACCTGCGCCAGCGCGACTATGGCATCGCCGACGGCGTGGCCATTGCGTGCGACGCGTTGAGCACCTGGCTTTACGATGACGACGCCGCGACGCTGGCGCTCAAGTACGGCCCGGTGTACGAGGAGCTGCGTGGCGAGCTGGACGGCAGCTACTTTGAGGACCTGCTGCGCGAACTGGTACTGCAAAACGACCACATGGCGCTCGTCGAGCTGGTTCCGGTAGACGCTGCCGAGGGTGCGGAGGGCGCCGAAGCTGCCGAGCTGGCTGCCAAGCGCGACGCCATGACCGATGCCGAGCTGGCCGATGTGGTCGAGCGTACGGCCGCGCTGCGTGCCGCGCAGGAGGCCGAAGACACGCCCGAGGCCAAGGCCACGCTGCCGCGCCTGCGCGTGTCCGACATTGGCGAGGCGCGCCCCGAGCCGCCGCTGGTCGTGGACACGACTGCGCCCATCCCCTGTCTGCGCCACGACATTCCCACCAACCGCCTGGCCTACGCCATGCAGTACTTCGACCTGAGTTGCGTCGCATTTGAGGACCTGCCCTATGTGACGCTGCTCTGCCGCCTGCTTAAGCAGCTGCCCACGCGTGAGCATTCGGCCGAGGAACTCGACAACCTGCTCGCCGGCAAGCTGGGCTTTTTGAGCTTTACGACCGAGGTCATGACGCAGCCCGACGTGGACGGCGTACGCCCCTACCTGCTGGTGAGCGCCGGCGCCCTGTCCGAAAAGATCGACGCGCTGGCGAGCCTGCCGCGCGAGGTGTGGTCGAGCACGCTGTTGCTCGATGCTGACGCCGACCGCGTGCGCGACGTGCTCACGCAGATTCGCATTGGGCTTGAGCAGGGCTTTATCAACAACGGACACTCGGCGGCGCTCGGTCGCGCGATGAGCTACAGCTCGCCTTCGGCCGTGGTGCGCGAGCAGCTCTCGGGCGTGGACTTCTACCTGTTCCTGCGCGATCTGCTCGAGCACTTTGACGAGCGACTGGACGACCTGCGCGCCAAGCTTGCCGCGCTGGCAGACCGCATCTTTGTGGCCGATGGCTGCATGGCGAGCTTTACCGGCAGCGACGAGGACTTTGACGCGTACTGGGATGCCGCGGGCGACCTGGGGCTTGGCGCCGGTGACGGCGCCAATGCCGGCCGCAACGCGCTCGTGGTGCCGGCGCCGTGCGACCGCCACGAGGCGTTCGTCATCCCCAGCGACATCTGCTTTGCGGCAAGCGCGTGCGACCCGCGTCGCTTGGGGCTCGACGTGACGGGCGCCTGGGCGGTTGCCGCCAACGCGCTCTCCTACGACTACCTGTGGAACGAGATCCGCGTGAAGGGCGGTGCGTACGGTTGCGGATTCCGCGCGGCCGGCGAGCGTCAGACGGCGTTCTACACCTACCGTGACCCGGCAATCGATCCTTCGATTGAGCGCGTGGCGCGCGCAGGCGAATGGCTCGGCAGCTTTGAGCCCGACGAGGCCGCCTTTGAGGGCTTTATCGTGAGCTGCGTGAGCGGCATGGACGCACCGGTGAAGCCGTACGCGCTCACCAAGCGCCGCAACACGACCTACCTGGCCGGGCTCGATCCGCATGCACGCGAGGAGCGCCGCGCCCAGATGCTCGCGGCCACACCCGGTGAGCTGCGCTCGCTCGGCGCCGATGTGACGCGCATCGCAGCCGTCTCGCCCACCTGCGTCTTTGGCGGACGCGACGTCATCGCCAAGAGCAACGCCGGCTTTACCGTCATCGACCTGCTGGGCTAAGGCACCAAGGTAGATTTTTGGGACATGCCCGAAAATCTACCTTTTCTTTTTGCCGCTGCTTGGGCGGGCAGCTCAGCCCGTCCCACCAGTTTGTCTAAATCTGTAACATCTAGGCGGCAATATCGGCTCCAGATGTTACAAATCGAGACAGACCGCCGCAGACACCCATCACAGCACAGACCGCCGCAAAGGTGCCTGTGTCCACTTCGTGGTGGTTTTTGCTGTTTACCCAGATAAAACCTGCCAAAATAAACCTGT
>CWGT01000026.1_pt2 | contig 20897 bp, 24 predicted proteins | sample 705021 | NCBI WGS metagenome assembly CWGT01 (sample SAMEA3735911, study PRJEB9488) | human gut metagenome | biome: ENVO:mammalia-associated habitat; material: ENVO:feces | place: Malawi | collected 2009-02-27 | reverse complement strand
GGCACCTGCGAGAGCTACCAGCGCATCTACTCCAAGCTCCTTGACGCCGCGGGCATCGCCAACGGCCGGATCACCGGCAACGGCCACACCTGGAACGCCGTAAAGATCGACGGCAAATGGTGCCAGATGGACCTAACCTGGGACGATACCAGCGACAACTGGTACGGGGACCTGGACCAACGCCATCTGTACTTTGGCCTGACCGACGAGCTCATGGCAATCGCCCACTCCGACCACACGGCTAACTACCAGAAGGCCGACTACGCCTACCGCTCAACCGACCTCTCCAACAATTACTTTGTGCGAAACGGCAAGGCAGATGAATAGGCAGAGCAGTATGCCGACCGCATTCAGCAGCACCTGGATGCCAAAGAAGAGAGCTTTTCCATAGATGTGAGTCAGCAAAGTTACGTGCAAGCAGAAAAACAGCCGCAATTTCATCTAATTCCAATTGAAATGTTAGTTTTGGCAGGTCGAATCTTACATCAAAACAAAAAGAGGGCCGACGCATCAACCCTCTTCAGGTGTCGCCCGAAGGCTTCCACCGCAATTGGCTTTATTTTAGTCAAAGGCAATTGTTTGTCTACAGGCTGCCCTTACCAAGGCCGCCAATCACTGCGCCATAAAAATAGGGGACGCCCTCCTTTCAGAAGGAACCCCCTTACAAAACAGATGCTACAAAAAGCTACCGTTTTTCGTTGTGTTGATAGGATACACCAAAAGCTGTCACAATATGTTGCATTAGCCGCCGCCACAAATTCAACGTTTAATTTGTGTCAACAGGAAACCACGCTTCAATTACCTTCGTAAGGAATTCAAATCCCGTTAGCACTTGAGGATTACCACGATAGTAATCAATATGCTCATTCATTCTCTTAACGAATAACGCTAGGCTCCTCGCGCGATGTTCGAAGACCCCCTTCGAGGCAAGCTCCTTGTGCGCATATAACGTAGTAACGATTTGCTGTACCCGATCATTGCTCATCTTGTTCTTGCGTTGTCCAGAACCGATACAAGAAATACTCGAGAGCTCCCGCATGACGGCATTTCTAGGCTCATGCATGGGCTCGCCGGCACTCAGATCATTCAAGATACAGTTGTTGTGCGCGCATGCATTTCTTAACGATTTAACCGCCTGGACTATATAAAACTCGTTAAGCATCTCGCGGTCATTGAACCTTTGGGCGCAGAACTTATAGAAGTAGAGAAACGAGCCGAAGGAGACGACTTCGACAAAAGCCCACGCGGGGAATTCGAAATCAGCGTACCTGGCAATCAATCCGCAAGTGTAAGGACTGTTCTTGCACCTACGAATCTCATCCTTGAGCGAATTACATGGTATCCCATCGGGTTTCACGCTATCGTAGGAGGAAATGAAATCCGAGACAACCGCATAGCCGTCCTCCCCCTCCGTCTCGATACGCTTTAATAGTTTTACCTTTGCAAAATGCTCCACATCGAGCGTAAGCGGCAGCATTTCATAACGAAGGAGCATGTCGACAATCGACAAGTCGACCAACATCTTGAAGTCTAGATTTGCATACTCCCCCTTGCGATTTCCTTCCTCAACCTTAGGAAAGCCAAGCCGGTAGGCACGCAGGCGAAAATAGTTGCTGTTCTTTTCCAGATAGGCTCTGGCATCGTCTTCGCTCATCAGCGAGAAATGGACGCCCCTCGATTTGAGATGATCAATCTGCTCTGACGCCGTAAGCCACGGCTTTCTATTGGCGTCGGTCATTAGATCTCCCTTCTCGATGATTGGCTCGAAATCCAATGTTAGCGCGTTTGACTGGGAGAGTCGTCAGGATATGACCGATATGCAAAATAGCCCTTAACGCAATAACCCGAATACTCTGAAACTAAGGAATGCCAATCCGAGTAATGGAATTTTTCACCGTACATTTGAGAACATCATCCTGCCCATCAAAGGTCATTGGAAAATACTGCAGGTAGCGGTTTCCAAGTATGTCCGAGTACGTGACGGCGATGCGATAGCCGGCCTCCATCACTGGCTTTGCTTCATCCCTAAAATAGATAACCAGCTCGCTCTCCCCTCCCACTGGAAGCTGCCGAGTCTGGCACCAAGCGACATGCGGAGTTCCAAAATGGGCCCACTCATTTCTATTGGCAATCCCAACCCTAACATTTACCGCAGGCCCAGCTCCCATACTGGATATTGCATAACGATTAGCAGCATGTTCGTCCACAAGACTCTCGTCGCAAGAAATGGCTGGGGCTCCGCCATCAATCAGCAGACGATCAACGCAGTCCAAAGCACCCGATTTATATTCATCGTCCCTAGGATCAGCATCGGTAAACACACCGTGAGCGAAACCGTTCTTCGGCATATGTGGCTGCTTTTCCGACAAACAGCTCAAGGCAATACAAGGGAGAACGTTCATCACGTCAGAATGATTCCGGTCTTCCCTACCAGCTAGCAGCGAGAAGTACAGCACCGCGACCGCCGAAATTGAGCCCACTAATGCGCCAAGATATCCGAGCAGGCCGTTAGCGTCCCATACGGGATGCAGCCATGGAACTGGTGCATCGATTGAAAACGCGACCTGAATGGCTATCAGTAAAAATACAGAGAGCGCCCTAACGCAAGCAATAAACGCTTTAATTAAAGCGAATGCCGAAGGCTTCCTCTTGCCCGAACACATTCCAACCAAACTCATTTCACGAAACACACGTTTTAATAAAGTTGGCCCCAAAATCGGTTACCTGGTAGCTCCAGCGATGGAAAAAGAATTTCTTGTCATCTTCAAGCCCGACCTTCGCCTTCGCATTTTGGATAGCCTCACTTGATTCGAACCTTTCAAGCGCAGTCTTAACATCATCAGTGTAGTAATCACAACGCTTGAGGATGCCAAGTCGATCCAGGTTTCCCAGATACACCAGCGATTGATCAGGGTACTCGCAAACACCCTCACAGCACTCGTTATAGCCTTCTACGACTTCCGTCCATTTACTTGGAACTAGTTCGTTTGCGTTGACAATTCTTAAGTCAACGAGCGGGATAGACACGTGTTCAACATCATCAGAACTGGTCAACGTACTCAGCAACTTAGCCTCGTCGGGACTAATCTCCTTAAGCAGTTGAACAAAACTGGGGTGGACGTATTCTGCCGTCCGATCATCCATCGAGGATAGTAACAGATTTGCATACATACCCCGCAGTTCCTCGCTGTCATAGCAATAAGCGAGTTGTTGAATTGCTGGAACTGCGATATGCGCCGGAGGTTCAGTAAGATGTTCCTCGGGAATCTCATCAACACGAGACCCCACGGCATCGATGGTCAGCTTGATGCTTTCTTCTCTATTAACGACCCAGCGATTCCACGATGAAAGCCAAATGGCAACAGTCCTTGGAACCAGGCTAACCGTTTTCCCTATCGACTCTGCGGAGGGATGGACAAGGTCGTCATATGCCTTTTCAAGCACTGGTATATCGGCAATTTCCTTAACCGTATCAAGATCCATATCAAACTCCTTGTACATTAATAAGAACCCCACGCGTTAATCTCAACGCCATTACGCAGCTCCGCACAAGCTAATACTACAACCTCAAGGAGGAGGCCAAGCATAATGATTTGCAATGATACGACTAGACCTATTTGCTCAAAAGACATTAATCTAAAGGCGCATGTAGCAAACCAGCATTTTCCAAACAGCAGAGCGTACCAGCGATTATCCTTTACCGGAAAGCATAGAAACGGCGCTCAGCCGCAACTGCATTTCGAGCTTCCTTTAGATGTCTCTTCGCTTTTAAGCGTACATCTTTTAGTTGCTTAACCGGATCAACATCAATCTGATCAAAAACATGGGCCATGTCACCATCGACATATGCAACAAAAGAAGAGCCACCTAAGCTGCCAATCGCCCCATTGTGCTGCGAAAGCAAACGTTCCGTATCCCTACGAACTTCACGTATCCTAGGTGCAGCACATTGCAGAAAATGACAGAAGAGTTCAATCACAAGCCTGTTGTATTCCATGTTCGTATAACGAAAACTAAGGAACGGAGAATCAGACGGATCACATTCTTTAATCTTCGAAATAGTCGTGTCTAAAAACGCGCGCAGCTTTGTCGAGGTATTGTATTCGCGCATGTCAGCGATTTGGTCAAGATCGAATCGAACCCTGGTAGAACCTTTTTCTTTCACAAGCGAAACAACGGTTTGACCGTGCTGAACGGGATTTCGTATCTCATACATAAAAACGTAAAGGCCGCCGCCGTCATACCAAGAAGAAGGCAACTTCCAATAGTCTTTATATAATTCATCTTTGGAACCTTTGTCGTATTCACGCATGACGGCTTGCATTCTGTCGATAAGACCTCGGCCAGCTGATACATAATTACAAAAAGCTCCGTTTACAACAATCCTCTCACCAAAACGTCCACCGGCAAAGCCATCGGACAAGATGTCAGACCGGTCGCATGGAACCAAACGCCTCAATTCGCTGTAGTTCCATCGAAATTGTTCATAAAGCTGATTGACCTCCCAGAAAGAACGCACGACATTGGAGTACTCTTTCATTTTGATGACAGAATCGCCTTCAAGTAACTCAATCTTTGAAAGCGCATCGCAGCCTTCGGCACTAACCGATTGAATCGGCAACACATGTACTAAGTCCGCCAAAGAAATTCCTCCAAAGAAAGAAATAACGTTCAAACATTGATCGATAGGCAAAGTTATCAAGCCGGTGAAAACCACCATTCGTAACGCATCATACTAACGTGCCAATGAAACTAGCAATGTAGGGAAGAACAGCTATCGCGACATCAATCCCCTTGTCGGACATCCAAGCAAGAAATTTCTGTACACGACTTTCCGCCTCCTTCTTAGGCTTGTTCTTGACTGCATCCAAATCAAGAAGTAAGCACTTTAGCTCTTTTTTGAGGTCGTCGTCCAAAACGTTTTCCGGGATAGATTGGACCTGCTCGGCAACCTGAGTAATAGTCAGCATATTCGTCACGCTATTCTGGTTAACAGCGCTAGCCTGAACATTCACAGTGTTCATATTTCCCGACACAGACTCGAGTGCGATTTTAGCCTTGTAATGCTTAAGGTGGCCCAGTATAAGCTCCAGATCACCACGCAAATCCTCTTCCTCTGAGCCGAACCCGTAACCACTCAGGCCAACGGCAAAGTTCTTAATATCGACCTCGTAAACCCGAACCATACGATCGACGCAGCGTCGACGATCATCATCGTTTCCACTGCTAATAAGACGCTTGCACTCATCAATATCCTCGTCGACAGATGCGAGTGCGAGACGAAACGGATCGCCCTCCAGATTCTTACGATCAGACTCTATGAGGACAAGGAGTTTCCCTCGAAGCTTCTTCAAATCTCCTTTATTATTATATTTGACCACCTGTCCAGGTACGATCGCCCTGCCCTTATACCTATCAAGTCCCAAATTCATTTTCGGATCGGCGCCCGAAAAAACTGCAACGATCTCCTTAACAAGATCACCCGCAGAACGGTCGTCATACACGCGAAGTGCCTCATCGATTCTCGCAATGTAGCTATCGGCTTGTGTCATGCAATCACTCCCGCTTAAAAGAAGATATAGATTCATGTAAACTATTTTACTTCTGGCTAACAGTGCAAATGGCAAGTTGACTTTCGTTGGTCGCCACTCATATCCAACATCCTCATAAAAAGAAACGACTGGTTCATCATAAAAGACGTTCAAAAACAAACAGAACCAAATCGCTCCGATACCCTTAGGCAGGCGATAACGGGCATACGGTCGCAAATAATGAAACGCCTTGAGCGACTTTACGATGCCCCATGCATGACTCGAATAAATTCACAATGGAGGAACTATTATCTTAACAATAATGAGAAACAATATCGAAAGGCAGCATGGCAGTCCCCAGTAAACAGTCAACCAAATTGCAAGGTCAACGATCGATTGTTAACGTCATGCGCCAGGCAGCGAACGCCTGAGGCATTGGTACTCCCTAACACTTAAGCGAATGACATTGGTCAAATATTTTTCGTCAAACGGTAGCCTGAAAATCGGACTGCCGGAGCAGGTCATGGATTAGAACGGTCACGGCCCTGATAAGATTCCCGTAACGGTCTTCGTCCTTCCCTAAAACCTAATATTGTGAGGATCACAGGCTCTGGGAGCGAATGTGCCGGCACCGGATAAGGACGAATAACTCAATCGAGCGCATCACCCACGAGGCCAAGATGAGGACGAGGGTCATCAAGAGATATGATTCCCGCTGATTCAATTATGGCGCCACCGCACAATAGCCAAAACAACCCTCAGTGGCTCAGTGAGTTTTGCCGCAACACTCCCCTGAGCGATCGCGTCAATGTTGGTATAAGCGCACCGACCACTAACCGTTGTAATAATTGCCCCTGTCTGAGAATCTGGAATTGCAACATAACGCAGGTTCTGGGAAAGAACAGGAGTGGCTATTGAGTTACTAGCAGGCACGATGCTAGGAACCGCCGTGATACCGAGGTCAAATCTGATATATTAGTGACCCTTTAGACGAAAACGGCTTCTCACCAACTCTTTAATCTGATAGAGTACCAAATTGGTGATTCAGCGCTCTATAGCACTCTATAGCTCGCCCAGATCATTGAACACTCTCTGTGTTCCAAAAATTTAAGCAATCGACAGAAAGGACGGTCATGCTCACCTTAACAAGTAGCGCCCACCTTAGACGGTAAGGAGCAATGCATGGAGATATGGATCCAAGCTGTTCGGTAAGAGAAGCCCGCTCTGCAGGAGCGGGCAAACCGTCCTTAGTCGACAATGCATAAAAGCACGCGCTCATTATTTTTACCCAGAAGCGTAGAACTGTCCATCATTTTATTGCTTTTAACGAATACAACCACAGGTCATCCACAATCTACAGTTTAATATCCAGCAATAGCCGCTAAATATGCATTATCATGTCCCTACGCAGCCTATAGCCTTTGCTTAGCCTATCCTTCTCATCACGCAGATGACGACTATCGCTTTCGTCCTGCTTATTCCAGAGCGCAAGTAGCGTCGCCATGTGAGGAAAGGACGAGCCACTTAAAGGCGACACCCTTTCAACAGCGCATAAAAATGGATAAATCAAACGAACAGCATCGAGAAACGATCCGTGAACAGACGGATAGAGCACATCTTCATTCACCAAGCCGCTGTTCACCTGCATCGCAAGCCCCTCAAGGCAATTGGCAATTTCAGTTACATTCTTATTGAGAATAACCTTCAAATCACTGCTGTCGAAACCATCATGGCATGGATACAGATCCGGATAACAAAGATACCATTCTTTATACTCCTTAAGCAGCTCAGTCCAATTTTTTGGTGAGTCGATATATGACGAGATGGAAGCCGACAACTCATCGCATGATACACCGGATAAATTGATTAACTCTTTTTCATCGAAGGAAACCAAGCTTGCCACCGTCAGGCTTCTTTTTACCTTAACGTATTGCGGGCATGCCCTCGAAATATAATCCAATATTCTCAAGCGAGGAAACACTTCGAACCTAAGTGTATCCGCAAAAGAGGCCGACCACTCAGAACAGCGAATATAACTATCAAGCTTGATCTGCTTGAGCTGTAGATAACATGCGACTGCAGCGATAACTACGGCGATAAAAGTTGCAAAATTAGCCAAACACCCGATGAGCCCATATATATCCTCAAGTATCATCTGGAAACCAGCCTCTCAATGATGTCACTACGAGGCTTCAAGTCACACACTGCAAAACAATAAAAGCCTTAAGCTGACGAGGACCCTTATTGTTAACCGGCATGACAAACCCCGGTAATCAATTGACCAAATTGAACGGTCAACAAGCGGATATCAATGTCATGCACCAGGCAGTGAACACTTGAAGCAATAGTAACCCCCGACACCTTAGAAGGTCGTAGCGGTCTAATATTTTTTTCGAACGGCAGTCGGAAAATCAAAGTGCCGGATTACGGCATTTAAGATGTACGGCACCCGAACGCCCTCATAGACGGCGAGTACCCTCTTGAGGTGACGCCTAATTTCTTTCACAAATCGGCAAACACGTAGAAGAACAAGGTCCACGCGCCGTCATATGGTTTCTAGCGGCTAAACAACAAATCACCGACGAAAGGGGGCACGGGCCGCGTCTGCGAACATCGCATCGGTAGACGAGGGGTCGCTCGACGCACTGCTCAACGAGGAGCGTCCGAGCTTATCGGGCCGAGCGCCATGAAAGGACGGCGGGCCGGGAGACCTACCACAGCGGCTAGTACGCGAGATGGATCGTCACGGGCGCCGGGGTAGTTGATCTCAGCGTGCCGAAGCTCTTCGGAGCGGCCGTGAGGACGGCGCGCGACGGGTTCGCCGAGACGCTGGCCTACACGGAATTCCCGCCGGAACACTGGCGCCAAATCAGGACGAACAACGGGATCGAGCACATCAACCGCGATATCAGGAGGAGGACGAGGGCCGTCGGAACCTTCCCGGACGGCAACTCCACCTCATGCCGGTGACGGCGAGGCTGAAGTACATAGCGGAGCGCGAGTGGGGCAAGAGGAGGTGCCTGGACATGCTCAAGCTAGAGGAGATGGACGAGTTGAAGGGAAAGACGTAGGGCTAAAAGAGGACGGGGCCGAGGACGGCTAAATCAATTTGCGAAATAATCTTGGCGGCACTAGCTGGTGCGGTTTTTAACCGGTTAAAAAGGGGTATCGACCCACGCCGATACCCCTAATGCAAGCACGCTTCAATCTAATTAAGCCATTATCAATACTGCTTTATCGGATCAGCGTACATCGTGAATTGAAAGCCAATCCAATATCCTATTGAAGCTTTCTGTAAACTAGATTCCGTTTTTCGTGAAATAGCATATTCGCGGGTACATCTTTAGAAACAACGCTATTCGCAGCGATGACCGCATTGTCGCCAATGGTCACACCTTTAAGCACCACAACATTCGCACCAAGCCACACGTTGTCACCAATATGAACGGGCGCAGTCGTAGTCGGCTGGTCCCGGTACATGACTCCATTCTGCGACATACCGTGGTCGAAGTCATACACATGGACGTTTGGACCAAATAGACAGCCTCTGCCAATCTCAATTCGTTCATGAGCAATCAGGACGCAACCGTAATTGAAAGACGTTCGCTCACCAACGTTAATAACGCCTTTATTCGATACGCGACAATAAAACGGTCGCCTGAAAGCCTTCGTCATGGTTATCTGGCCAGGGAATCTCCCTGCAAGAAACGCCAACTTAGCCCGGACATAAATCCAGGTCGCCACATGCTCTACAAACTCCATTAAATTCAAGAGAAACGCCCCTAGTAACTATTTCCTTTTAATAAGCTGTTTCACAAGAGTCTTGAGAGATTTCACGAAGCCGTAGGCGCCAACAAACCGAGCAGTGCCCTCGAACCCCTTATGCTCATAAGCCTTCCAGAAACCATCAACGTTACCCTGCGGAGAGGACGACCTCTCCAGCATCGGATTACCGGGCAGCACCTCTTCAAGAGATATTTCTGTTACGCCGGGCTCAAATACGCCAGATGCAACAATGCGCTCGGCAAGCTCGCTATTAACCATAACAACAGAAAGTCCCTTATGATCATTAAGGCCTTTACGAACTCGATCGACGCCAAGAAAATCAGCAAGAGTGAAATCGGAGACCCTGTTGACGTCGGTATAGGAGCAGTTATAACAGCTGGAATTTAAAGCGTTATTGCTATAGAACACATCTCGCCAAGTATTAGATTCAATCGTGTCATAGAGAGCAGTGCCGTCGTCCAAGAGAGCCTTCTCGACATGGACTCCCCAACCTCTGTCCTTGGGGCGATGAAAATACTTGATGACCTTCTTTCCGGACTTTTTTTCCAAAAAGGAAATGTAATCGCGGAACATACGATTACTAGGCGTGCCATGGCAGATTAAATCGCAGGTAACCAACTGTCCGGAATAGTTTTTCTTAGACAGAAAACTCCTAAGACCCGCAATTTGGCATGGGATTCCGCTGTAGAGCACGTCAAGACCTTGTTTCAAGTCGTTATATGCTTCGACAAATGAAGAGCCAACGAAACCCTGTGAGTATTTTGAGCCTCGACAAGATTGCGCGTCGTCAACAGAGGCGCAACGCCGCTGAACAACGCGGAAATCTTCATCGAAGCAAGCGCCGTAAACGACGCCGCCATTATTTAGGACGTAAGTAGCCAAGGTCCAAAACGCGGCACCCGAGGAACTTTTTACGCGTTCGGCGTCATCAGCCTGATAAGCCAATAACCGGCGAGGGCTCATCTTCAGATCATTGCTCGTCAAACCATTAGCCGGACATACCATCTGACACAAACCGCACTCAACACATTTTGATTCGTCAATCTTCGGACGGTAAAACCCATGAGAGTCTTCTGCTATCTGAATCGCCGATCGAGGACACACAGACAGACACGCAGAGCACCCGGTGCAGCGTTGACTATCTTTGCAGATATCCATGGAATCCCTCCCAATCGTTAAGAATCATCTTGTCTGAGCCGCAAATAGCAAACACCGCCACACATGAAATGAAATACGGTATGTAGCACTGCGGATCGTATAAAGGGTTGCCTGAAAAGCAATAAAGTAGAAAGAAAATCTGCACACCCAAACAGGCCCACAAGCAAAAGGAGTCCCCGTAAGGACCCTCCTCTAAATGAGATTCAGATTGATGCACGGCTGCAAAGATGGAGAGAAGCGCAGGCAAAACAAAAGCCGCAAGGCCAATCACACCCGTCTCGGCAAGCAGTTGTAGGTATACATTGTGCGCACTCATCGATGAGAAGCCGAGATTACTGTACATTGCGCCAAGAGAAGTAGTGGCAACATACTTCGAATAAGTTCCCCAGCCACAACCAAGCAAGGGTTTTGCATAAAACAAACTCCAAGCGCAATCGTACAAATAGCTTCTACCGTTGCCAGTGTCATCATCTGACAGTTCAATAAACCTCTCAAGAGTCGCCTGAACAGCAGGAACAAACGTTGCAAGAACACCGACGGCTATTACAGCGATCGCAGCAACAGTCAAAGTCTTGAGCATCGTCCCGGTAAATTTCTTCCTATTAACGAAGAGGCAAGAGATGACAACAGCGGCAACAGACGCCACCAAAGGACCCCGCTTGGTGGTCAAAAAGAGCGCAAGCAGGAGCATAAGGCTCAGCATCAGATCTTTAATCCGAACCTTTTCCCTGCTACCAACAAGACCACAGGCCCAAGAGACGAGACCCAAACTCAAATAAATCGAATTAGTGCTGTAGTGCGCCGTAAAGCCAGAGCGATAGTCCCTAGCCATATAGCTACTTGAAAAGAAGGCAGATTTAACTGGCGGATAAAGTGCGGGGACTAGCCAGAAGATAATGGTGCAGAACGCATGAAATGCTGCAAAGGCGACAAGAACCCTAAGGCATGAAGTGACCCAGGATCGCTCGCCTGCCGCAACATACATGCACAGAAATAGAAGTGTATAGACTACGAGCAGGGTCAAATTAGCCACACCGTATATGAAACTATGAAAAAGGAACAGCACAAAGAAAGGTGCCCAAGCCAGCTCAAGGCCAAATCTTCTGCAAGCAAATCTTCTGTTAGTCACAAAATGCAGGAGAAGCGCCGTAGCAGATAGCAGGAGGCAGACATCGAGTGCAAGCGCAGAAGCAGCGAGCGATTGGCAGAAAAAGGCGTAAAAGAGCAGTGGAATGAACACCATGGACCCATCATTTAGGGAAAAGCGTCGCTCTAACTCAGAGCAAGACTCAACACCGGCCCTAGACGCACTGAAATAATTCATCCTATTTAATCCTCATAAAACGACCAATAATCGAACTATAGCTAGGCCTGTCGAAGAAATAGAGCGTCGCGCATGCGGCGACTGCGCCCCAAATGACAAGGCCGATGGCGACCGCAATCCATCCCGGCCAACTTCCAGCGAAGCAAGACAGTAGATAGCCAGGCATGGCCACGAGAACGGTCTGAAATACATACACGCCAAACGACCAAAACGAACTCGAAAGAGAGTCCTTCGAGATTTTAAGAGGCTCGTAGAGCAAAAGGTCAATCACGCGGTACAGATTGGATACGCAGGACGCAGCAATTGTGCCGACGACCCCAAAACGCATTGTGAGTGGGATACCCAAGACGATAATCATTGCAGCCTGCAAGCAGGTCTGCGCCCTAGTCTCACGGTACATGCCAGCAGCAATTACAAGTAGGCCCTGGGACGACTTGCCATGATAGAGAAAAACATTTAGGACGACGAGGAAACCGAGCAGGACATTGTGGTAGTTTGCATCGTGAAACCCGCCTGCATACAAATCAACAAACGGCATAATCAATGAAAAAGCGCATCCGCATGCCACAGCGGAGACTGCGTACACAAGCGCTCGATATGGCTTATACGAAGACCGAAGACCCTCGTAGTCCCCCTCAGCAATTTGCCGGCCAAAGAGCGCCTGCAGCCCTGTACCAAGGACATTCGGAATCATCTGCAGGCCCGTAGATACGAGCATGTAAACAGCAAGAACGCTTACTTCACTCATGCTCCCGCAGAGAAAGGTCGCCAAAATAACAGGAGCGCCCGACTGAACGGCTCCCAAGATCTGAAGAAACAGCGCATCCCACCTCTGGGGCAGCTGATAGTCACCGTAATCAACCTTGCAGTTGAGCTTCGGATAATGACGACGCGTGTACAGGGCGAGAATCATACTGCGTGCAAAAACCGCAGACAGAGCCAGCGCGTAGACAGCAACAACAGGAGCATGAAGATAGGCAAATAAGAAAATGACAGCCGTGTTAACCAGCGTAAAGACCGTCGATGCAAGCTGAATGAGCCAGTTCTTTTGGTCGGCTGTTAGGAAAACCTGGTACTTAGCAAGAGAAAAGAAGTCCACTACAATCTTCGCGCCCAACAGGAAGGTAAGCACCATAATCTCCCAAGGCGCAAGCGAACCTGCCGAGACAAATATCGGATAGACGACCGAAAGGCCAACTAGCAAGACAAGAAACAACATGCCCGACTTCTGATAAAAGACCTTCGAGGCCGAAGCCACGACGTTAATCCCATCCCAGTCGCCCTGAGCAATAGGCTTATATAGAGCGAAGGTCGCCGCACCAGAAATACCAGCTTCGACAAGTGCGAAATAACCAATAAACTGAGTTAAAGAGGTCACCAGACCGTTAACCTCGGATCCATATACGCCGATAATCGCCCTTGGGACGAGGAAACCGGCAACGATAGCGGTCAACTGGTAGACCAAGTTCCAAAAAGTGTTCTTTGCAAACATAAGCCAGAAACGACACCTACAATCCAATGCAGCGAGCGATAAAGGCACGCGCTGTTTCACGGTCATGTGAGAGTGTCTGGTTTGTATGACCATAGTCAACAGCCGAAGCAACGACCCCGTCTCGATACAGACAATCCTCAATTCCATAACGTGCGAGCAGGTCGGTAATCCTGACATTGCTCTGAACGGCGGAGTCCGACGTTTTAACGACAAACGACTTATTGAAATTCACGGAGAAGCAGGCGCCGTGGAAGGAGTCTGTGCAAACAAAGGACGCCTCACTAACAAGCTTCAAGAAAGCAGCCGGACCGATACCCCTTACGTTAATCATGCCGGGGAATTTCTTCGTGTTGTAATGAATGCAGACGACAGGAACGCCGAGCTCGCTGGCGATCTTCTTAGCTTGATCCACGAGTTTTTGCTCAGAGTTAAGCGTATAAAGTAGCACGTAGGATTGAGGCATCGTATCCAAGCCATCATCTGAGGCAAACGCCGACCAGTCATCGCCCGTAAGAAGCAGGGTCGGATCGGGCATAAATACAGATTCGAGCCCCATATCGCTAAGGACTTTCATAGAGCTCGGCTCCCTAACGGAAAGACCAGTGAACTTTTCCAGCCTGTCGGCCGCGCCTTCATCGCATGCCGAAATGGATTCCGCCGTCGCATCCCCCAAACTGGCAGCATAAGACGCGACCTTTGTAACTTCAGCGATACCTTCACCCAAAAAGACGGGGTCGTGGCCATTAACCCGAGGATTGAAAACCTGATCGCTGCCAATGAGAACGCAGTCGAGGCTCTTGGCTCTATCAACAAGAGCTTGCCTATCAAGCTTGTCCGTTAGGCTTAGGTTGCACTTGGCAAAGTGAGCGAACGAATTTAGTCTTTGACGTTCAAAACCCCTACGAAGTACAAAGCGAATAGCATCTGAAGGATTGAACGAGAAGCGCGTACCCAACTCCCGATCATCAAGTTCTTTATTGCTGTAATTGAGCACTTCGCAGTCGCAGCCCAACGACATCACGGTCCTGCGCAGAGCACATGCCTGTAGCGAAGCACCATAATTTACGGTATTCGAAAATGTGAGGATGCCTATGCTTTTCAATATCTTTCCGCCTAACTATTCACAAGCTCGTTAAAGCAAATTGATGATGTAACCTTCAGTAGCGTTATCGGTTTCGATAACCTTGCACGGGTTGCCAATGACTATCGAATGATCGGGAATATCCTGGTTAACAAAGGCATTGGAGGCAATAAAGACATCGTTTCCAATGGTCACATTACCTGCAACCGTCGAATTAATACCGAGATATACGCGGTCACCAATCGTAGGGACGCCCTTTCTATGGCCACGGTTTTCTTGGCCGATGGTGCTCCCCTTATGGATGTTCACGTTGCGGCCCAACTTCGCGCCGGCGTTAACAGTAATGCCGTAGGGGTGACCAATGTAGAAGCCTTCACCAATTTGAGTTGATGGCGAAATCTCGAGTCCACACTTCCTGGAAAGATGTTTCCTCGGAAGCGTGAAGAGGAGTTTTCGCAATCCCCCTGCTTGACACATCCTTAGATAGAAAACATAGCGGTAGCCAAAATCACCCAATAGCCGGCCGAGCTTTACACCTTCCGAACCAAAATAGTGAAAAGTATCTTTAGCGAATACGCCCACTCTAACTTCTCTCTCCTTTAGCAATCTTTTCGCGAACAGAGCCAAAGATTCTCTTAGTTCCTACAACCAAGCCGCCGTCACTAAGCTCCATGAGAATTCGACCCAAAATCTGCGAAAGCCTTCGCCCAATGAAAGGGGAACACTTACGCACAACCTTCCGCTTGATGCGATATTTAGGCTCAACCCAGCTTCCCGAAGAGCGATGGATGCTGTAGGTTTCACGCTTGATGTGATAACCGCCGAAACCGTAAACGGGGTTGAACGCTTTGGAGTCCAAGGCAAGCCAGCCACCGAAATGCTGCTCTTTATTCACGCGTTCAAAGCCGATTTTTTGAAGCTCAGCGGTGAATACCTCATTCACCGTGGTCTTGTCGAGAAAATCAGGATCACAGGAGAACTTCATCGACTCATATCGTTCTATACATGCGCGAATTACAGGGTCATGAGGCTCAACGGCAACAATCAAGCCAGTAGTGGCGGTCAACGATGATTCTTCGATTGCAGTGAAAGGAATGCTTTCCATGAGAGGCGATATGTCTCGTATGAGCTCGCTACCAACATCCATATAGATGCCGCCATACTCGTACAAGACTTTAAAGCGAGCGTAATCCGCCACGAATGCCCACAGGCCCGCTGCATACGCATCCCTTGACCAGGGACAAGATGCAAAGTCGAAGTTTCCCTCATTCCATTGTTTTACCTCAAACCCAGGCGCAAATGTTTCCCACGAAGCTAACGACTTCACGGCAGTCTCGGAGAGCGGAACGCCGCCGAACCAGCAATAATGAATGATATTATTCAACCCTCTGCACCACCGTAAGTAATAAAGGGAAATAATGCGAGTTCTTCTGCGCCAAGTTGGATGCGGAATTGTTTACAATCATCCGACAACTTCTCCGTAAAGCATCTTGACTTGATTCAGAAAAGCCTCCAAAGAAAATGCCTTTTCGATGCGCGATCGACCATTCTTGCCAATCCGCTCTTTAAGTGCCGTATCGCTCATCAACCGATCGAGAATCTTTGTCAAAGCATCAATATCATCGACCGGAAATAACATGCCGTTTATACCGTCGGATATAACCTGAGGAATGCCGCCGACAGGCGTAGAGATCGTAGCAAGCCCGAACGACATGGCCTCCAGCACGCTCATTGGCATTCCTTCATTTTTAGACGGCAAGCAATATATGCTACTAACGCGAAACGCCTCAATCTTTTTCTCAGCTGTTGCCCAACCGATAAAGCGGCAGCTATTAATAACACCGAGCTCACGAGCAAGATTCTCATAGGCAGCGATATCGCCATCACCGCCAAAAATAAACTTGGCATCAGGATGCAACGGAAGCAGCTTTACTGCAGCACGCAATATCGCATCTGGGCTTTTTCGACTATCGAGTCGGCCCATAAATAGAACAGTATTGAGCGAGTAGTCAGTCGTATTTTCGGACGGCACATCAACAGCATTATTCAATACTGCTATGCGCTCAGAGTCGCATGCGTTCCTATTAATTAAAAAGTTCTTCCATTCTTTAGATAAAACGACGACTTTGGCGCAACGAGTAAAAGTATTGTGGATGTCAAGCCTCTCTTTTTCTGAGCACTCGCTATCAAACCACAATGCAAATTCAGCAGCATGAAGATGAAGGACAACCGGAACGCCCCTTCGGTCGGCTGCATCAATAAACAACTTTTTTCTTATATAACTACCGCGAGATGCCATATGAACATGAACGATGTCAGTTTTATTTAACGAAAATCGAAACTGAAGAAACGCGGTCAGCGCAATGACCAATTTCCCGAATTTTCCGCAGTCGTCATAGGTCGAAATGAACTTCGTCTGAACACCCGCTTTTGGCAAGCGCTCCACAAGTTGTCGCTCAACGGTTGCCATACCGCCGCGAGAAGACAAGCTTGGCCCAATCATCAATACACGTGGATTCGACTCGTTCGTCATTACGCCACCTTTTTAGTTGGAAGCTTCAACCAGCTCCCCATCGTATAATCCATTTCAATCGTTCCAAATCGCGCAAAACCTGCCGATGAGGTGATAGCTAGTTCGTCAAACAAACGGGTTTGGGAAAGGCCTTGCACGAGCGCCCCTCACCCCTGCTTTTGAAGTGCAAATAACTCTCCGAGCTCACGATCGAGTCGGTCCGGACGTCCTTCTTTCGCATAGAAGGGATCGAATCCCCCTCCGGTGTAGAACGTCATTTCACCAAAGTAAGGTTTTCCAGCAATGTTATAGAAATCTACGCGAACGTGCGGAAGACCCAACGCGAGCTTCTCGGCCAGCGCAAGCATAAGCTCATAATTCTCGGGCTTTTTTGTCTGATTTCTGTCTGAAACTTCGTGATCTATATCGCCGCGCGGCTCCCAGTCAGGTGTGAAATATTGCATATCATGGGCGGTAAAACGATCAACGTCAGTTTGAACAAGAGCAGCCTTACCGTCAAAGCAATAGAACTTATAATCAGTCGGAGTCTCCCTGCCGGGCTCATCGAGATAGGCCTCTGCGACAACATGCGGCGCTATTCCCTTATACGCCCACTCTCGACCCTGCCAAAACCAGTTGCGATTAAGCGCAGTCCGGAGGCGTTTTTTTGCTTCGTTAAAGTTGAATTCAGCTTTGTTTGTACAAACAAATGTGCTTTGCGAATCGTGACTACATTTAAGCACGAACTTCTCTGGAAGTTCGTCTAGGTCAATATCATCTACCGAATCAAATACGCCGTAAAGCGGCACAAGGTACTCTGACCCAATACGCTCTTCGATAAAAGAACGAACGCCATACTTATCTGCAAGCAAAGTCAAATCAGGATTATGGTAATGCAGTTTAGACCACTGAATTTTTTCATTAAATGTCTTTGGATGCTCAAAGTCCGGCTCGTAGCGGAGCTTCACCTTAAAACACATCTTCATGTACGCTTCATCGGGAATAAAGCGCAGACTATTTCTCAAAGATAGCGCAATTCGCTTTTTTAACTTCATCGGTTGCCTCCCAGGCCGTCGATGTACTCGGAAAGATCGGCACAGAAATGCTCAGTATTACTTCGATAAGGCAGGTAATTCTTCGTCGTCACACGCGCATAAGCTTCGGATAAACCCTCTGGGTGCAAACAGGGCTCTATAAGCCCCATCTCACCAAACTGCGTAACGATCTCAATCTGATGATCATCTACATGCTCGCCGTATTTGGCTAAACGAGGAACGGCGATGACCTTCTTGCCGTCCTTAACAGCGCCGATGATGGCGCCGGTACCTCCATGGGTTACCACGACATCGCAAGCATCCATTTGAGAGCGAAAGGCCTCACGGTCCAAAAAAGCCTCGTGCTCCATGTGCTCAGGAACATAGGCGCACGCCCCCGTCTGCGCAAAAGCGCCGCCCTTTGCAACGCCACTCGCAACAAGAGCATCTACAGCCCTGATCAGCCTGTCGAATTGGAACTTCTGAGAACCAACAGTGACAAATATCATGCGACCACCTCCCTAGTACACGCCGCCGACAAAGCGGGCGTTGGGGTACACGGAAAGCATCGACTCCCACTGCACATAAAAACGATCGGCGCGCTTGCTCAACAGCTTTCCCGTCATGGTCGGCGAATCTGTTTTCGCGAAAGACTCGACATACACAAGTTTGGCGCCCATCGCATGCCCGATTAGGCAAAACGGTATGGTGGCCAGCACCCCCGTGCATACAATCACGTCGGGACGTTCGGCGTACCAATAACAAAGAGACTTCACGGCATTGGCCACCATTCGTGGAAGAAAACTCGCCTCGTGTCGATTCACCTGGCGCACATAGCGAGCCCGCACGGGCAGCTTAGCCTCGTAGGCAGTCTTCTCGGTGAGAATGAAACTGTCATATCGCTCCATCAAGGGCTTAAGTGCAAGCAACTGCTCTAGATGCCCACCTGATGACGCGGCAAAGCACACTTTTATGTCCTTGCAATTTTCCGTCATACACTAATCCCTCTTAAATAAATCCCTCGTGTAGACCTTGTCCTCCACGTCCGCGAGCTCGTCGCTCCAGCGGTTGGCGACGATCACGTCGCAGCCGGCCTTGAAGGCCTCCAGGTCGTGGGTCACCTCTGAGCCGAAGAACTCCGGCGCGTCCAGCGTGGGCTCGAAGACCACCACGGGCACGCCCTTCGCCTTCACGCGCTTCATGACGCCCTGGATGGAGCTCGCGCGGAAGTTGTCGGAGTTGGACTTCATCGTCAGGCGGTACACGCCCACGACCGGCTTCGGCTTGCCCTCGTACACGCGGTCCCACACCATCTGCAGCACCTCGTCGGCCACGAAGTCCTTGCGGGTGCGGTTGGCGTCCACGATGGCCTCGATCAGGTTCTGGGGCACGTCCCTGTAGTTGGCCAGCAGCTGCTTTGTGTCCTTGGGCAGGCAGTAGCCGCCGTAGCCGAAGCTGGGGTTGTTGTAGTGGCTGCCGATGCGCGGCTCCAGGCACACGCCGTCGATGACGTCGCGGGTGTTGAGGCCGCGGACCTCGCAGTAGGTGTCGAGCTCGTTGAAGTAAGCGACGCGGAGGGCCAGGTAGGTGTTGGCGAAGAGCTTCACCGCTTCGGCCTCGGTGGTGCCCAGCACGAGTTCCGGGATGCCCTTGGTGCCGTTGGCGTTCACGCGCTCGAGCTCGGCGGGGTCGGCGCCCTGCGCGAGCAGCCCGGCGAACTTTTCGGCGGCCGCGACGGCCTCGGGGTCGTCCTTGGGCGCGCCCGCCACGATGCGGCTGGGGTGCAGGTTGTCGTAGAGGGCCTTGCTCTCGCGCAGGAACTCCGGGCTGAAGAAGATCTTGCTGTCGCCCAGCCTATCGCGCAGGCCCGCGGTGTAGCCGACGGGGATGGTCGACTTGATGACGATCCAGGCGTCCGGGTTCACGGAGCGCACGGCGGCGATGGCGGCCTCGACGGAGCTCGTGTCGAAGAAGTTCCTGTCCGAGTCGTAGTTGGTGGGCGTGGCGATGACGGCGTAATCGGCACCCGTGTAGGCCTCGGCCACGTCCACGGTGGCGTGCAGGTCGAGCTCGCGCTCCCCCGCCTTGGCCTCCGCCAGGAAGCGCTCGATCTCGTCGTCTTGGATGGGCGATACGTAGCTGTTGATCTTCTCGACCTTCTCGGGCACGATGTCAAGCGCGTGCACCTCGTTGTGCTGCGAAAGCAGGACGGCGAGGGACAGGCCGACGTAGCCGGTACCGGCGACGGCAATCTTCATTTTCTTCTCCGATTCGAATCGGGTATTAAAGTTAGGCATTAGTAAGCATCGCTTCCGTTGAAGACCTCCAGAACCGTGAGGAGGACAATCTTGAAGTCCATGACGATTCCGCGCTTGGCTATGTACTCGAGATCACGACGGACCATGCCGTCGAACCCGGTGGAGTTTCGCTCCGTCACCTGCCAGAGCCCCGTAATACCTGGCTTCACCGCTAGCCTCTGCAGGTCGAACTCGGTGTACTCCGCGACCTCGTTGGGTAGTGGCGGGCGCGGGCCGACGACGGACATCTGGCCCAGGAACACGTTGACGAACTGTGGGAACTCGTCGATGGAGTGCTTGCGGATGAACCTGCCGATCTTGGTGACGCGCGGGTCGTCCCTCATCTTGAACATGGCGCCGGCGATCTCGTTCTGCTCCTTGAGCTCGGCGAGGCGCTCGTCGGCGTCCTTGTACATGGAGCGGAACTTCCACATGCGGAAGGTTGACAGGCTGCCGTCGGGGCGGGTCTGGCCAACGCGGATCTGGCTGTAGAACGGGTTGCCCTCGCTCTCCAGGCGGATGGCCGCCGCCAGTACCAGGCCGGGAATAGCGATAATCGCAAGCACGACACCGCTGAACACGATGTCGAAGGCGCGCTTGACGGTGCGGTAGACCAGGCGCGAACGGTCCCAGTCCATAATGGATTGCATGGCCTTGTAGCGACCGGCGCCCTCACGCCGGC
>CWGT01000088.1_pt1 | contig 22555 bp, 21 predicted proteins | sample 705021 | NCBI WGS metagenome assembly CWGT01 (sample SAMEA3735911, study PRJEB9488) | human gut metagenome | biome: ENVO:mammalia-associated habitat; material: ENVO:feces | place: Malawi | collected 2009-02-27 | reverse complement strand
GCCTCGCCGGAGACGTCGAGGCCCTCGACGGACCAATTGACTACTTTATATTTAGAAGCGCTCGATATGTAACCATTGGAGTCGACAACATCGGCATAAATTTCATATTCACCAGCTTGCGGCAAAGTCCAAGCAACAGACGGGCTGGTCAAATCTTGACCAATTACACCCCACTTTGAGCTGTTCCAATCGGCTCCGACTTTATGCCAAACAAATTTGTACTTAAGACCATCGGTCTTACCGGTAACATTCACGCCAACCTTAATGGAAGATCCAGCACGCCCCAATTCTTCCGAGAAGGTGATTCCGTCAATGGAATAGGGATGCGGGAACTGAGCAATAATTGCGGCAGCATCAGCCTCGCCAAGGCGACGGCAGCCGTCATCAGAGAAATAGTTGGCAACATCGCCGAAATTCGAAATAAAGCCGTGTTCAATAAGAATGCCGGGAATTCCCTGCTCGCGGGCACAACGAATCACAGCGAATTCGTCACCCACTTCCATTTGAAATACGCCGCGGTACGTAAGACCCATAGCAGCAAGGTTATTCATAACCTTATTGGCAAGCTCAACAGAAACCTGTGTATAGTCTGATCCATTTGCGGTGGGAGCGTAAACCTCAGCGCCATGAGCGGTGGAAGAACCGGAATTGATATGAAAGCTCACAAATGCTTGCGCGCCCTGATCAATGCAGCGCTGGACGCGATAAAGAAAATCATTACTGGAGTAATTGCCGTATTGTTCACGAGCAAGAACGACCTTAAAACCATATGCCTCAAGCTTATTCTTGCATGCCGTCACAATCTTCCAGGTAAGATCGGCCTCGCTTTTGCCATTGCCCTGGGCTCCGGGATCAGACCCGCCGTGACCAGCATCGAGAGCGATTACGCTAACGTTGCGTGCGGAACGAGCTGCATAAGTAGAGACACCATCCGGAGAATCGGCGCACTCCAACGCCTGCTGAATAGACTGGGCCTCAACAGCATTTCCGTCCCCATCTGCATAATAAACAGATGTGCCCTCGGAGTTCATAGAGCTATCTGCGACGGTGAATGAATAATCTCGATCAGAAAGATCGATCTTATGTTCAGTCCAGTCTCCCTCTAGATAATACGAAATCGAGGTGAGGAAATAAGTATTAGCTTCGAGTTTTGCGCCAAAGGTAAAGGCGCCAGAATTATCAGCCTTAGCAGACGCGTCGACAGAGCCCTTTACGCCGTTGGCACTCACATAGCTAAGCGTAGCAGAGGAAAGAACTTCGCTGTCATTAGGCGTAGCAAAAGCAATGACTTGATTGGATCCAGAGGAAAGGCTTGGGTACGCCAGGTAAACGTATTGAAAGTCCGACTCGACCGAATCGACCTGTTGCTCGGTCTTGACATCGCTTTCAGCTGCGCCTTGGCTCAACGAGTCGATAGCCTCAATATCCCCTTCAACAGGTGATTGGTCGACGGTAGCCTCGCTGCTTTCAACATTGTCACCGCGTGCAGCCACTCCGTCATCATCTGCAGAAGCCACATCCGTCACAGCCTCAGCGGGCTGCGCCTCGTTCAAACCGTAGGCAGCGACTACGGGACTCATCAACGAGGAAAATGTCAGAAGAGCAGCCAAAGAAAACGTTGCCGCAGCACATAAAACCTTTTTCATATAGAATCCCCAGTCAAAATGAACATTCACCGATGTTAGATTATCCACTAAACAATCCCATATTTAAATAAACGATAGAGAAAGGACTTACAATGGATATTGAATGCGAAAGAACAGACACCCTAATATTTGATTCGCTTCTTGGGGAAAACGAATGGAATCAACCTATGCCCCACGAATTTGGAAATCAGACGATACCTTTATACAAGATTAACAGCTGCGATGAACTCAATCGGTTGATAGGATATGCAAGATTCCAGTACGCAAACGAAGGAAAGACAATTCTATATAGAGGACAGCCTTCTCTTTTTAAGAACGCCCTACAGCCATCAATTGCTCGAGAACGGGAAAATAGCGCCGGTACGACAACGGAGGCTATTAAGAATCTCAAAAAGACCCTTAATATTATTAAGCAGTGTACAGACCTTCGCAAGTGTCTCATTGGCCCACGTGCCCGTATGCAAGTCCTTGAACAGGAAGATGCAGACAAAGACGTTATTGAAGGCTGCATTCAGCACTACGGATGCCGAACAAGAATGATAGATCTCGTTGACAATCACTGGATTGCACTTTGGTTTGCCACCGTGTCAGACGGTCATCCTGTTAACGAAAATGCATATGTATTACTCTATGCGGCGGACACATCAACGAAATGTTGTAATGGCGTCTATAAAACTGAAGAAATGACGACAATTGACCTAAGAAAGGCCGTATCGTCAATCTTCCTAAGACCGGCGGCACAGCATGCTTGGGTTTCTCGATTAAATGACGCCTATGACTATTCGGATGCAATAGTGGGAATCATTGAAATTCAAAGGAAAAACGCCCTAAACATGCTAGGAATTGAAGGCGACGGCCATGATGATGCCCCTAGCAACTCGTTACTAAACCATAACAATCTATTTCCAGCGGCGAGCGAAGAAAGAGATAAAGGGTGGTATGAATTGCTAAAGCGCCAGACGGGAACCCCGCAAAACAAACAATACCACGCAAAGCAGTGTTTAACAGAAGGCACGATCGCTATTAAATAGAACGCGAGTCAGTCATCCCTTTTCAGACCCATGTCCCCATGAGCAATTAAGTTAGATGCTTGTTGGTACAAGATATATAAACTACAACAACCATACGGAGAACCAATGAGTAACCAGCCTACTGCAAAAGCACTTCCCGGAAATAATGACCGAAGCGATTACCGTTCTGTCCACGGAACTGAAAAACACAAGGGATTCTATTGCGATGGCAATGATTTTGCGAATCTCATAGACATTGACTACGATGGCCATTTGCCTCAAATTGACGACGGCGAGGAGCACCTGACATCAGCGGGATGTCTTCTCCGAGGGTCATGTCAGGCATTTGCCTTGAAAGTCGAAGAGATTCTCGGGTACAAGTCATTCATTATCGAATCACGCAACGGGAAGGGTCACCATGTATTTTGCCAAGCTACTCTAGATGGCAAAAATGCGTTTATTGATGCCCGAGGAGTCACGACAAGCTTCGACGAGTTCATGGAGGTGGCCGCGGAGTTTGTCGAAAGACCCTTTGTAATAAGACGCGTAGATAAAAAAGATAAAGCCGAATGGGAGAGAAACGCTAGCACTAACTCGCACAAAGAGCACCTCGCACTTGCTGAAGCAGTAATCAAAGCAAACATAGAGTGCTATAAATTAGATTAATTTTCAAGCATATTAACCCATGCAGTCCATCAAGCCGTAACTCAATAGAAAGATACGACACCCAAAGTTAGTCCACTATCTTGAACCACTTTCTTGTCATGATTTATGCAAGGCAGCACGGCGGACCAACGAAACGGTTTTCGTCGCTCTCACGCATATGCAACGAAAACCGTTGCTAAAGCAAGTTAGTTATAATCCTCTCAAATCGCCTAGAGAAAGTGTTTGAATGCTGACCGTAATCGTGCCCACCCACAATGCCGAGCCGTATCTTTCTCAGGCTATAGGCAGTCTATTAAACGAAAAGAATATCGAACTGGAAATCCTCGCCATTAACGACGGATCCACCGACAACTCGCTCGCCATTATGGAAGATTTCGCTGCGCGCGACTCACGCGTTCGAGTGATCGATAAGGCAAACCAGGGTTACGGCGCAACCTGCAATCTGGGCATTCGCGAGGCAAAGGGCGACTGGATTGCCATCCTCGAACCCGATGACTGGATCGAGCCCGGAATGTACTCCGACATGCTTGCCTTTGCCAAGCGCGAATTTGGCGATCCGAACAAGCTCGATATTATTGAGACCCCTTATTGGATTATTCGCAACCCCGATACCCCCCAAGAGGTCAAACTACATTGCGCATATCGCGGTCGCATCAATCCACCCCGGCAACCGTTCACCATTCACGACGCTCCACACCTGCTGGCCCATCATCCGTCCATTTGGTCGGCAATCTATCGTCGCGACTTCCTAATGCAAAACAATATCTGGTTTAAGGAAATCCCTGGTGCAGGCTGGGCCGACAATCCATTCCTCGTCGAAACGCTCTGCCAGGCAAAGGCGATCGCTTACTGGCCCAAGCCGTATTACTGCTACCGGGAGGAAACACCCGAAAAGGCAGCCGCACTGGCCAAGCGTGACCCCTTGATGCCGTTTAATCGCTGGAATGACATGGTCGATATTCTTGAGCGACTCAACGTCACCGACCCCGCCGTCTGGACACCGCAAATCACACGCGGCTTCACCTATATGGGCATTATGATTGAGCACACCGGAATTGACGGGCACCCCGAAATCGAGCGGGCCATCCACAAGATGTTCGAACGCATGCCACAAGAGTTGGTATTCGCCAATCCTCGCGTTACCCCCGCGGCCAAAAAGCTCTATGCCGAGTATATGGGCATCGCCAACCCTAAAATCAGCTACTGCGCATACGCCAAGGACCTCGCGAGCGAAGGCCTGTATAACGTATGGAACAAGGGGCCCAAGCAAACTCTAAAAATGATCACATCGCACTTTGGTTCGTACAACGCACGCGCTGGAAAATAGCCTGATGGGCAGCAAAGCAAGCAGAAATACCTCCATCGAAGCGCTGCGCTTGGTGGCGGTCGCTGGCATCGCGATGTTCCACACGTTTCAGTGGACCTTCCAAGCCGTCTGCACCGGCCTACCGGAATACGCGCCGCTCGCCGCCTTCCCTTACTCCGGCGTGCTCGGCTTCATCAACCTGCTGGGCTGTTGGGCCAACGAGGTCTTCTTTATGATCTCGGGGTACTTCCTTGTCCCTTCGGCGATTCGTGCCCTCCAAAACGGGTCATCCGCGCAGGACCTCACGCTCAAATCGCTTAGGCGCCTCAAGAAAATCGTCTTACCCACGCTCTTTTATTGCGCAGCTTGCCTGTTTGTTTCGATATACGTCTATCCCCTGCCTGAAATCTCCCTGCACGAGTCGGTTGGCTCACGTTGGGCATCGAGTTTATCTGGGTCTACGCCGCCACGGTCTGCATGGCGCCGTTGTTTGGGCTGACTAAAAACCAGCTCAGCAAGAAAAGTTACACAATAGCAGTCGTCGCCGTCGGTGTCCTCGTTTTTATTATCAATGGTTATCTAGCGGCACAGAGCTCGGTAAACAGCGGTGAGTTTTCTTGGCTCCAAAAGATCATGAGCGCCGTCACCTACGTTATAGCGTTTTTGATGGGCGGGCTGCTCCGTGACTACACCGGGACGACAAAGCCGCGCAAAGCGCGCATCGTAGCCAAACGATCGCTTGCAGCAGTTTTAATTATCGCAATCGCCCTGGAAGCAGCACTCTCCGCAACCGGAAATCTGTCGACAATGACAACGCTTTCCTATAAGTCGACCTCGATTGTCTCGTTTGCCCTCGCTGCCGCGTCCCTGCTCTTTGCGGCAACCCGCGACAATAAATCGAACCATCCTCGCGTCGAAAACGCAATCGTCACCCTATCTGCCGCCACGCTTGGCTTCTACGTGATGCAATCGCTCACCAGCAGCCTTTGGCGTCCGGTATTCAACACGACGCTTGCAAACATACTGGCCAGCGCAAACAATCCGGCAGCCATATACATCGTCACCGGTACGGCCATCAGCATCGTCTTTGCGCTGACTCTACTCATCATCGATGCAGCTAGAAGCCTTATCGCTCGTAGCCTCAAGCAGCAATCAACACATCAACGTTAAGTAACGCAGTCGCCACGCCCATGGCAGGTTCCTGCGTTTTATCCAAACCCTGCCAACATGGCGCAGCGACCCTTTACAATAGGTGCCGTCCAATGGACGTATTCGATAGCTTCCGTGCGGCGCATGTCTGCCGCGCGTGAAAGGATATTTTGCCCCATGCCTTCCACCCTTCCCGCCCCCATCGATAAGCTCGCCATCGTTGTCGTTACGTACAAGCGCCAGGAGCTCTTGGCCAACCTGTTCGACTCTATGACCGAGCTCACGGCCGCGCCCTGGCGCATCGTGATCGTCGATAACGAGAATTCGCGCGAGACCGAGGCCATGTGCACCGCATTCAACGAGCGCTTGGCCAACCTGTGGGGCATCGACGCTGACCAGCCCGATGCAAAGGGAGGCACCGACCGCGTCATCTACGCACCGCAACTCGAAAACGGCGGCGGCGCGGGCGGCTTCTCCGCTGGAACCAAGTGCGCCTACGATCTGGGGGCCCAGTGGTTCTGGGTCATGGACGACGACGTGCTCGTCATCCCGGAGGGCATCGAGCGCCTGGCCAAGTGGACCGACCGTTACGACGTCATCCAGGGCTCGCGCCTAGACTTCGACGGCGGCGCCTTCTTTTGGCAGTACCAGCTCATCCTTTCGCTCGGTATCCCCAACCCCATCGCCAAGTGGGATTTGGGTCCCAAGGGCTACCGCGCCATGAACCAGCTGTGCTTTGAGGGCGGCCTGTTCTCCCGTCGCGTAGTCGACAAGATCGGCCTGCCCGACGCGCGCTTCTTCATCTATGGCGACGACGCCTGTTACGGCTATGTCGCCAGCCAGCACTTCCCCGCCGCCGTGGTCGCCGACGTGGTGCTCAAGCGCGCACGCGCCGTCTCCAACTGGGATATCGCCGGCAAGCGCCAACTCAACTCCACGAGCGACACCAACCGCTACTACATCATGCGCAACCGAGGCTTCCTCGCTCGCTATATGCAGATCTACGGTGACTACCACCCTGTACTGTTCCGTTTGGGCAACGCCGCGACCTTCTGCAAAGAGTTCATCCGCTTGGCTGCGGTCGACAAATGCTTTAAGACCGGTATTCCGGCGCTGCGCCGCGGCATGAAAGACGCCCGCAAGATCATCAGGGATCCCAACTGGAAGCCCATGCCGCCCATGAAGGACGCGGGATAGTAAGGGACTTTCGCCCGCCCCTACAGCCGCTGGCACACCGCTGCCACACGCTGCCCGTCAAAGCCAAAGCCCCACCGCACGCGGCCGATACCTGGTCGTGGCACGCGAATCTTGTCGATGTCGTCACGTTCGATGTCGAGCAGTGCCTGAACCGCCAGCAGCTCCAGACCAAGCGCGTCCACACCGGGGTCACACATCATGTTCATAGTGACAAGCGGACGTTCGTCGAGCATGCCGAGGGTATCGGCCACATCGAGCATCCTTCCCGTAGGGAACACCTGGATATCCCAGCGATCCGCCCCGCGCTTTCGATTGGATGACGGATTGGCATACCCCGGCATACCAAAGCAGAGCCCTTGCAACAGCAGGTGGTATGGCAACGGCGAATCCATCTCGACCGCGCCGATTCCCACATCTCCCAGGATGCGGTCTAGTGCCTGTCTCACCGCATCCTCGTTCCCGCGACACAACCCGTCACGAAACGCATCGACGTCCCGCACATCCTCGGCGGCGCACTCAAACCATTCAATAATCACGAGACGCAACGCCTGACGAAGTTCACCATTGGGCAGACGCAAAGCACGGGAGCGAGCGCTGTTTCCCGACTCCTCAACCATATCCGTCGTGAGGAAGCCGGACAGGTATAACGCGGTCCAAATATCATCGACGCAAGCGTCATTCGACTCGACGGCGCCCAGACAAAGCGGAGCCTCAACGCATCCATGCGGTTCAAGCAAATCGAACAGAGTCGAAAGCCTCTCGAGATCCCAATCGCCAACCGCCCTGCTCAGACTATCAGCGTATCCATACAAATCGGCCCGCACCGGCGGCGTGCAACCGCGGTTCAAGAAATCGATCACGCGCGCCGGACTCGAGCAATAGGTCCTGCCAAGCCGATACCCCTCGAGCCATTCACGCGCATCATCCAGGTATTCTTCGCGTCCAGCATGGCCTAGCAGAGTCTGAACCTCGTCATCTGAAAAGCCATACCACCGGTCGCACCGTCCCGAAAGCGGCGTCGACATGCAGTACGAACACCCGCGCAAAGAAAGTGCCGCTTCGGCAGGACCGGGACGCTCCCCCATCAGACACGTCAACCGTAGCGAATGGCCCGCAGCGGCGATGGCATCAAACAGTACGCGCTCGAGCAACTCTGCCGGACAGGAGCCAGAAGCGTCCCTCATCGCAAAACGACTCAACCACGCCGCGTCGTATCCATCAACGAGCAGCACAACCTGTTCGTCGCAAGCCATCTCCAGCATCTCAATGAGCGTGCCGAGCACCGAGTTGACCTCGTCCGCGCTCGCTACGCCACGCGCAACGCGCTCGATGTGGCGCATCTTATCTCGCGGTAAATCCGGAGCCTCCAAAAGCGCCAACAAGCGAGCGCACTCACCCGAAAGAACGTCGCGCACGATGCCGACGACGTTGGCACCGCACCTCGCGGCGCCAGAAAAGTCCAGCGATATCACAGGGTAGCAGGCGGACTCACCCCGATAGCGCTCGCGACCCGCATCCCAAATCTGGGAACCAGCAAACAGGCCCCGATCGACCTGCCCGACGGTGGATCGCTCGAGAAAAGCCTTAAGCATCGACAGGTTCATGCTCTTGCCAAAGCCTTCGGGCCGGCAACACGCCACAACGGAGGCTTCAGCATCCAAGACATCGGCAATAAACATGGTCTTGTCGACCAGCACGCATCGATCCATGGCCTCGGCAAAGTCATGTTCGCCGACCGGTAGCGCCCCGTTACCCGAGCGGTTGATCAGCCTTACGCCATAGCAGGCAGCATCGCCATAAATCGCCTGTTCAGACACCGTAACTTCTCCCTAAAACGCAGCACGATGTCAATTGTAAAGACCGGTGTATACGAAATGTTTTCGTTATGCAAGCGTTTCGGGCAACGGCAGCAATAAGAACCCCCAATGGGGCATAACGAATCGTTGCACAACAAAACAGGGCCCGATACAGCCGCACCGGACCCCGTCCAAGTTCTTAGATTATCAGGCGACCAGGAACTTACTCCTCGGATCCGTCCTCGCCAGCGGACTTCTTCTGCTGATCAAGCTTGCGCTTGCCACTCACAATGGACGTGGCACCCAGCGTCGCCAAGCTTGCGCTGGCAAGGCTCGCCATCACGATGAGGTCGCCCGTCTTGGGCATATTGCCACCCGAGACCTTGGTCGTGGTTGTGGTGGTAGTCGTTGTGGCGGCTGTAGTGCTGCCCTTGTCACCGGGCTTCTGCGCATCGGTGTCGGATTGTTTCGCACCCGGACCGGCAGAAGCATCGGCAGCACCGTCAGCATGGGAGCCGGAGCCCTGCCCAGACGTTCCCTCATCAGAAGAAGAGGCGCCGTTAATGCCCGCCATCAAAGACGACCCCAGCATGGAGCCAAGCTGCTCGCTGGCAGAAGGCTTGCTTTCCGTCGAGGAATTGCCAGCATCGGTGCCCTCGTTCGAACCGTCCCCGGAAGCATCGGAGCCAGAACTGTTAGAGGAATCAGAACCGTTAGAGGTCCCAGTATCGGCAGAGGAATCGCCAGCGCCGTTGGAAGCGCCCGGATCGGTAGAGCCAGATGTCGTGCCATCCGTAGCACCGTCGGAGCCAGAAGTCGACGAATCGCCAGAAGCAGCGCCGCCAGACGCGGCCCCGCCGTTACCGGCATCATCGCTGCCCGCACCAGTCGAAGGCGCACCCGTCTCGCCGCCATTGTCCGCATCGCTATCGGTACCAGGCGTCGGCGCAGCGGGAGCGGCAGGTGCCATGCTCGGGCCGGGCGCCGGCGTGGGTTCAGGCTCCACAGGCGTTGCCGCGGCAGCCTCGTCCTCGGTAATGTAGACCAGACAATCCTTGAGCTCGTTTTTATAGCGATTCTTCCATCCCTCATGGTACTGAGGCTGACTCGAATACTTGCGCGCCACGTTATTGACAACGCTGTTGGAAAGCGCCGTCACAAACTCGCGGTCGGTCATGTTGTTGGAAAGATTTGCCCAGCGGAAAAAGTCCTGGCAGCCACCGGTGCCGCACATATTGGTAATGCTCCAAACCATGCCCTTGACGCAATCGGCGCGGCCGGAGATGTCAATGCCAAGAGCGCTCTTGAGCCATGCCTCGGTCACCGCATAGTACGAGTTGTACGCATAGGCATCCTGCAGCGCCGAGAACTCCGCCGGATCGGTGTTGTAAGCACCCAGGAAGGCATCCTGCGCGATGCGGCCCAGCTCGGTGAGCTGGCCGTTCGCATACATGGGGTTGTTTGCGTTGGAAATCTCGCTGCCGCGATCGATTGCAGCCTTAAGCATGCCGTACTTAGCAGAATCGTAGTTATAGACCTGCTTCATAAACGGAATAAGCGACCAACGGCGGTCGAACTGGTAATAACCCAGCGCGTTGTATCCGTCGCCATACGAAAAACCCTGGTTGTAATTGCCGTGGCTCTCGTACTTGGTAAAGTACTTCATCTCGTCAGTCACGTTGACAAACGAAACGCCCTGAACCGACCTCAGCACGCCCGAGAAGGACTGCTGGATGTACAGGCCCTTATCGATATCGGTGGCATCCGAGGCAACGCCCGGAGTGGGCTCCTCGGCTATAGCGGTTGCGGGTGCGGCAACGGCGCCAAACGAAAGCGCCAGTGTCAGGCCTGCAACAATCGCGGAATGCTTGGGTTGCATACATCCTCCCTGCATTGGTGTGGTTAAAGTGCAGTTTGCAAAGATAGAACTAGTATTACAGCTCCCCGTTTGTTGCACAACAACCCATCGGTAAACGGCAACAACCCTCCGCGAAATCTTAAGGAAATTAAACAAACTGGTCGTCGGGCGCCAGCAAAAGCTCGCCGTAACGCTCCATCAGCCCGTCTCTCAACTGAGAGAAAGCGGGGATATAGACGTTCAAGATGCGCTGAATCAAATCTTGAGCGAGCTTGTTGTCATAAATATGAACGTTCGTGTTACGGTCTCTGAGCATATCTAGCCAGGCCGCCTCATCAATAAAGTCGTAGAATCGGTAGGACTCCTTCAAGATGGCACGAGGAGACCCCGACGCGGCAAGCGTGGCGCCCTCATACTCGAGTAGACGCTTAAGGAGCTTCCAGCTCAATTCAAATTGAAGATTGAACTTATTGATCAATCCGCTCTGAACAAAATCATTGTTGAGATCCTGATTGGGCGCATCCTCAAGATTCACCAAAGCGCTGACAAAGTTCTCATACTTTTTCATACAGAATCACACCATCCCTGACAATTTCATCAAGCAATTGCTGCGATAAGGACTCGTCGAGATTGACGACATCTACATCTAAAAGAGTATCAAGACGTTCCTCGATCAAATATGACAACCGGCCGAAATCCTGGCAACCTGCTACGGCGATGTCAATATCGCTCTTAGGCAAGTTGTCACCTCGAGCGCGAGAACCAAACAGCACGACCTTTTCGGCGTCACATTCCCGAGCAAAAACTCCGATTTGCTTGTACACATTGTCGAGAGATGTCATTTGCAGCCCTACAGCTTAATATCAAAGTTCATCTCGGGGACGGCGGCTAGGTCGGCCAGCGTCACGCCGTCGACGTACTTCTCGATGACCTCGTCCAGGCCGCGCCAGAACTTAACGGTGGAGCACAGATCACTGCGGGTGCAGCTGTTGTCAATGCCATCGCACGCCACCGGAGCCGTGCTGCCCTCGACGGCACGCAGGATATCGCCGGCACGCACTTCGGCCGGGTCCTTGGCCATCATGTAGCCGCCGCCCTTGCCGCGCACGCTCTTGAGCAGGCCAGCCTTCATAAGCGGACGAACCAGCTGCTCCAGATACTTCTGCGAAATGCGCTCGCGGTCGGCAACCTCGCGCAGGGCAATCTTGCCCTCGGCATCACCAAGCGCTGCAATATAGATCATCAGTCGGAGGGCATAGCGGCCCTTAGAAGAGATGAGCATTCCTACCCTTCCATCGCGCCTGGGACAAAATAACCTGGAGTGCTTGTCCCAAATCGTAAGTAAGTGGGACAAACAAACCTGGTTATTTTGTCCCACATCTGAAAAGTCGAGTGGATTAGTCGGGTTTTCCCTTGACTAACGCCAAACCCATAGTAACTTTATTCCGAGAAGATTCCTAGGGTTTAGCATACCCATGAGTACACCATATAGAGAGGGACAGCATGAGCGCAAATCCGCTGCTTTCCATCGAGGGTCTTACCGCCTCCGTGGACGATAAGACCATTCTCCACAACGTCAACCTCAACGTCGCCGCCGGCGAGACCCACGTGCTGATGGGTCCCAACGGCGCCGGCAAGTCTACCCTCGGCCACCTGGTCATGGGCGACCCCGTCTATACTGTCAACGACGGCCGCATCGTCTTTGATGGCCAGGACATCACCGAGCTCACCACCGACAAGCGCTCGCGCGCCGGCCTGTTCCTGAGCTTCCAGGCCCCGGTCGAGATCCCCGGCGTGCCGCTGTCGAGCTTTTTGCGCGCCAGCATCGCCGGCCGCCCCGGCCTGGAGATGAAGGGCAAGGAGTTCCGCCGTCGCGTCAAGGAGCTCGCGGCCGAGCTCAACATGGATACCGCCTACCTCAACCGTGAGCTGGGCGTGGGCTTCTCGGGCGGCGAGAAAAAGAAGGTCGAGATGCTCCAGCTTCTGCTGCTGCAGCCCAAGCTCGCCATCCTGGACGAAACCGACTCCGGCCTGGACGTCGACGCGCTTTCCACCGTCAGCCACGGCATGGACGCCTACCGCAAGAGCTGCGACGGCTCCATGCTCATCATCACGCACAACACGCGTATCCTGGAGCACCTGGATGTCGACCGCGTCCACGTTATGGTCAAGGGCCACATCGTGCGCGAGGACGATGCCTCGCTGATTCCTTGGATCGACAAGAACGGCTTTGAGAGCTTCGAGCGCGAAGCCGCCGAGCAGCGCGCCCAGGCCGAGGCCGCCTCTGCCGAGCAGCAGGCGTAAAGGGGCGACGCAATGACCAAGAACCGCACCGAGGTCGCGGACATCGACCGCAGCCTCTACGACTTCACCTATGGCGAGGAGGGTTTCGAGCGCCTCGACGCCGGCATCACGCCCGACATCGTGCGCGAGATCAGCGCCAAGAAGGACGAGCCGCAGTGGATGCTCGACCTGCGCCTCAAGTCCCTCGAAATCTTTAACCGTTTCCCGGATCCGACGTGGGGTCCCTCCATCGAGGGCCTGGACATGGACAACATCGTCACCTACGTCAAGCCCAACACCGACCAAAGGCATGACTGGGAGTCGGTGCCCGACGACATCAAGAACACCTTTGAGCGCCTGGGCATTCCCGAGGCCGAGCGCAGCTACCTGGCAGGCGTCGGCGCGCAGTACGACTCCGAGCTCGTCTACCACAACATGCAGGACACCGCGTCCAAGATGGGTATCGTCTACTCCGGCATCGAGGAGGCCCTGCACGATCCGCAGTGGGAGCCGCTCATCCACGAGAAGTTTATGACGCTCATCCCGCCCACCGATCACAAGTTTGCGGCCCTGCACGGCGCCGTGTGGTCGGGCGGCTCCTTTGTCTACGTGCCCAAGGGCACCAAGCTCGACTTCCCGCTGCAGAGCTACTTCCGCCTTAACGCTAAGGGCGCCGGCCAGTTTGAACACACGCTCATCATCGTCGAGGACGACGCCGACCTGCACTTTATCGAGGGCTGCTCCGCGCCCAAGTACAACGTGGCCAACCTCCATGCCGGTGCCGTCGAGCTCTTTGTGGGCAAGCGCGCACACCTGCGCTACTCGACCATCGAAAACTGGTCCAAAAACATGTACAACCTCAACACCAAGCGTGCGCGCGTGGACGAGGACGGCGACATCGAATGGATCAGCGGCTCCTTCGGCAGTCACGTGGGCTATCTCTACCCCATGAGTGTGCTCAACGGCCGCCGCGCTCGCTCGAGCTTTACCGGCATCACCTTTGCCGGCGCCGGCCAGAACCTCGACACCGGCTGCAAAGTCGTGCTCAACGCGCCCGAGACCTCGGCGACCGTCGAGACCAAGGGCATCTCCAAGAGCGGCGGCATCCAGACCTTCCGCAGCTCTATCGTGGCCACGCCCAAGGCCGAGGGCTCCAAGGCAACCGTGAGCTGCCAGTCGCTGATGCTCGACGACCAAAGCCGCTCCGATACCATCCCCGCCATGGACATCCGCGCCAAGAATGTCGACATCGGCCACGAGGCCACCATCGGCCGTATCGGCGACGACAAGGTGTTCTACCTGATGAGCCGTGGTATCTCGGAGGAAGAGGCCCGCACCATGATCGTCAACGGCTTTGCCAACCCGGTCTCCAAAGAGCTGCCGCTTGAGTACGCCGTCGAGATGAACAACCTGATCAAGCTCGAGATGGAAGGAGCGATCGGATAATGAACAGAGAAACCGCTATGCCGAACGCATTTACGTCATCCGAGCTTCTGCAGTGCGGCGTATCGGGAGCGACGAGCCCGACGACGCGTACTAAAGGTACGCGAGGAGGGTCGGAGCCCCGAGACGGCGTGCTGCAGGAGATCGGGGGCGTGAATGCGATGCCCGCGGCAACCTGGGGCTGGCTCAAGATGAACCAGACCAAGCTCGAGCTTTCGGACGAACTTGCCGCCGCTCCCGCCGAGGCCGTTGAGGTTGAGGGCTTGGACGAGCAGTTTGCCGGCTCGGCCGACGCCTTCGACGCAGCCATGGACGCCATGGCCGAGCGCTTCCCCGAGCGCCGAGCCGCTGCCCCCGGCGACGCCGCCGATCGTGCCCGCATCACACCCGAGACCGAGCTCGACGTGCCCGCCACCTCCGTCTACCAGGCCGGCGCCATCAAGCTCGAGGAGGAACTCTCCCCCGCCGAGGCCTTCGAAACCGGCATGGGTGAGGCCGCCTACACCTATCTGGCAGATCACGCCACCAAGCGCATCGTCATCGACGTACCCGCATACCAGCACGTCACAGCTACCGTGCGCGTGTGTGGCATCGACACAGCGGCTGCGATTGCCGCCATCGACGTCGTCGCCCGCCCGCAGGCAACGCTCGATCTGCATATTGCCCTGGACTCCCCCGTTGCCGGCGAGGGCGTCGTGGGCTCCGTGCTGCGCGTGTGCGCTCACGAGTACGCCACCGTCAACGTGACCTGCACGCAGACGCTCGACGACAGTTGGATCGCGCTCGACGACACCGGCCTGTTCCTGGACGAGGGCGCACGCGTCAACGTACAGCACACCGTCCTGGGTGCCGGTGTCAGCGCCACCGGCCTTGCCGGCGACCTGCTGGGCGATACCGCCAAGGTCACCATCGATACTGACTACCTGGGTGCCCGCGAGCAGATGCGCGACTTCAACTACGAGCTGCGCCACCGCGGCCGCAAGACCGAGTGCGAGATCGACGCCAACGGCGTGCTGACCGGCACGTCCAAGAAGGTCTACCGCGGCACCATCGACCTCGTGCACGGCTGCAAGGGTGCAACCGGCACCGAGCGCGAGACAGTGCTTTTGGCCAACAAGGGCGTCGACAACAAGACCGTCCCCGTCATCCTGTGCGACGAGGACGACGTCGCCGGCAACCACGGCGCCACCATCGGCCATGTCCGCGACGAGCAGCTGTTCTACCTCGCCTGCCGCGGCCTTGACCAAAACGCCGCCGAGGATCTGTTCATCCGCGCCAAGCTGGAGGACGCCGCGCTTTCCGCCACCGATGAGCGCACCCGCGCCGCCGTCGTCCGCCTGGGCAACAACCTGATCGATAACTTTGAAGAGGAGCTCGCATGATCGATACCGAGCACGTTAAATGCGATACCTGCACCGCCCCCGAGCCCATGGAGCTCGACGCCAGCGACGAGGCTTCGCGCGGGTGGCCCACCTTGGACATCGAGACCAACCCCTACAAGTGTCAGTTCCCGCTGTTCCAGCAGCATCCCGAGATCGCCTTCCTCGATAGCGCCGCCACCGCGCAGCGCCCTGTTTGCGTGCTCGACGCCGAGCGCGATTTCTACCAGCGCATGAACGCCAACCCGCTTCGCGGTCTGTACTCGCTGTCCGTCGAGGCCACCGATGCCATTGCCAAGGTCCGTCAGCAGATTGCCGACCTCATCGGCGCCGCCCAGGCCAACGAAGTCGTCTTCACCCGCAACACGAGCGAGTCGCTCAACCTGGTCGCCAAGAGTTTTGCGCCCACGGTGCTGGAGCCCGGCGACGAGGTCGTCATCACCATCATGGAGCACCACTCCAACTTGATCCCATGGCAACAGGTCTGCCGCGAGACCGGTGCCAAGCTCGTCTACCTCTACCCCACCAAGACCGGCCAGCTCACCACCGAGGAGGTTCTGTCCAAGGTGGGTCCCAAAACCAAGATTCTGGCCGTGGGTCAGGTCTCCAACGTGCTAGGCGTCGAGAACCCGGTCAAGAATCTCGGCAAGCTCGTACACAAGTACGGCGGTTACCTGGTCGTCGACGGCGCGCAGTCACTGCCGCACATGCCGGTCAACGTGGCCGATCTGGGCGCCGACTTCTTTGCCTTTAGCGCGCACAAGGCCATGGGCCCCATGGGCATCGGCGTGCTGTGGGGCAAGATGGACCTACTCAACGCCATGCCGCCCATGCTCACCGGCGGCGAGATGATCGATTCGGTCACCGAGCAGGACGCCGTCTGGGCGTCCGTCCCCGAGAAGTTCGAGGCCGGCACGCAGGACGCCGCCGGCATCTTCGCCACAGGCGCCGCCCTCGACTACCTCGTCAACACGGTTGGCTACGAGAACATCCAGGCCCGCGAGCGGGCACTCGTCCACTACCTGATGGGCGAGCTCATGCAGCTCGACTTTGTCCAGATCATCGGCTCCATCTATTGGGATAACCACCACGGGGTCGTGAGCTTTAACGTCAAGGGCATCCACCCGCACGACGTCGCGAGCATCATGGACATGGACGGCGTCTGCATCCGCGCCGGCCACCACTGCGCACAGCCGCTGCTCACCTGGCTGGGCGTCGAGAACCTCGCCTGCTGCCGCGCCAGCGTGGCCTTCTACAACAACAAGGCCGACATCGATAAGTTCATCGCCGGCCTGCATCACGTTTGGAGCACGTTCAATGGGTAATCTGTACACCTCCACCACGTTTATGGAGCACAACTCGCACCCCGACTATAAGTACGAGATGGACGCTCCCACGCTTGAGCACGAAGGTATCAACCCCAGCTGCGGCGACGAGCTCACCTTGCAGCTACGCGTCGGGAACGGCGTTGTCGAGGAGGCCTCGTTTACCGGCCACGGCTGCGCCATCAGCCAGGCCAGCGCCGACATCATGGCCGACCTCATCACCGGCGAGACGGTCGAGGAAGCGCGTCGCTTGGCAGGGCTCTTCCTCGCCATGATCCGCGGCGAGCAGCTCTCCGAGGCAGACCTGGAAGACTTGGACGAGGCCGCCCAGCTCCAGGACATCTCGCACATGCCTGCCCGCGTCAAGTGCGCCGAGCTCGCCTGGCGCACCCTCGACGGCATGCTCGAGGGACGAAATAATCAGTAGTATTTGTCCCAAATCTAAAGAATTTTGTTGGCCGAATCGTTTGACAAGAGCGGTTCGGCCATTTTCTATTCCGAACCCTCAGCCTGAGCCTTCATCCGCGCATAAGCGCGCACAATACGAGAGACGGTGCTCTTGCTGATTCCCGTGTACCGTTCTATCTCGCGCACCGTGTAGCCGCCATCATACAGAGCGAAAATGATCCCGTCTCGCCGCGAGGATGCAACGGTCTTGAGCTCATTGAGCGGAACCCCGAGCCCCTTCGCCAACTTTTCGGCAAAGGCGTGTCGCTCCCACTCCGTTTCTTTCAGATCGGGCATCCCTGGCTCGCCGCCGTCGGGCGTCGAAAGCGAACAGGCAATAAAGCCCTCGGCAGAACCAAAAAGCTCAAGCACGCAAGAAGGATCGGAAAATCCCCTCGTCATATCGTTGTCATAGGCCCGTAGATACTCGGCAAAGCTGCTCCACGGATAACGCTCGATGAGGCTCATGCCCGCCTCCTGCGGATCGGCGTGTACGGAGCGAATAGCCTCCATCACCTGCCAGTCGGTATCGAGCGAGCGCCGGTCAAAACGGTTCTGGAACAGATGGCCCGTGCGCCCCGTGCGTTTATTGAACCGACGAGCATACGTCAACAGCAGCCGCTGCATCGCCGCGCTCATTTCGTCCTCATAATCCAAAAGCACCAGATCCACGTGGCCGCCCATGAGACACCACGCCACGACCGTCACACCAGCATCGCGGCAGCAGTCGCGCATCAGTTCCAAAAACTCCCAGCGGTCGTCATCGGTCTCAAAGATCAGCTGCTTGTCCGTACCGCGGGCACAGACATAGTAAAAGCCGGTAACCGTTCTCCAAACGCGCTGCATGGCGCTCCCTTCGCCGGGATCTGCTTGCCATCCAATACAGCACGATTGAAGCGTGCCATCAAAATATTCACGCAAAACAATACACTCGCGCGGCCAAAGGCAGTCAACAGGCGGCGAACGGCACCGCTGCAACAGGTCAACCCCCGCAACGCTTGCAAGGGCTGACCAAAAGCTTGCCCAAGATAGACCCCCTCTATGGAAGTTCGCGACCACAGAACATAGAGTTAAACCGTTTCAATTAAGACTTCCGGACTTCTCGCTGCGAAAACTGAGCCGTTCGCCGAATATTCCGTGCATTTCGCGGTATTATAAGGGCTGCATGTCATGTCCCTTTCGAAGGGTCGCCCGGCAATCGCCAGCCACGACCCCCAGACGGGACGCCAACACGATAGAGAGGAGAGGCATGCAGTACTCACAGGAAGTGGAGAACATGTGCCCCGTTGCCAAGGGTGCATACCACGGCCCCGCACCCATCCCCGAGGAGGGCAAGTGGGTCCAGGCTAAGGAGATTTCCGACATCTCCGGTCTTACGCACGGTGTGGGTTGGTGCGCACCTCAGCAGGGCGCCTGCAAGCTCACGCTGAACGTCAAGGACGGCATCATCGAGGAGGCCCTCGTTGAGACCATCGGCTGCTCGGGCATGACCCACTCTGCCGCCATGGCTTCCGAGATCCTTCCCGGTAAGACCATCCTCGAGGCCCTCAACACCGACCTCGTCTGCGACGCCATCAACGTTGCTATGCGCGAGATCTTCCTGCAGATCGTTTACGGCCGCAGCCAGACCGCGTTCTCCGAGGGCGGCCTGCCCGTGGGCGCCTCCCTCGACGACCTCGGCAAGGGCCTTCGCTCTCAGGTAGGCACCATGTTCGGCACCAAGGCCAAGGGCGCTCGTTACCTCGAGCTCGCTCAGGGCTACGTCACCCGCATGGCTCTCAACGACAAGAACGAGATCATCGCGTTCGAGTTCCTGAACCTCGGTAAGTTCACCGACGCCGTCAAGGCCGGCAAGACCCCCGAGGAGGCCATCGCTGGCGCTATGGGCCACTATGGTCAGTGGGACAACGCTGCCAAGTACATCGACCCGCGCACCGACGAGGAGACTCACTCCGTCGCCAGCGTGTTCCCGGTTCACGAGTAGAAAGGGAGGGAAATAACTATGACTGTTACGTTCGAAGGTTACGAGCGCCGCGCTGACAAGATCACCAAGTGCCTCGCCGACAACGGCATCGCCTCCCTCGAGGAAGCTCTGCAGATCTGCACCGACAAGGGCTTCAACCCGCGTGAGATCGTCAACAACACCCAGTCCATCGCCTTCCAGAACGCCGAGTGGGCCTACACCCTCGGCTGCGCTCTCGCTGTCAAGCGTGGCGCCAAGACCGCTTCTGAGGCTGCCGCCATCATCGGCGAGGGCATCCAGGCCTTCACCGTTCCGGGCTCCGTCGCCGAGGACCGCAAGGTCGGTCTGGGCCACGGCAACCTGGGCGCTATGCTGCTCTCCGACGACACCGAGTGCTTCGCCTTCCTGGCTGGCCACGAGTCCTTCGCTGCCGCTGAGGGCGCTATCGGCCTGGCTCTGAACGCCAACAAGGCTCGCAAGAAGCCGCTGCGCGTTATCCTCAACGGTCTGGGCAAGGACGCTGCTCAGATCATCGCCCGCATCAACGGCTTCACCTACGTGAAGACCCAGTTCGATTACTTCACGAGCGAGCTCAAGGTCGTCGAGACCATCCCCTACTCCGATGGTCCCCGCGCCGCCGTCAACTGCTACGGCGCCGACGACGTCCGCGAGGGCGTTGCCATCATGTGGCACGAGAACGTCGACATCTCGATCACCGGTAACTCCACCAACCCCACGCGCTTCCAGCACCCCGTCGCTGGCACCTACAAGAAGGAGCGCCTCGAGGCTGGCAAGAAGTACTTCTCCGTCGCTTCTGGCGGCGGCACTGGCCGTACTCTGCACCCGGACAACATGGGCGCCGGCCCTGCCTCTTACGGCATGACCGACACCATGGGCCGTATGCACTCCGACGCCCAGTTCGCCGGTTCCTCCTCCGTGCCTGCGCACGTCGACATGATGGGTCTCATCGGCATGGGTAACAACCCCATGGTCGGTGCCACCGTCGCCTGCGCTGTCGCCGTCGAGGAGGCCCTCAAGGCCTAATCGCGTCCGCGCGATGCTCATATAGTTGAGCTTAGGAGCCGCTATCCACCCGGGTAGCGGCTCTTTTTTATCCCTCCCTCAGTTGCGGTGAAATAGTTCCTAAACAGCCGCCCCATCCTTCCAAACAGGAACTATTCCACCGCAACTTCTTAACGGCATCAAAGTATCGGTAACGCCCACCTGCCATATGTGCCCTTTACCGATTTGCCGAGTCTTTGCGGCCCCATTACCGATCACCCATGCGACAATGCGCCGGACGAGAAAGGAATCCGATGGAATCGACTGATGTACTGGTAATTGGATCTGGCATTGCGGGCCTTTGCGCCGCCATCGAAGCAGCACGCGCGGGCGCAACCGTCACTGTGGCAAGCGCCGGCAAGACTATGAGTGGATCGAGCTTCTTCCCCGGAACCTGGGGCTTGGGGCTTATCGGACCCACAGACACGGCCGACGAGCAGGACCTCACCGACACCATCCAGGCCGTCGGCGGCGGCGTTGCCGACCCCGAGCTCGTCCAGACGTTTGTGCACGGCATTCCCCAGACAATTGAATGGCTCGAGCAAGACCTGGGCGTTGAGCTCCAGCGTCCGCAAAGCGCTGAGAGCGCTCAGCAAAAGCAGTTTATACCCTGCTTTGACCACAAGACGCGCATGTGGCGCGGCCTCACCCGCAAGCCCCTTGAGGACGCTCTGACAACCCAGATCGAGTCCCTCGGCATTCGCCTGCTCCCCCGCCATGAGCTTATCGACCTTGTTGAGGACGCGAACGGCAGAATCACCGGAACAGTGCTCTACGACCTCACCGAAGATCGAATCGTGCCCTTTGCTGCCAAGGCCACGATCATCGCAGCCGGTGGCACAGGCGGCCTGTTCGAGCGCAGCCTCACGTCGGCTGATGTGCTCAGCTCCTCGCAGGCCATCGCGCTGGCGCACGGTGCGTCCCTTACTAATATAGAGTTTATGCAGATGATGCCCGGCTTCATCGAGCCCAAGCGCAACCTGGTCTTCAACGAGAAAACCTGGCGTTACGTACATGTAGACCAGCCGGTCGATATCGCCGACGATAAACTCAAGGATCTGCTCGAGCAGCGCTCTGGATATGGTCCCTTCACGTCACGCTTGGCCTCCCGCGCTATCGATCTCGTCATCGATCAGGCAGGTCCCGAAGGCCTGGCACTCCACTACGACTTCCCCCGCGAGGAAGTCCCAGAGTTTGTGCAGACCTTTGCTACCTGGCTGCAAGACGAGCACGCCATCGCGCCGACCGATGAGATGCGCGTGGCGATGTATGCCCACGCCGCTAATGGCGGTATCAAGATTGATAAGACAGCTGCGACCGGCGTTGCGGGTCTCTATGCCTGCGGCGAGGCTACAGGCGGCATGCACGGCGCCGACCGCATCGGCGGTCTGTCGAGCGCCAACGGCATCGTGTTTGGACGCATCGCAGGCGCATCGGCAGCCCAAGCAGCACAGAATGCACCTGAAGTGGCCCCGAAGGCGGCTATCGCCCTCCCCCGGTTCGGCATTGCCACAACAGATGCCGAACGCCTGACACACAGCCTTAAGCACACGATGAGCACCTATTGCATGATCAACCGCACCGAGACGGGTCTATCCAAGGCGCTGCAGGGGCTTGAAAGCCTGCAAGACAATGCCATGGCACTGAGCAAGCCGCATGCCAATGACAGCGAGATCGCAGCCCTCGCCCGCCTACAGTCGCAGATTCAGCTGGCAACGGAGATGGCAAAAGCCATGCGCAAGCGGACTGAAAGCTTAGGTTCGCACTATCGCGCAGACTAAATCGATTCTCATTTTGAGTTTGATCACAACTTCTCAACATACATCGAGCCCCGAAAGCAGGATTCCCTTAGGGAGAACACGCTTACGGAGCTTTAGCCGTGTTTTCCCTAAGGGACTCACAGTGCAGATCTCTCAGCTCCGCGCCCCGACGGGTTCGACCCCATGCGAGGTTAACAAAAAAGCGCCCAGCCAAAACCAGTCGCTTTAGCATACTTTGGTGGGCCGTCAGGGAGTCAGCCTGCTG
>CWGT01000023.1_pt2 | contig 30793 bp, 18 predicted proteins | sample 705021 | NCBI WGS metagenome assembly CWGT01 (sample SAMEA3735911, study PRJEB9488) | human gut metagenome | biome: ENVO:mammalia-associated habitat; material: ENVO:feces | place: Malawi | collected 2009-02-27 | reverse complement strand
CTCGCTAGGTAAAAAGATGGTTCGCGGTGGTATTGTTGCTGTGGGTTTAATTCGATATGAAAGGGTGACTTTGGTGTCCAAGATGGATTCTACGCTCTCCTATATTACTGACCAGTTGAAGGCGCTGACTTCTATTGCTTCGCCTACGGGCTATACCCGTGCGGCGACTGATTATCTGATGGAAACGTTGCGCGATATGGGCTTTGGGCCCGAGCGTTCTAACAAGGGCAATGTACTCGTTGAGCTTGGCGGCGAGGGCGAGCCGCTTGTGTTGGCGAGCCATGTCGATACCCTGGGCGCCATGGTGCGCTCTATCAAGGACAATGGTCGCCTGCGTCCCACGACGCTCGGCGGGCATCAGTGGTCTACGGCCGATGGCGAGAACTGCACCGTTTACACGCGCGATGGCAAAGTCTTTACGGGTGTGGTCCTCAATACCGAGCCTTCGGCGCACGTGGCCGATGAGCCGGTCAAGACCATCGAGAAGAACATGGAAATCCTGCTCGACGAGAACGTTGACAGCAAGGATGATGTGCTCGAGCTGGGTATTCAGACCGGCGACATCATCGCTATGGACCCGCGCACCACGGTGACGGAGAGCGGCTACATCAAGAGCCGCTTCTTGGACGACAAGCTGTCCGCGTCGATTCTGCTGGGTTTGGCCCGCGCCGTCGCCGCTGGCGAGGTGACGCTTTCGCGTAAGGTTTCGCTGCTCTTTACCGTGTACGAGGAGGTCGGCCACGGCGGTGCCTTTGTGCCGGCCGACACGCGCGAGATGATCAGCGTGGACATGGGCTGCGTGGGCGACGACCTGGGCTGCACCGAGCGCATGGTTTCGATTTGCGCTAAGGATTCGGGCGGTCCGTACAACTACGACCTGGTAACCACGCTGTCCAACATCGCGCGCGAGCTGGAGCTCGATTACGCCATCGATGTGTACCCACACTACGGCTCCGACGTCGAGGCAACGCTCTCGGCCGGCTACGACATTCGCCATGGTCTGATTGGCCCCGGCGTGTACGCGAGCCACAACTACGAGCGCAGCCACATCGACGGCGTGCGCAATACCTACGAGCTCGTTCGCGCCTACGTTCAGCGCTAGGGGAGCAGCTTGCGACTCGGCTGACCAATCGCTAAGGCCCGATTTCTCGGGCCTTTTTTCGCTTTGGGTCGTTTAGTATTATGATGTCTGTAATCTATTAACTAAACGTGTAAATTACTTAACGAGGTGATGCGGTGTATGGATACGTCTGAGTGCTTGTCTATGGGTGATGCCGCCCGCCTGTTGGGCGTTACGAAAGCCCGCATATCGCAACTTGCCGCATCGGGGACGCTTGTGTGCGATATTGTGGGCGGCCGGAAGATGGTCGAGTACAATTCTGCGCTCGCTTATCAAAAGGTCCGCAAACGTGGACGCCGTCCTGCGGCCGATGTGGGGCGCAAGTTTACGCTGATGTCGGCCGACCATAAGGTCGCGCATGTCTCTTTTGATCCGACGCGTGAGTTTCCCTTCGAAATCGCCGAGGTCCTCGATGCGCAACGAATGCCGTTTGGCACATGCTCGAGCTCTTCTCCAACGGTGAATAAGCGGGAGCTCAATGCATGGTGGGGGCATCGGTCGGTGCCCGATGTTCGCCCCGGACTCGTCTCGCGCTATCGTGAACTGGGAATTGCCAGCGGCATCGAGGTTCCAGTTCGGTGCCTGGGCCTATCGCTTTCGGATTGCTATTGGCTGCGGCCGGCCGATTGCGCCGAACTCAAATGGCAAAACATCAATTACTTTGAGAACGAATTTGAGCGATCGGCGCCCGAAGAGCGTTCGGGTTGGCTGGAAGGCATCGGTCTTAAAAATCCTGATAACACGTCCGAGGGCGAGCTCCCTAAATCGTGGATGATTCGCAACGGCGTTCGCGTTCTGGTCAAGGGATGCGGCGTGGACGACCAACGGCCCTTTAACGAGGCGGTTGCAACGGCTCTGCATCGTCGCTTGCTTCCCAAAGGGGAGTTTGTTCCTTATACGGTTGAGCGGATGTTCGATGGCCCTGTGTGTCTGTGCGACGACTTTCTTGACGGCCGCGAGGAATACGTTCCGGCTGTTTACGTTAAGAACGCCCTTGGCGGCCAGCGAGGAAGCTCGGCGTACGACCGATACTGCTGCTTCCTTGGTAAGCATGGTGTCGATGAGGCCGCTGTGAGAAGGTCTATGTCGCAGATGATTGTCTGCGATGCCCTTTTGGCCAACAGCGACCGCCATTGGCGAAACTTCGGCATCATCCGCAACGTCGACACCCTGGAGATAAAACCTGCTCCGCTGTTCGATAGCGGCAACTGCCTGTGGTACAACGTACCAACTGCCGTGCTCGCAGCTGGGGAGTTTGGGTTTTCCGCTAAGCCGTTTGGGCCCGACCCTTCCGTCCAGCTGGCGCTTGCGGACTCACTCGATTGGTTCGATCCATCGCGGCTCAACGGATTTGTTGATGAGGCGATCGAGATTCTTTCGCAGAGCGAATGGGCGACGGCGGAGGGTCGACTCGAGGCCATTTGCCACGGCCTCGAGCGTCGCGTAATCGAGGTTGGTGCCGCTGTTGAGGTACTTCGACACGTGCAGCGATAAACCCGCGGCTACTTAAGTGCGCCGGTTACGGTACCGCCGCCCAGGACGATGTCGCCGCGATAGACTACAACGGCCTGTCCGGGGGCGATGGCTCGTTGCGGCTCGTCAAAGGTCAGCAACATCTGCCCGTCTTCGCCGCGCGTAAGGGTCGCTGCCTGGTCTTTCTGACGGTAGCGGTATTTGGCGCCCACGCGAATGCCGCCGGCGTCGAGCTCTGCCTCCATGCGTGCGTCCGGCGCGCTCCAGATCCACTCATCGGCCGTGAGGGCAGTGGCGGTCAGATCTTCGGCCTCGCCCAGATGCACGGTGTTGTTGGCGGCGTCGACGCCCGTCACATACACGGGATGCGCCATCGCGACGCCCAGGCCCTTGCGCTGGCCGATGGTGTAGCGCAGCGCGCCGTTGTGGCGCCCGACCACACTGCCGTCGCGCCACACGATGTCGCCCGGTGCAGCGGGATGTCCGCAGCGGCGCTCGATATAGCCCGCGTAGTCACCGTCTGGAATAAAGCAGATGTCCTCGCTTTCGGCCTTCTGGGCGTTGGTAAAGCCCTGCTCGGCGGCTATGCGGCGCACGTCGCGCTCTTTGTCTAGGCCTGCCAGCGGAAAGATCGTGCGTGCCAGGCGCTCCTGCGTAAGCGAATACAAAAAGTAGCTTTGGTCCTTTTTGGGATCTTCGCCGCGATGGAGCTGCCAGGTGCCGTCTGCCGCCTGGCTTGTTTTGGCGTAATGTCCCGTTGCGATGTAGTCGCAGCCCATGTCCAGCGCCGCATCGAGCAGCGCGCCAAACTTAATGTGGCGATTGCAGATAATGCACGGATTGGGCGTCAGCCCTTCCTGGTAGGCGTTCACAAAGCGCTCGATAACGCTGTGGTCGAACGTCTGCTGCAGGTCGAGCACGTGATGGGGGATCCCGATGCGCTCGGAAACTGCCTTCGCGTCGGCGATGTCGCGGTCGACTTTGCTCATGCCCGTGGCGGGGTCGGGTGCGGGGCAGGTGAGGCGCATGGTGGCGCCGACGCATTCATAGCCCTGGCTTTTGAGCAGGTACGCGGTCACGCTGGAATCGACGCCGCCGCTCATGGCGACGAGCACGCGCTTGTTGTGCATGGGGAGGTTCTCCTTGGTGGCATGTGGCCAAAAAAGAAAAGCGGCGCGGGAGGCTGGTTCCGCGCCGCAGACATTGTAGCAAGTTCAGGCGTCCTGTGGGACACCCTGCCGGGATGAGCCCAGGCTGCCAGAAGAGAGGGGAGACCGGCGTGCCTTGGGCTCATCGACAAGTGACGGGCCCTTAGTCCTGGAACAGTGCTGTGGACAGGTAGCGCTCGCCGGTGTCGGCAAGCAGGGCCACGATAGTCTTGCCCTCGTTCTCGGGGCGCTTGGCCAGCTGCAGTGCGGCCCATACGGCGGCACCGGACGAAATGCCCACGAGCACGCCCTCCTTGTGGCCCACGGCGCGGCCGGTCGCAAAGGCGTCCTCGTTCTCGACGGGGATGATCTCGTCGTAGACCTGGGTATCGAGGACGTCGGGCACAAAGCCGGCGCCGATGCCCTGGATCTTGTGCGGGCCGGCCTGGCCCTTGGAAAGCACCGGGGAGGTGGCGGGCTCGACGGCGACGACCTTTATCTCGGGGTTCTGCTCCTTGAGGAACTCGCCCACGCCGGTCACGGTACCACCGGTGCCAACGCCGGCGACGAAGATGTCGACCCGGCCGTCGGTGTCGTCCCAGATCTCGGGGCCGGTCGTGGCCTTGTGAATGGCCGGGTTCGCGGGGTTCACGAACTGGCCGGCGATGATGCTGTTGGGAGTCTCCTTCTGCAGCTCCTCGGCCTTGGCTATAGCGCCCTTCATGCCCTTGGAGCCGTCGGTGAGCACGAGCTGCGCACCGTATGCCTGCATCAGCTTGCGGCGCTCGACGGACATGGTTTCGGGCATGGTGATGATCACCTTGTAGCCGCGGGCCGCCGCCACCGAGGCGATGCCGACACCGGTGTTGCCACTCGTGGGCTCGATGATGGTGTAGTCGCCGCCGCGCACGAGCTTGCCGGCCTTCTCGGCCTCGTCAATCATGTTCTTGGCGACGCGGTCTTTGACGGACCCGGCGGGGTTGAAGTATTCCAGTTTGACGAGCACGCGAGCCTTGAGGTCCTCATCGGCCTCAAAGTGGGTGAGCTCCAGAAGCGGGGTGTGGCCGATAAGCTGATCGATGGACGTGTAAACCTTGCTCATGGTGAACCTCCAAAGTGTTCAAGTTACTGGTTACCGTGCGGTGTTATGATGCGTCTAGCAGATAAACCCATAAACCTTATAGGTTGTTCGTTTACCTGTTGGGAAGCATACTAGACACTAAAGCCTAGTAATGCAATAGGAAATAGGAGATTATTTCAAGCTGATTAACCATCTTGACCGGAACGGGTATTTTCAAAGCCAATTTTTCGGCTAGAATTTCAGCGGACTAAAAGACCGAAAGGCAGCACTATATATGTTGGTTTCTACTAAGGGCAGGTACGCCCTGCGCGTTATGGTTGACCTGGCCGAGCACCAGGCGACAGGCCGTATCCCGCTTAAAGAGATTGCGGCGCGACAGGCGATTTCCGAGAAATATCTCGAGAACATCTTGGCTACGCTCGTGCGCGCCAATATGCTCTCGGGCATGCGCGGCAAGGGCGGCGGCTATGTGCTCACGCGCCCGCCCGAGCAGTACACGGTGGGAGAGATCTTGCGCCTGACCGAGGGCAGTCTGGCGCCGGTCGCCTGCCTGGATGGCGACTGTAAGGGTTGCTCGCGATCTGATGAGTGTCCCACGCTCGGCGTGTGGAAGAACCTGGACAAGCTCATCAACGATTACCTCGATGGCGTGACGCTCGATCAGCTCGTCGCCCCCAACGAAGGCTACGACTACGTCATCTAGCCCACCTGTCATTTGGGGACGGGGTGGAAATGGTAGATTTTCTTGCCCTCTGAGACTTGACAAATCAAAGGCCGCCCATTTGTGCGATGGACGGCCTTTGATTTGGTCCGATGCGTTTGTGTGTCGGGTCGTTCTACTCTTCGGCAATACTATCGAGGATGCTGCGCATGATGGACACTAGGATGCTGCCCATAAAGGCCGAGCCAAAGCCGGCGATGGAGATGCCGACGCCCAACAGGTTGACCGACAGGTAGCTGGCGAGCTCCAGCATAAAGCTGTTGAGCACGAGCTGGAAAATGCCGAGCGTAATGATCGTGAGCGGCAGCGAGATGACCGTGAGGAACGGTTTGACGAACGAATCGACGATGTTGAGGAACAGTCCCACAAAGGCAAAGCAGACCCAGGCCTCGGCAAAGCCGAAGGGCTGAATACCGGGGACGAGGAACGTGGCGATCGCGATGGAGATCGAGGTGAAGAGCCAGTTAAGCATAAAGCGCATGGCGTGAATCCTTTCTTGCGCCGGGGTTGCCGGCGTCGCGTGAAGCGGCTTGCGGCGGCGACTTGGATGGTTGCGCGGGCGCGCCGCGGTGTTTGGGCGCCCATTGTCTCAAATACTCGTGGAGCTTACGTGCGCATTCGGTTTCTAATCGGCGTTCGTCCTGAAAAACGTGCCGCTGACAGAGAGTCCTATCGCTTTAGTTTAGTGGTGTGCTACACTGCTACGGGCAAATGCTCCATGCATTGTTTTATTGCATAGAACGGGCGAACGATGCCCGATGTCAGTATCAACTTCGATGCCTTTTGGCGGGTTTGGCGGTGATCGATGAATATCGAGAACATGTTTGACAAGCCTGATGTCAAGCAGCTGGTCCACGCATTTAGTCTTTTGGACGACGAGAACGATATTCAGGCGTTTTTAACCGATATCTGCACACCGCGCGAGATCTGCGATCTTTCTCAGCGCCTGCAGGTCGCGCGTTATCTGGATGAGGGCGAGCCCTATGTTGAGGTTCAGGCCCGCACCGGCGCTTCGTCCACCACGGTGAGCCGCGTGTCCAAGGCGCTTAATGGCGAGTACGGTGGCTATCGCAAGATCCTCATCAAACTGGAGGATGGCGAGTAGGCCAGCGGCAAAATCGAATTGCGCAGAACCGTCCCTTCGGGGGCGGTTTTTTTGATCCCTTGGGGGCGGAGGAATCAAATCTGTTGGCGTGGGGCAAATCTGTCCGCGTGGGCGGGTAGGATGAATGCATTGATTATTGCGAACGGTTTGAGTGGAGGACCATGCCTGTTCGAATCTATACCACCAATACCGGTACGGACTTGAGCGATGCCGAGGCGTCGTTGCTCGCCGACCTGGTTGCCCGCCACGGGCGTGCCGTTTTGCTGGCGCCCTCGTTTGCCGAGCTCGATCTGTGCCGCCACGATGCCGCGGTTGCTGGCGCCTCGCTGGGCGTTGACTACAAAACCCCCGCGTCGTGGCTTCGTTCGCTGTGGGAGCTTATGGGCGATGGCCGCAGCTTCGTCGACAACATGCAGCGCCAGATGCTGTTCTCGGACATGGTCGCCCGTCGCTGCGATGCCGACCTGCAGCCGCTTTCGCGCAGTCAGGGCACGGTGCGCATGCTCGCGCGCATGGCCCGCGATGTGCTGCCGGGCGTAGCGGGAACGGGTGCCGAGCGCTGCTGCGGCGGCGTTTGCCGACCCGATCCCAAGAGCGACGCCGAGGCTCGCGTGTTCGAGCTGTTGAGTGCCTATGCGAGCGGCTTGGACCGTCGAGACATGGTCGAGCCCTGCGAGGCGGCTGACCTTATGGCCGAGGTGCTGGCCGACAACCTTCCGGCGTGCGCCCGCGCGGTATGTGTGCGCGGTGTCACGTCATTTACGTATAGCCTGCTCGGGCTGCTGTCCGCCGTGGCGAACAACGGGGGAGAGGTTGTCGTGCTGCTCGCTCGCGAGCAGGCGGCGATGCGTGAGGAGCTGGCCACGGCCCTTGATGCCCGCGGCGTGCTGTTTGAGGCCGCGCCGCTGGGGGAGGGTGCCGCCGCGCCCCAGACTGCCTCCAAGTCCGCCGCTCAGCCTACCTTTGTAGAGGTTGCCGGACCTCACGCCCGCGCCCACGCCTATGTGGATGCAATCGATGAGCTGGTAAAAACGTGTGAGGACGCCGCGGTCGACGGCGGTGTCGCGGCGTCCGCGGACCCCGTGCGCGTGCTCGTGGTGTCTGCCCGGGCGCCCCAGCTGTTCGGTGAACTCGCTGCCCGTTTGGCGGCGCGTCATATTGCGGCCGAGACAACCGAGTTCACGGCGTTTTCCCAATCCATCGCGGGCGGGCAGTTCACGGCGCTCGCCAATCTGATTGAGCGCATGAAGGCCGCCGACGAGGGTGTCGCCTCCAAGACCGAGTGGTGGCCCGCACCGGAGCTTACCGACTGGATTTACAGTCCGCTTTCGGGTGCCGATGCCGCCAGCGCGCGCACCTTCGACAAGAACATGCGCCTGTCGCGCGGCAAGACCACCACGGCCGTCAAGAGCCTGCTGCAGAGCGTGCAGGGCCAGGTCAGGGGCACGCGCAAGGCTGCCAGTGATGAGAACTGGTTTAAGAACGTGCCGTGCGTGGTCTCGGACGTGTTCCAGGCGCTGTGGCGCGACAAACCCGTGACGGCGCTCAAGGCAATGCTCGCCGTCGCCGAGGCGTTGCCCGATCGCGCCCTTGGAGGCCTTGACGGTCAGGCTCGTCGCCAGGAGGAGACCGCCCTGCTGCGCCATGCCATCGACATCCTTATGAACGATGCCCGCGCGCTCGACGTGTCGCAGGCCGCGACCGTGCCCGTACTCGACGGCGTTCGTACCAAGGTGGACACGCGCAGCACCGCATACGATTACGAGACCTACGAGGTCGACCGCGCGCCGCGCGCCCAGGTGCGCTTTGCGTCGCTTGCCGATGCGGCAGCCCTGCGCCCCGACAGCTACGATGCCGTGCTGTTTGCCGACGTCGACCTGGACAGTTATCCGCTCTCACATGAGGAGGGCCCGCTAGCCACGCTGACGGCAGAGCTGGGGCGCAGCGGCGTGACGCTTGAGCCCGCGGCCCTGTTGCGCGTGCGCTTTGGCCGCGCGATGCGGGCGGCACGCGGCCCGGTTGCGCTCGCCCGTGTGACCCACGATCGCCAGGCGCGCGAGTGCTATCCGGCGGCCGCGTGGACCGAGCTGCGGGCGCACGCCGAGGCTGCCGGCGCCGCCAGGGTTGCGTGCGTGGGCGAGGGCGGTATCGTCGCCGATTTTGATCCAGCGGCCGGTGAGGGCATCGAGTGCAAGCGCGTCGCGTGCGAGGCTCCTCAACATTTGGGTGAGGCGGCTGTGCCGTACTTGGTCCTGCGTCGTCGCGATGGCGCGGGCGAGAACGCGCCACTCGTGCCGCGTCTGACGTCCGCCTCGCAGATTGAGGCGTACTCGACGTGCCCGCTGTGCTGGTTCGTGTCGTATCGCGTCAAACCTCAGTCCATCGACGCGGGCTTTGGCAACATGGAGAAGGGCAACTTTGTCCACGATGTGCTGGAGCACCTGCATGCCCGCCTGCCCCAGGAGGGCATGGAACGCGTGACGCCCGAGAACCTGCCGCGCGCTCAGGAGCTGCTGCGCGAGGTCTTTGACGAGACGTTGGCCGAGCACGCCGGCAAGCGAGGCGCGGAGGGCCCGCTCGTGCCGCTCTCTGCGGTGGAGGAGCGCCAGGTGGCAGAGATCTTGCCGCAGCTGGAGGGCGTGCTTGCCTACGAGTCCGAGGCGCTTGCCCCCTTTGCCCCGCGCTACCTGGAGTTTGCCTTCAACGAGCTCAAGGTCGAGTATGCCGGTTGGCCGCTTGGCGGGCGCATCGACCGCGTGGACGTGGACGCCGAGAATCGTGCCGTGGTGATCGACTACAAGCACCGCACGGGCGTTGAGGAGTTTAAGCTCGCCGACCCTACGGTGCGCGACGAGGAATCGGGGACGGCGCCCATCGACGATCCGCGCTGGTTGCCGCCACATACCCAAACGCTCATCTACGCCCAGGCCATGCGCCGGGCGCTGGATTTGGACACCCGCGCGGCGCTCTATTTTTCGACGAAGGGCGGCAAGCCGGCGTTGCGCGGTGCCGCGAGCGCCGAACTGCTCGAGGAAGAGCGCGGCGACGGTCACATCCCGGGCCTTAAGAAAGGTTTCCCTGGCGAGGGTGGCAGCATGGACTTCGACGCCCTGCTCGATCGCGTGGAGGCCGGCATCGCCGAGCGCCTGCGCGAGCTCGAGGCAGGCAACGTTGCCGCCGTCGACCCGACGTCGGCTCAGGCCGCGCATGCGCGCTGCTCGTATAACCACGAAGGAACGTTTGTAAGGAGGGACGTGTAGACCATGGATCTTTCGACTTTGATGCCGCAACAGCTGCAGATCGTCAAAACGCTCGACCGTCCGCTGTTTGTCTCGGCGGGCGCCGGTTCGGGCAAGACCTTTACCCTCACGCGCCGCATCGTCTACGCGCTCTCGCCCGAATCCGGTCCGTTCGTCGAGCATCTTGACCAGGTGCTCGCCATTACCTTTACCAAAGATGCCGCGGCTGAGATCCGTGACCGCGTGCGCCGCGCGCTCATCGACGAGGGCATGGACGAGGAGGCCCTGACCGTCGACGATGCGTGGATCTCGACCATTCACGGCATGTGCTCGCGCATCCTGCGCGCACACGCGTTGGAGTTGGGCATCGATCCCGAGTTCACGGTGCTCACCGATACCGACGAGCTCATGGATCAGGCTGTTGAGCATGTGCTGGGTCGCGCGACGGCGCCCGATGCCGCCCCCGAGCTCGCGGCATCGCTCAAGGCCCTCTACGCCTGGTATCCCATGGCGGGCGAGGGCGGTCCTTTTGGCGCCGGCACGACCATCAAGGGTCTGGTGCGCGACCTGCTGGAGCTGTCGAGCCAGTTGCCGGGCGGTATGGACGATGTGCGCGTGGCGCGCGGCCAGGCCGATACCTCGGCACTCGCCGATGCCTATCGCGCGGCGCTGGGCGCAAGCAAGGCCGCGACCGAGAAGGCGCAGGTGGCACTCGATGCCATCGACGCGTTCGAGGCGAGCGGCAAGACCATGGCCGATGCGGCGCGACTCATGATGTCGTGCACCATGCCGCGCGCGAGCAAGGCATTCCCCAAGGAGCAGGTCGAGCTGCTCAAGGCCGAGGCCGCCGATGCGTTTATCAATATCGTGCTTGCCTGCGGTGGTCCCGCGCTCGATGCACTGGTGGGCTTGGCCCGTTCCGTGGAGGCTGAGTACCGCGCGCTCAAGGCCGGCCAGTCTGCCCTCGACAACAACGACCTGCTCCGCATGGCATACGAGGCGCTACGCGACTACCCGGCCATTCGAGCGGCATATGAGGGACGCTTTAAGATGGTCATGATCGACGAGTTCCAGGATACCGATCAGATGCAGGTCGACCTGATCCGTTACCTGACGGGTGCGGGGGAGCGCGCGCTGTGCACCGTGGGCGATGCACAGCAGTCGATCTATCGCTTCCGTGGCGCCGAGGTCGAGGTCTTCCGCCGCCAGGAGCGCAAGGTGGGCGCTTCGGGGACGGCCGGGGCAGCGTCCGGCGCTGGCGCTGCCGCTGCCGCCGATGTCCCCGCCGGCGAGCTCGTCAAACTCGTTCGCAACTTCCGCAGCCATGACGAGGTGCTGCGTTACGTGGCACGCGTCTTCGACGGCGACGACGGCGGCCTGATGCAGGGCTTTTTGGAGCTTGAGGCGAGCGACGGCCGCAAGGACACGCTGGTGGCAGACGTCTCGCGTCGTCAGGCCCTCTTTGTTGTCGGCGGCAGTACGCAGGAGCGCACGCAGGCCAAGGCCCGTGCGATCGCCGAGCGATTCCGCGCGCTTGCCGATGCCGGCCAGCCCCAGGGCGGCATGGTGCTGCTGCTGGGCCGCATGACCAACGCCGACGTCTATGCCCAGGCCTTCCGCGACCAAGGGCTCGACTGCGTCATCGCGGGCGGCTCGGTCTTTGCGCAGGCTGCCGAGGTGCAGACGGTGCGCGCCCTGGTTTTCGCGCTCGCCAATCCGGCCGATACGGCGCAGGGCCTTATGCCGCTGCTGGCCTCGCCGATGTTTGCCCTGGGCGCCCAGGAATTCCTGGCGCTGGCGACCAGGCTCGACGATCAGACGGGGGAGACCTCGCGTCGCAATATCGATATGGGCATCATGAGCGATTCCGATGTGCCGGGTTTGCAGAACCTGCCGCTCGTGACGCGTGCCCGCGAGGTGCTGCGCTCCGCGCTTCGTCGCGTGGGTCGCGATTCGTTCGCCTCCATCGCGTGCGACGTGGTCAACGCCTCTGGCTGGTTCGTGCGTCTGGCGCAGCGTGGTCCCGAGGGCAGGGCCATCGCCGCCAACGTGCTCAAGGCGCTCGACGCCGTGGCCGAGGCGGAGGCCGAGTTCGGGAACTCGCCGCGCTCCATTGCGCTGGCCTTCGATCGCTTCCTGGCGGGCAAGGAGGCACCGGGCGCGCTCAACGAGGAGGGCGATGGCGCGGTACGCATTATGACCGTGCACGCGTCCAAGGGTCTGGAGTATCCGGTCGTCGCGGTGTCCGAGTGTTTTGGCGTGCGCAAATCGTCCGGTGCGGCTCAGATGGGGCGTGTCGAGGGCGGAGCGCAGGTCGTGGCGCTGCCGGCACGCTTCGACGGCGTTAAACTCGCGGACGGCACGTTCGTAAAGGGCGATGACGTCAAAAAGCAGTTTGAGCACGCGTTTAAGGGCAAGGGCACGTCGCTGTGGCTGCCGCCAGAGCTCATGGAGGATGTCTGCGCGACGGGTTCTCCCGCCGAGGCATTTGCTCGCCTGCGCAACGACGACCTGCAGCTTTCGCTCGAGGAGCGGGCTCGTTTGCTCTATGTCGCCATGACGCGAGCGCGTGAGCTGGTGATCTTGGCGATGGATGCCGGCGTGAGCCGTGGCAAGGTGACGGCGCCGACCTTCGACGTCGAGACCGATCTGACCTACGACGTGCTGCGCCGTATTCTGCCGACGGACGGCCTGGACATGCCACAGCTCGATGCCGACCGCCTGGTGTTCGACAACTCCCAGCCGGGCGACTACGAGCTTATCTCGCTGGCGGACTTTACGTTTGGCGAGCAGGCGTTTGAGGCCAACGCTTTACTGGATGCCGAGGGCAGGCTTGTCCGCGGCGATGCGGAGCCGGAGGGTGCCGGTGCAGATGCCCGCGCCGCCGTTCCCGGTCCTGCCGACCCCGAGCCCGATGCGTTTGAGCTCGTGTATCCCCAGGCGGTGGGCGTGCGCATGGGCACCTGCCCGTATCCGGCGCGCGATTCGTACAGCTACTCGTCAATTGCCACGGCGCTGCATGCCGAGTCCGAGGACCGTGCCGCCGAGGCACACGTGCCCATGGACGAGGCTGGCGATGATGCCGAGTCGGATGGCTCGGAGATGGCCGATGCGGACGTGGCCTCCGTTGAGCCCGCCGGCAACCCCATGGCGCTGGGCTCAGCGTTCCATGCCGCCTGCCAGTGGCTCATCGAGATGGGTGCCGATGAGCTGCCCACCGCGCGCGCCGAAGCGCTGGCGCGTCTGTGGCGCCTGACGCCGGAGCAGCGCGAGCGCTTCGACGTTGCCCTGGACCGCTGGCTCAAGTCGGCTGTTCGTGCCGACCTGCTCGCGTGGCCGTGCGTTCGCGCCGAGGTGCCGTTCTTCTCGCTGGGTTGCGAAGACGAGGACATTGCCCGCTACGGTGCATATGCCGAAGGCGCCATCGACGCTTTGGCGACGAACCCGGCGGATTCGTCGCGCGCGCTGGTCATTGACTACAAGACGGGCGGCACACCGGACGAGACGCCGGAACAGCTGCAGGAGAAGCATGCCCTGCAGGCGCGCGTCTACGCTGATGTTCTGCACAAGGCGGGCTTTGAGGCCGTGACGGTCAAGTTCGTCCGCGTGGAACAGGTCGATCCAGCCATCTTCGTCGAACCCGCCGAACCTCAAGTGGTCACCTACAACCTCTAGCCTCAATAACTTGCGGTGGAATAGTTCCTGAATTGCTGCCCAGGCGGGCCAACCAGGAACTATTTCACCGCAACTCAAAAGCAGCCAACAGTGCGTGCTCTTTCGTCGGAGCCCCTCATCTGTCACGGAACGGTCACGCTCCTGCATAAACGGAACGGGCGGTCGCTATCGTAATTTGCGAAAGGGGCTGCTATTTCATGAAGCAAGAAACAGACAATCGATTGATTGCCGCCGGTGGCGAGCACGACATCATGCACCATCTGGGTGGATACCATCGATGCTGCCTGGGCGATCCGATGCATCTGGAATTTGCAGGTAAGAATTTCTGCGAGATGCTGGGTTACCAAGAGACCGAGCTGGCCGAGCTTACCGGTGAGGTGTACACGGCGTTGGTACATCCCGACGATACGGCCCTTTTCGATGATTTCGCTCAGCGTTTGGCCGAAAACGAAGGCTGCGACAGTGTCGTATACCGGTTAATCCGCCGAGACGGATCCGTCATCCGCGTGGTCGATACCATGGCGTCCGTCGTTTGCGAGGACGGCGTCATTCGCGGTTACTCAGTTGTTTGCGAGGTACCGGACGATCAGCTGGAGTCCGCATCGACCGTTCCGGGCGAGCGGATGGCAATCCTTAAGGTGTATGGAAACGCCGCCGTTGACATAGAGCGCATGTGTGGTGTTGCATCCAGTTTGCTCGGTGTGAAAGACTCACACTCGAGTACAGGGGGACTTCTCGATTTTATTGCGATATCCGATCGCGTTAAGGTCAGGAAGGCTATCGATAAGGCGCATGTGGAGGAGTACTCCGACATGGAGACCTGCGCTCTGATATCTGCGGATGGCGAAACGCAGGTATGCGATCTGTGGGTCGAGTGCATTCAGCTCGAGGAATCCGTCGAGGACAGCCTTTTTTGCATCAAGATTGAGGGGGATATCGAGCATCAGCGCAACAGCGAGGATAAGCTCTCGTTTGGCAGACTCCTTTTTTCGAGTTTTGCCGAGGATTTGTTTGAGGTTGACCGGCTTGAGGGCTCCGTAACGTATATCGCCCGTAGTGACAATGGCATCATTAATTTGCCGCTCAATGTGCGGATGTTCATGGATGACACGACAAAATACCTTATTGATCATGTGGGACCGGAAGACATCGTTGCCGCGAGGGACTTTTGCGAAAAGGTTACGTCGGGCGATCCCGAATCGGGTGATATCGAGTCGGCGAAGCTGAAATTCTCGGTGGTGTTCCGCGATGGCTCCGTTAGGCCCGCCCTGCTTACGATGGCTTCGATTTCTAGGGCTAAGTGTTTTATCGGGCTGAGTTTCGATCATGCCGATGCCGGGGGAGATCCGCTTTCCACCGTCGCAACGCAGAAGCAAATCAATGTCGCGCTATTTGGTTCGTTCCGATTGGTCGTTGATGGCAAGGCCGTTAATATCCGCTCTGCAAAAGCTAAGGAGCTCTTGGCGCTTCTCATTGAGAGGCGCGGCGCGTTTGTCTCCACGCGTGAGATCATCGCGATGCTGTGGGAGTGCGAGCCCGACGAGACGACGAGGGCGCGAGCGAGGAAAGTTGCCTCGCGCCTTATGTCCGAACTCAACAGGAATGGTATCGGATATATCGTGGAGAGCGATCGAGGAGCCCGCCGCGTTATTGCCGAGTATATCGAGTGCGACTACTACGACTATCGCGATGGGCTCAGGGGGCCTTCGGGAGATTTTCTGCCAGAATACTCTTGGGCGGAGTACGTAAGAATCGACTAGATGCCTCGTTGACAAATTAATGCTGAGCGAGTCTTGGTTCGGGTTCCGTGGGAGCCTTGGCGGGTCGAGACTCGTTCATGCTGTCACGGAACTGTCACGCTTGTTCGCTTTTCGGACGTTCCTAAAGATACGCTTATTGGCAACCATTGGAATGGGGGAGCCATGAAGCAGAATAAGAGGGGCGAAGCGCTTTCCGTTGCAGACGCCGGTAAGGGCATCATGGATCGTTTGGGCGGATACCATCGTTGTTTTTTGGGCGGACCTATCTATCTTGAGTTTGTGAGTCAAAACTTTTGCTCGATGTTGGGCTATCGGAAAACAGAGTTTTCAGAGCTTGTTGAGGGCGTCTATACCGTGACGGTGCATGCGGATGACGTTTCGACGTTCGTGGATTTCGTTCAAAGAATGGCAAAAGAAGAGACCTCTGAGAGCCTCTCCTATCGTCTGATTAAAAAAGACGGATCGATAATCCGCGTTGCCGACACGATGACGTCGGTTGTTGGTAACGATGGCTTTATGAGGGGCTATTCGGTCGTTAGCGAAATACACGAAGGCTCAAATGAGGCTTGGGCTTGCGATCAGAAGATTGCGATTCTAAAAGTGCTCGGCGGCAATGAGGCAAAGATAATGCAGGTGAGTGGTGCTGCTTTCGACTTTGCCGCAAACTTAGAGGTTACAAAGAGGCTTAGCTTTTTAGACTTTGTCTCTATTTCCGATCGTGCTCGAATTTGCGGTGCCTTAAAAAAGGCATATAGCGAGTGGCGCTCGGGCGCTGATTCCTACACACTTGTCTCCGTTGACGGTTCTGCTCATGTCTGCAAGGTTTGGGTTGAGCGTATTCGCGATGACGGCGACTTTGACTCTGCCGTTTTTTGCGTCAAGGTACAGATCGAAAACGAAAGCCTGCGCGAAGAGGAGAATAAGGTTGCGTTTAGCAGGCAACTATTTTCCAGTTTTGCCGAGGATCTTTTCGAAGCCGATCGGGCGCAGGATACTGTAACGTATATCGCTCGCAGCGACAGCTCCTTGTTCGACATTCCCTTAAACGTGAGGATGTTTACGGACGACATTACAAGGCATTTGCTCGATCGTGTTGCCCCCGAGAGCCGGGAGGCAGTGAAACAGTTTTGTATTCGTGTTCGATCCACCCAGTTTTGTGAGGGGAGCATCGGAACCGCGAAGATTGGCTTTTTATTGCGTGATCGCTATGGAGATTATGTTCCTGCCACTGCTACGGTGGTAGCGGTTTCTGAGAGAAAATACCTCATGGGGCTTAGTCTCGATTCGGATTCACCGCATGTCGAGCCAAGCGGCGCGCTTATCGTGACGCAAAAACAAGTGATTGCGACGCTGTTTGGCTCCTTTTCGCTTTCCGTCGATGGCAAGGCCGTCAACATAAGGTCTGCTAAGGCAAAAGAGCTGCTCGCCCTTTTGATTGAGCGCCGGGGAGCGTTTGTTTCTTCGCGTGAGGCAATTGCCATGCTTTGGGAATGCGAACCGGACCAAACTACAAGGGCTCGCTATCGTAAAACGGCATCGCGTTTGGTATCTGAGCTCAAGAGAAACGGCATCGAATATATCGTTGAGAGTGACCGCGGGGCGCGAAGAGTCGTGCCCGAGTGTCTTGAATGCGACTATTACGATTACCGTGACGGATTGCGAGCGCCTTCGGGAGTCTTGCTTCCTGAGTATTCGTGGTCAGAGTTCATTTTGATTGACTGATTTTTTGGTTATTGGTGTGTTGAACAAATAATGTTGGATGCACCGCAATTATCGCGTGGATTATTGTGGGATAACCGTTCGTCGGCCTTTTTATAAACCTTGAATCGCCGCATGAGCAACACTTGAATTATTGCTGCCTGTAGCGACCGCACATCCGTTCCGCCGAACCCTTGTCAGACTATGGCCCGCTATAACTGCTCGCCCTTTCGTACGGGGCAAGGATCTCATCCGAAAGAATGGTTGAAGCATGGGATACATTGGTGGGACCGAGGCCGTTCTTGATGCGAACGCTAGCTTCGTGGATCGTCTAGGCGGTTTTTACTGCAGATGCGTTTTGGACGGTGCCACGCGCTTGGAGTTTGCCAGCCAGGGGCTGTGCAAGATGCTGGGATACCAGAAGGACGAGCTCTTTAGCATTACCGAGGGCATATTCGAGGCCTTGGTCCATCCCGATGACAGAGAGTCCCACCTTGCTTTTACGCGGCACTTGTCCATGGCGGAAGGAAATGCAAGTGCGGCGTACCGTCTGATAGCAAAAGACGGTGCCGTAATTTGCGTACACGAGATTGCGGTATCGAGTATGGGCGACGACAGCGTCATGAGAAAAACCGCGATTGCATTCGAAGGTCGCGTTTGGCAAGAGGTGGAGCCGGGCATATGCGGCGAGCGCTTTTCTGTCATGAAAGTGTTTGGAGATAACGATGCTACGATCGCCTGCTCAAACAGCTTTACGAATGAGCTGCTTAGAATTGGCTCATGCATCGACTGCCTCCGCCTTATGGACTTTGTGGCCTTGGCGGATCGCGCATGCGTTGGCGAGATGTTCGACGAGGCGTATGCTCAGATGATACCCGTTGCGGATGTATGTACGCTTGTGTCTTCCGTTGGAGCTCCCCATGCGTGCAAGATTTGGGTTGAGTGCGTCCGCAGGAAGGATACGAAGAAAGACTCACTATTCTGCGTTAAGGCGGCGAGCGCACCTGACCGTGACGTGGAGTTCCAAGAACTGCTTTCATTGAGCAAAAAACTACTTGCTAGCTTTGCCGATGATCTGTTCGAGTTTGACAAGTCGGACAATTCGATAACGTGTATCGCGCGGAGCGACGGGGGCGTTTCCAGCTTTCCTCTCAACATAAGAGTGTTTGCAGACGATATGATTGAGCGTCTCCTGTCCTTTGTGAGCCCAAGAGATAAAGAGCGTGTGATGGGGTTTTGCAATTGTTCACGATTGGCTGCGCTTGGAGAAGATGGCCCTCATACGGATAAAATCACGTTTGAGCTGGGCGATGCAGCTGGATGCACAAAAGCCGCTACGCTTGTTATGGTATCGGCGTCGAAGGGCAAATCCTATATTGGTTTTCGCCTTGAGGCGGCTGCTGGCGATTCAGCTGTTGGCCATGCGCCATATGAGAATGATCATAGCATTGCCGTCAGGCTTTTCGGCTCCTTTAGTTTGTCTGTAGACGGCAGGGCTATCAATATACGTTCCGAGAAGGCCAAAGAGCTGCTTGCCCTCCTGGTGGAGCGCCGCGGTTCTTTCGTGTCTTCCCGCGAGGCTATTGCGATGCTATGGGAGTGCGAGCCAAATAAGACAACGCGGGCAAGGTACCGCAAGACGGCTTCCCGACTTATGATTGAGCTTGGCAGAAATGGCATTGCCTATATTGTTGAAAGCGATCGCGGGGCACGCAGGATCGTTCCGGAGTGCATTGAGTGCGACTATTACGACTATCGCGACGGTGTCGGCGGTTTGCCAACGGGGGGGGGGGGGCTCCCCGAGTATGCCTGGTCGGAGTTTATTTCGCTGTAAGAGGCGGTTCATCCAATCACATGAGTGCGGCTCGTTAGCGGATGTCGTTGGGGCATGAAGTCCAGATAGTGCTTTTATTGCTTGCCGAGTGTCACATTTGGCAAAAATGACGCGTAGCGTCCGTCGAGCGTGACTGTCACGCTTTGACCAAAGGCGTCACAACCGATTCATACCATATCAAAAAGAGTCTAAATGAGACCGAGGAAAAAGCTGCTTAAAGGGCAGCGAACGGATTGAGACGGTATGATGACGAGTCGAAATATCAAGCGCAAAAGGATGATGGCGGGGGCAGTCCTGTCCATCTGCTTTGCCGCGTTACTTGCTATGCCGCTTGTCGCGCGTGCTGCGGGGGATAACGGCTGGCAGATCGTAAGCGGGCGCTATGACGCATCGCATAAGACGAGCGAGGGAATTGCAGCGGACCAGCTGGGCAACTATGGCTTTATCGAGTCGGCAGATGGCAGCGTCCGCGTAAATAAAACCGTCGAACCCACGGGCGTGGAGGACGAGTTCATCGTGCACCTCTCGGTGGATACCTGCGCCGTCGCCTCGCAGCAGACGGACTACTATACCTTTTTTACCACGGCACCTTACGATGGGGTGACCTCAAATTGGGCACACGGGATGACGCCGGGCACCGTGACCGGCTCCGTCAACGGCTCCGGCATTGATGTGACCGGAGATCCGAACTCCGGTTATGGGAAATCGGGCGTTTTCGACATCCAGTACCCGGCTGGCAAGACCATCGCGAAGAACGTGAGACTGTCTTGGAGCAAGGGCAACAACACCACAATATTCCTCAAGCTTGACGATTCGCACTATGTCCTCATGGGCGTTCAGGTCAACACCGGATCGAACAACACGGTTGTCCTTTCCGATGAGGCGTACAACCTCATCAACGAGAAAATCAAGGGCCAGGTCAAGCCGGGCCCCGCGCCGACCCTCAATTCGGTGACCGATGTCATGGGTAACAACATCGAGTACCTGGGTTCCGCCAGCGCCGACGCCGGCACGGCGAGTTTCGACAATGCATCTTCGACGCTCACCTGGAACCCGCAGTACTCCAATTCGGCAAAGAAGGTCGTCGAGGAACCCGTCTACGATTACGACTACACCGAGGGCGGTGCGGTGGGCAAGCTGACCATTACGCAGCGCACGTGGTACTACGGGGCGGCGTCGCTCACGTACAAGGTTCGCCTCAAGACCGGGGAGGGTTTTGCGAGCTCCTATGATCCCGGCAAGATCTCCAACCCCTACAACACCAACGACCACGCGACGCTTGACTACACTTACAGCTCGTACAGCAAGGACGACAACCAGTTCCACGAGCACCCCAACGCCACATGCGACTTCCCCAAGCCCCAGGTCAAGGGTATTACGTATGATCTTCAGGTGGGAAAGCGCGACGCGACATACGATGAGGGGCTCGCCGGCGCTACCTTCAAGCTCACGCGCGCCTGGACCGACTCCGACGGCGTCGCCCACAGCGATGTCGTGTCCGACAGCCTGATCTCGGGCGCAGACGGTTCCGTGAAAATGACGGGGCTTTCTTGGGGCCGCTATACCCTGGTGGAGATTGCCGCCCCCTCGGGCTTTGTGCTTCCGCCTGAGGCGCAGACGACGCATACCTTCGATCTGTGCTACACGACGGGAGCGGACGGCTTGAAGTCCTCCTGGGTTTCCTCTGCATCGGATCACCGGGCCATGAGTTCGGGTAACTTTATCTGGATCGACAACGAACGCGTCAAGACCGACGTCTATCTGCGCAAGGTCGATGCGTCTCATACGACTCGGCCGGTCCGGGGCGCATCGTTTAAGCTCTACTACGATTCAGCCGACGGCATCCACGACAACGGCGACGGCGTGTTCGATCCCAAGGTCGATACACTCGTGTCGGAGGGGACCACCGACGAGCAAGGGACCGTCGGCTTTGCGAAGCTCAAGGTGGGCACGTACTTCCTCGTTGAGACCAACACCCCCGCGGGCTACCAAATCAACGACGAGGTCTTCCGCATCCAGGTCTTTGACGTCGCCGGCCAGGCGGGCGGGGCGGCGGGCAATATGATCCAAGTCGGCAAGGCCGATGGGTCGGACATGCGTGCCCCCGATACCCCGAACACGATTCCCGTGCCCGACAAGCCGATCCCCTCCATACCTTCCACGGGCGGCCCGGGAGTCGTCGGGCTCGTGGCGGCGGGCGGCTGCCTGTCGGCCACCGGGGCGGGCGCGCTCCTCGGCGTCCTCGGGCGCCGGCGCAGGCGCCGCTAATCATCGGTGCTAACGACCGAAAACGTCGGTCGAGCATATATAGAAGGCACTTAGCCAATGGGGCCGCGGCCCCGGAAGGAGAACAACATGTATAAACCTAAGAAGATTGCCAGTGCTGCCGTAGCAGCGGTACTGGTTGCCGGCCTCGGGCTTACGCCGATCAGCTCGTTTGCCAATACGAGCGCGACCGACGTCCCCGACACCCCGGTTACCATCACGGGCGTCAACGACGGCGACACCGTCAAGTTCTACCAGGTCTTCGACGCCGACATCGACGCCAGCAACAACCTCACCTACACCACCAAGGTGACCGGCCTGCCTGGTGCGTACGACACCGCCGCCGAGGTCGCCGGCAAGGACGGCCGCACCGTCGCCGACGCCATCGCCCCCGTGGTCACCGCCGGCACCGCCACCTACACCGCGACGGCGGCGGGCGGCAAGGTCACCCAGAGCCTCGACTCGGGCCTGTATCTGGTCACCGTGACCACCACGAGCGGCACCACCAAGATCTACCAGACCATGCTCGTCAACGCCTCGCCCGTCGTCAAGAATGGCCAGTACGCCGCCGCCACCCTCGAAAACGTGGAGGCCAAGTCCCAGCCGGTGACCCCGCCGGACAAGACGGTCGTCTCCCCCGACGGCAGCACCTCAGGCAAGCTGACCGACTCCTACTCCGTGGGCGATACCGCGACCTTCCGCATCGACACCGCCGTCCCCAGCTTCCCGTCCGACGCCACCCACGCCTCCTTCTCCGTGACCGATGTCCCCGAGGCGGGCCTCAAGCTCGAGAAGGACAGCATCAAGGTCTACGACGGCAACGGCTACAAGAACATAGTCGGGGCTGAGAACTACGATATCGCTTACAACAAGGACGGCGGCTTCACCGTCAAGTTCAAGTGGGACTACCTGAAGGGCCATGCCGGTCAGAAGGTCCGTGTCGAGTACAGGTCCAAGGTCGTCTCGATCAACGTAGAGACCGGCAAGGTCGGCAACAAGGCCTACGGCACCTTCACCCCGAACCCCTACGAAGACAAGGAGGTCAGCACCGAGCCGGCCGACCCGCAGGTCCAGACCTACGGCTTCGTCTTCAAGAAGGTCACCCCGACCGGCACCGCCCTGCCTGGCGCTGAGTTCACGATCGCCAATGCCGACGGCCCCGTTACCTATATCGATGCCGCCGGCAAGACGCACACCGACGGCAAGGTCGTCTCCGATGCCAACGGCTACGTGCATGTCAACGGCCTCCACAAGGGCACCTACACCGTGACTGAGACCGGCGTTCCGGCGGGCTATCAGAAGGTCGACCCCTTCAACATCAGCCTTGACGAGACCGACAAGGGCGACTCCCCGGCCACCCCTAACGTGACCGAGAAGAACTTCGACGTCAACACCGCCGACGTGACCGACCCCAAGCAGGGCCAGCTGCCCACTACCGGCGGTGCGGGTACGGTTGCCTTTACGGCGGGCGGCGTCCTGCTCATCGCTGGCGGCGCTGTGGTCGTCTTCCGTTCGCGCAAGCGCGACTAGTCTAACCGTTCTGTAGGCCATGACGCGCAAAGGGCTACATAGCAAAAAGGGGAGGGGGCATAACGCTCCTTCCCTTTCTCTTGCTCGGATGAATGGGAGGCATGGCGGCTGCCCTGCCATGGCTTCTCGGGGCGGTTCTCCGGTTGCTCGTGCGGAGCGTCCTCGAAAGGCGCGTCGTTGGCTGGCCCCCGCGCTGGCCATACTCTTGGTGCTTACGGGCCTTTGCCTGCTTTTGTATCCTGTCGCGAGCGACTACCTCAATAAGGTGGAGCAGGCAAAGGTTTCCAACAACCTGCGTCAGGTTGTTCAAGAGGCGACGCCCGAGGATCTTTCGGCTTGGCGCCAGCAGGCGATTGACTACAACGATCGGCTGTATTCGGGTGCCGCCTATGTTATAGACCCGTTTGATCCAAACGCTCCAAAGACATCAGATGAGGAATACCTCTCGTGCCTCAATTTGGCTGGTGACGGGGCCATGGGGACAATTGTTATTCCGTCGATAGGTGTCGATTTGCCCATCTACCACGGCGTCACGGGCGAAGGCATGGACCATGGCGTGGGGCACGAACCAAACTCATCTCTGCCGGTGGGCGGTCCTTCGACACATGCTGTTCTTGCGGGACATACGGGGCTTCCCTCTGCCGTTATCTTCGATAAGCTCGATAAGCTTCATGTTGGAGACTACTTTGTGCTTCAGGTTTTGGGTGAGGACCTTGCCTATCGTGTGACTTCGACCGAGGTCGTTCTACCAGACGATACCTCGAGTCTTGCCATTCAAAAGGATAAGGACCTTGTTACTCTGGTGACGTGTACGCCGTACGGCGTCAACTCGCATCGCCTTTTGATTCACGCGGAACGCTGCGATGTTCCCAAGGATTGGCTCGAAAGGAAGGACCGCGATACCGGTCTGGCTTCGGCTTATAACACCCTGGGCGACAAGATTGGCGTGCCGCCTGCGCTAATTGGCGTTTTGCTTGCGATTGTGGTTCTTGCCGCTGCATATGCGGCGAGCCGAAGGCGTAAGCGGCATGCCGGTCGCGACAAAGAGGTGACGCGGTAGCATGGCATCGCATTTTGATGCAGAGCACTCCTCTAAGAAGCGGTTGAATATTGCCGCTGTTGGCTGGGTTGTCCTGTTTGCGGGCGCGCTGTTACTGCTTGTGCCGGATTTTGTCGAGTTGAGCTACGGGTTGCGTGCCAACTCGGAGATGGCCGCAGCGTCGAAGGCAATCGATGCAGCGAGTGATAGCAATGCTGTATCGGAGTCTGCCGCAGGCGAGGAAGCGCTCGAGACGGCTGACAGGGGCGTGTCGTCACGTCCCTGGCTGGAGTCCTACAACGAGCGCGTCCGCCAAGGCGGGGGGATGGTCATCAACGATCCCTTTACGTTTGGAGCCGCCGATCAGTCGTTTGCCAAGACGGGTCTTGCAGGATTGCCCGTGGGCGTGTTGACGGTAGACTCGATGGCTTGCGAAGCCCCGGTATATTTGGGCTCGAGCGAGCAGAACATGTTGAACGGTGCCGCAGTGGTGGCGGGAACGTCGGCCCCGCTGGGGGAGCCCTCGTCCAATTGCGTCATCGCCGCCCACCGTAACATGTTCTTTAAGCAGATCGAGAACGTGCGAGTCGGAGATCGCGTGTGCCTGCGGACCATTTGGGGCGGTTATGTTTACCGCGTTGCCGAGATTCGGATCATTTCGCCTTCCGATATCAAAGCGGCTGCCGTCCAGAAGGACAAAGATCTGCTCACGCTGGTCACCTGCCATCCGTACGGCTCGAACCGCCAGCGCATTATTGCGGTGTGCGAGCGAGACAAAGGTGTCGAGGCGTTGGCCGCGCCCGCGGCCGCGAGCTTGCCACGAAAGACTGCCGAGCAGGCGATGGGCAGATCGGCTCTCTCGAATATTCTCGCAACGATTGAGCGAGGCGGTGCCATCGATGAGTTGTTTATCGAAGACTGCGGGCGACTGCTGGGCAGGGCATTGCTGGTGTTCCTGCTCGTCCGCTTTATTGCCGCGGCCGTGAAAAGGCGAACGGCTGCATGCTGAGCTTGTGCCGCCCTGCGTTGCGGCAAAACGCTCTCTGTTTGGCTTCCCCCACCCCAATCCCAAGCTGAACAGGGAGCACTTCGCCGCAACCCCTTTGCAAGTTGCGGTGGAATACGGACTGTTCGAGGCACGGGGCGCCCCATCCAGTCCGTATTTCGCCGCAACGCATGGGAGAGCCTGGGGCGGTACAATGGCTCGAACGGTTCAAACGAATAAGGAGCCATCATGCAGCTCACCAAAACGCTTAAGGTGACGCCGGAGGAGCTTTTTGACGCTCTGGCGGGGTCCATCATGCAGGATATCGAGAACGCCACGGGCAAGCATCCCAGCCGCAACAAGCTCAACGGCTATAAGTACGAGAAGCGCGCCCAGTCCGCAAAAGGCAAGGCCAAGGGCACGGCGATCAAGGTTAAGATCAAGCACTTTGACTACCCGTGTCTCTATGAGGTCCGTTTTCAGTATGCGGCGGGCATCAATACCATGCGCTATGAGGCTGCACCTGCTGGCGATGGTGCCTGCGAACTTACCTATACCGAGGATTTTCAGGGTGTGGGTGGCAACACGTCTGGCACGCGCGGCAAGCTCGGTCTCTTCTTCTATGAGCGCAAGCTCAAGAGCCACGCCAACCAGACGATTGATCAAATCGTCAAATACATAGAGGGTGAGCGCCGCGTAAAGGCTAATCCCGCCTTCGCCGATGATACTGCTGAAAACGCTTCGGATGTATGCCATTGATACCCTGTGCAAAAGCTTTACCGCTCTTCACATCAACTGTGAACATTTCAGGCTTCGAGTCGGTAGCGAGCGGCCCGATAAAATCAGTTGATGGAAGTGCCACATGAATAAGAATGCCGCTACGCAACTGCACATCTATTCCGCCTTTTTCGTTCTCGCGGATTTGTTTTAAATCGGGGAGTGTTTCTACTTTTCCTTGCGGAGAAAGGAATGTCTGTCACGGAAATCGCGCTTTATCAAGCCCTGTTTAACATTGCAACGGTCGTCCTCGAGCTGCCAACAGGGCTGATAGGCGATTTCTTTGGAAAGAAGTTTTCGATTCAAGTGGGCGTGCTGCTGCTTTTCTTCCATACGGCTGGCATGCTGTTGCTCTCAGGTCCCTTTCTTGTCGTGCTTTCCCTTGTTGAGGCGCTCGCCTACTCCCTTCAATCGGGATCCGAACAGGCACTTTTATATGAAATTGCCCGAAATGCCGGTCAAGGAGAGCGCTTCCTCACCATCAACGCTCGGCTGCTTGCCGCGCAATCAATCGCGACGGGAGTGGCAATCGTACTTGGATCATTCATTGCCCAAGTATCTTGGAGTGCCCTCTACGTATGTGTCTCCGTTTTCTATCTCCTGCAGCTTTTCCTTCTGTATCCCATTGAGAGGATGGAAGCGACCCATTCCAAAAACTCTGGGGAGGAAAGGTTTGACGCGGCCAAGATGTTCAGACGCGAAACCTGGCGTGTTGGAGAATCCACTTTTGCGGTACTGCTTCTTCTAATCGGCACAAGCATGCTCGATGGATTCTATGGGAGTTATTACAGCTTGAATCAGTTGGTATTCGACGCATTTGATGCTCCCGTCTCCATAATAGGAATCTTCTTCGGTGCATCCTATGCAGTAAATGCGACGGCCTACATTGCAGCAGATTTCTTCTCATCGCGTTTCGGGAAAAGAAATACCATGCTCGGCTCGATGCTAATCGAGGCCGGTCTTTTCATGGTTCTTCCGTGGTTCGCTTCAAATCCGCTGTGTTTGTTTGGCCTTAGCATGGTGCTTTGTTTTCTCCCAGAAGTGGTGTACATCACTTCGGAAAACTTAATCCAAGACGCGATAGCGGACGATCTCCGCGCGACGATCCTTTCCGTCGCGTCTCTGGTAAGGGCTCTCTTTTCTGCAATGTTTTTCTCCATATTTGGATATGTGTTGGGGTTATATCCCATTCAGATAGCGCTCGGTGTTATTGGCGCAATCGCGATAGCAATTACCGCCGTTGTTTCTTTAAAAATGGTAGGAATACAGGTCTCCAAGAATTGATATATCGATTGACGAGCTGCCCGAGGCGTCGAGCCTTCTTGATGGACATGACTATTCGTCACAAATCATTCAGCGTATCGCCGGGGTTCCAGTAATACTCGATGCATCGGGATGCCCTCATTCCCCTTTCTGAAGGTCCCAAAAAGACTGCACGTGTGGGTTTGGCTAGGTTCGGGTGCCGTCCGCGCCGTGCGGTAAAATCGTTCAGTCAGAACACGAACCCGCATCGGAGCTCATCACATGGCATTCGTCCATCTGCACAATCACACTGTTTTCTCCATGCTCGACGGCGCAACCCGTATCCAGGATATGGTCAACCGTGCCGTAGAGCTGGGCATGCCCGCCGTGGCCATTACCGACCACGGCTACATGTATGGCGTGCCCGACCTGGCGCTGGCCTGCGACGCCGTCAACCACAATACGCCCGAGTACAAAACCTGGAGCCACGACAAGGCCTTCTTGGAAAAGGACCGCCGCGACGAGTTGGTGGAGCCCGATCCCGAGGCAAACCCGCGCGAGCATGCCCAGTATGTGAAGGACATGGCCATGTGGGATGAGAAGGGCAACATCGACGAGCTCAAGCCGCCCCTGGTCATCAAGCCCATCTTTGGCTGCGAGGTCTACTTTACGCCGGACGAGACCCTTGCCCGCGACCATAAGCCCGAGCTCTACCACATGATCCTTCTGGCCAAGGACCAGGAGGGCTACGTCAACCTGATGCAGACGGTCTCCGAGGCCGCCGTGCAGGGCTTTTACTACAAGCCGCGCGTGACGCTCGACAACCTGCGCCGCCATGCCAAGGGTATGATCTGCACGAGCGCCTGCATCGCCGGCATCATCCCCAAATACATCGACCGCGGTGACATGGAGGGCGCCATCAAGTGGGCCGAGACCTTCCGTGACACCTTCGATCCCGGCGACTTCTATATCGAGATTCAGGAACACGGCATTACCACCGATAACGGTCTGACCGACGAGCAGATGGACCGCACGCTCATCGACATCGCCAAACAGGTGGGCGTCAAGGTCATCGCCACCAACGACTTCCACTATCTGCGCCGCGAGGACGCGCCCGTGCAGGACGTCATCATGTGCATCGGCATGAACGCCAAGGTCGACGACCCCAACCGCATGCGCATGACCGGCTCGGAGTTCTACATGAAGACCGAGGAGGAGATGCGGGCGATGTTTCCGTATTGCCCCGAGGCCTGCGACAACACAATCGAGATCGCCAACAAGTGCTACGTGGAGCTGGACTGGGACTCCATCATCCTGCCGCGCTTCCCGTTGCTCGATCCCGGCGAGACGCACGAGAGTCAGTTCCGGCGCGAGTGCGAGAAGGGCCTGCGTCAGCACTACGGCGACGACTGGGCTACGCGCGAGATCGGCGGCGTCAACATCAAAGAGCGCTTTGAGTACGAATACAAGGTTATTTGCGACAAGGGCTTTGCCGCCTACTTTTTGATCGTCGCCGAGTACGTGCAATGGGCCAAGGACAACGGCATCGGCGTCGGCCCCGGCCGTGGCTCGGCCGCCGGCGCCATCGTCGCCTACGCCATGAACATCACCGCGTTCGACCCGCTCGAAAACGGCCTGATGTTCGAGAGGTTCCTGTCCCCGCAGCGTACCGAGATGCCCGATATCGATATGGACTTCGACGATGAGCGGCGCCTCGAGGTCGTGGAGCACGTTCGCCAGCTCTACGGCCCCGAGAAGGTCACCCACGTCATCACCTACTCGACCATCAAGGCCAAGCAGGCCATCAACGACGCCGCGCGCGTCCTGGACTACCCGGTCTACATGGGCCAGCGCCTGTCCAAGATGGTCTCGAGCGATCCCAAGGTCAAGCTCAAGCAGGTGCTCGACAAACAACCCGGCAAAGAGGATCTGTTTAACCCCGACTTTGCCGAGGCCTATAAAAAGGACGACGACGCCCGCCGCATCATCGACACGGCGCTCTCGATCGAGGGCCTCACCCGTGGCGAGGGCGTGCACGCGTGCGCCGTTCTGATCTGCCGTGACCCCGTCAACGAGCACGTGCCCACCAAGCTCGACACCAAGGGCGGCGTCGAGATTACCCAGTACGAGGGCCATACCGTCGCCGACATGGGCCTGCTCAAGATGGACTTCTTGGGCCTGCGCACGCTGACGGTTATCTCCAAGGCCAAGGCAAACATCAAGAAGAACTTCGGTATCGACATCAAAGAGGAAGAGATCCCCTTTGACGATCCCGAGATCTTTAAGCTCATGGGTTCCGGCCACACCGCCGGCGTCTTCCAGGTCGAGTCCGCCGGCATGACGGCCACGATCAAGAACATGAAGCCCACCGAGTACAAGCACGTCGTGGCATTGATCGCCCTGTACCGCCCGGGCCCGCTCGGCGCCGGCATGGTCTCGTCCTACATCAACCGTATGAATGGCAAGGAGCCGGCCGTCTCCTATGACGACCGCCTGGACGACATCCTGGGTGAAACCTACGGCACTATGGTCTACCAGGAGCAGGTTATGCTCATCTCCGTCGAGATGTGCGGCTTCTCCAAGGGCGAATCGGACTCGCGTATCCGTAAGCCCGTGGCTAAGAAAAAGATCAAACTGCTCACGTCGACGGTGCTCCACTGGGAGGATGGCTCGGACGAGACCACCTACGACCACTGGATGAACGGCGCTATCAAGAACAACTACACGCGCGAGGTCGCCCAGAAGATCTGGGACGATGTTCTTGAGTTCGCGTCCTACGCCTTTAACAAGTCGCACTCCGCCGGCTACGCCATCCTGGTTATGCAGACGGCATGGCTCAAGGCGCACTATCCACACGAGTACATGGCGGCCGTCCTGACGTCCTATACGGGCAAGACCGACAAGATCGTTCACTACGTCTCGGCATGCCGTCACGACGGCATCCCCGTGCTGTCGCCAGATGTCAACGAGTCCGGTACCGAGTTCACGGCTACCAAGGAAGGCGTGCGCTTTGGCCTGGCCGGCATCCGCGGCGTGGGCACCGGCGTGGCGCAGACGATTATCGCCGAGCGCGAGGCGGGCGGCCCGTTTAAGACGCTGCACGACTTTGTCGAGCGCGTGGACTCGAGCCAGGCCAACCGCCGCGTGATCGAATCGCTGATCAAGGCAGGCGCCTTCGACTCCACAGGCTATCCGCGCCGCCAGATGATGCACTTTGTGGACAAGAACAACCCCGAGAACATCATCGACGCCGCAGTAAAGCGCCAGAAGGACCGCGCGAGCGGCCAGACCTCGTTCTTCGATATGTTCGGCGACGTTGAGGGCTCGGGCTTCGAGGTCAGCGTGCCCGATCCGGACGGTCAGGAGTGGGACCGCCACCTCAAACTGAGCCAGGAGAAGGAGGTTCTGGGCATCTATGTCTCGGACCACCCGCTGCGCCCGTTTGAGTATGCACTAGCCAAGGCGCGCGACTTTTCGTTCTCGCAGATCGACACCGGCTACGAAGTTCAGAATCCTACGGGCGGTACCATCAACCAGGAGATTCCCGAGGGTAAGGCGCTGTGGTGGGCCGGCATGGTCTCGAGCGTGTCCAAGCGCGTGACCAAAAACGGCGACCCCATGGGCATCGTGCAGCTCGAGGACATGGAAGGCGAGGCCACCGTCGTGGTGTTCCCCAAGACCTACAAGGAGGCCGAGGGGTATCTGTACGGCGAGGTCGATCCCGAGACCGGCGTGCAACTGTCCGACGCGTTTGTGCGCATTAAGGGCAAACTCGAGCGCTCGGACCGCGGCGACCAGATCATCGCGCAGGAGATCGTGCCGCTCGAGCTCAACGAGGAGAACAACAAGCCCAAGGTGTTTGAGGTCATGGTGCCCAACAGTCGCTTTAGCCAGGGCAATATGGCGCGTCTTGCCACGGTGCTCACCACCAACCCGGGCGGCGACCGCGTGGAGATCTTTATCGAGCAGGTGGACGGGCGCGTGCTGCGTGCCGAGGTACCTGCCAAGGTCAACGCGCGCTCGATTCCGCTGCTGGCCGAGGCCAAGGCCATCGTGGGTAACCAGGGCAGAGTAACGGTGATCTAGGGACGGCGTTGCTGA